>OFGE01000093.1_pt1 | contig 97952 bp, 91 predicted proteins | sample 1521681 | NCBI WGS metagenome assembly OFGE01 (sample SAMEA3504093, study PRJEB24116) | mouse gut metagenome | biome: mouse gut; feature: mouse-associated habitat; material: faeces | place: Denmark | collected 2011 | reverse complement strand
CGACCACCTTGCCGTTTCGCGGCTGGGGATTGCCACCGGGAACATATTTAGAAGAGGAACGTTGCCTGACAGCATAACGTTTGGGGCCATCCCGGCCGTTGTCATCCACTATGGTATTAACCGGTCTTGGAACTGCTCTGATATCAGCAGGTACGGGCATAAAAATCACTCCTTTATATAGTCCTATTATAACACATTAGGACTATACATAATAGATTTTTATACACAATTTTACAAAAATCTAAATGGATTAACAGGTGTAGCACGGTTAAAAATGGCCATTTTTTAGGGATTATTGCTTTTAATAACTAGTTTTTGAATGTATTATATAGTTTTGGGTGAGTTTGCGGGTCTATTCTATAGTCCGGTAAATTGGGAAAGTTTTATTGTATTATGTTTGGGAAATTACCATTATTATATACCGATGTCTTCGCCAAAAGAATCAGATTATCAGATTGCTGGTGAGAAAAAGGCAATTAAAAAGAGTATTGTTCCGATTATACGGATCGTGGTAAAAAATTCAAAGGGACAAAAGGAATTAAAGGGAACTCTGCGAATCAGTCATATGATACCAGTCCCACCATCAGAATTGCAGCTTTATGAGATCGAAAATGAGCCGGACAAAACATATAAAGATTTGGTGCAAAATGAAATTATATTTATTCGTAAAAACCAAGATAAAATTCTTTCTAATGCAAAATTGTTATATAAGCAAAAACAGAAAATGACTTATCGGCAGGATATGTAAAAGTTGCATTAGAGTATAAAGCTTTAGAGAAACTGTGCAGAAGTTTTATGGGTGAAAGGAAATAAGAAAGATAATGAGGATGAGAACTCATCCTGTCCAAAATGAACAGGATGGTGAACAGGATTTATTTTTCTAATTAATACAATGAAATCAACGAGTAAGGATCATACGAATGAATAAAACAGCAATTAAGAACTTTTCAATATGGGCACGCGTAAAGTTAAGAGAAGAGATGGTTACACGGGCAGGATTTCTTGGTATTACTGAAAATGGTATTCAAGAACCTCTGAAAGCTTCAACAAGAGAGATTCAATATTTTGAGATTGGTGCGGATAAACCGATTTCTATCCGGGAATAGAGATATTCCAACGAGAGAAACTGGTTCGCAGGCTCCTTAACGAAACGGAAATGATTGGTTATGTGCGAGCCTATGAGAATATGATTGAAACAAGTGCATCGGATTGGTTCAACCGTCTGATTGCGATTCGATTTATGGAAATAAATGAATACGCACCGTTAGAAACCCGTCTTTTATCATCCGCAGAGGAAGGGAAACAAGATCCGGATTTGTATCGGATCCCTTTGTATCAGATTTGGATTTTTCCGATACAGAATATCATCAGATTATGGAATGGAAGAATGAGAACAGGACGGAGAATTAAGCCGCATATCAGGGAGCGAACACTATTTTTGGGGAGAATCGTTTTCTCCTTATGGTAGTACTATACAAACAAAACCATTCTATGTCAATCACTCGCTAAAAAATTTTTATTTCCATTCCATTTCAGCAAGATAGTGACAAATGCATTGGAAAAGGTTATAATAAACCTTATCTATGTAAGGAAGAAAAGAACGTTAAGAGGATGATTATGGGCAGTAAGATTACGGGAAAAGAGTATCCTTTAAGTAAGATATTCAGTGAAGAATTTGATTATTACATTCCGGTATACTAAAGACCTTATGCATGGACGGAAGAAGAGGCAGAAACATTATTCGACGATCTGCAGGATTTTTATCTGAAAGAAGAGGCAGATAATTACTTTTTGGGGAGCATAGTTTTAATTAAAGATGATGACAAGCCCCATGCAGATGTAATAGACGGGCAGCAGAGGCTTACGACGCTTACGATTTTGTTTGCAGTCATCGCCTCTTACTTGACAGGGGAGAATCGGGGCAATTGTTATAAATATCTCCGGGAGCCGGGAAATGAACTGGAAGGCCTTGAGCCTTTGCCAAGGCTTCATCTCCGTCAGAAGGATCAGGATTTCTTTCAAAAATATATACAGAATGTAAAACTGACTGAGCTTGCAAAATTAGATATGGAAATCCTGCCAAATGAATCGCAGCAGCATATAAAGGAGAATTGTGCCCTGTTCATAAAAAAGATGGATGGGTTTTGCGGGGGAGATGAGAAAAAAGTCACTGATTTTTGTAGATTTTTGGTTACAAGATGTTACCTTGTAGCAGTCTATTCACCGAGCCAACAGTCGGCGTTCAGGGTCTTCTCGGTGATGAATAGCAGGGGGTTAAATCTGATGCCGGTGGATATCATTAAATCAGATGTCATCGGGCAGATACCGGAAAAGGAACAGCAGGATTATACGGATAAGTGGGAAGATTTGGAGGTACAGACATCGCGCTCAGGATTCAATGAGGTTTTTACGCATACAAGCATGATTTTCGCAAAGGCAAAAGCGAAACAGAATCTCCTGGATGAATTTCGGCAAGCTGTATTGACAAAGGTCACGCCAAAAGAATTGATTGACGATATTCTGGAACCATATGCGGAGGCATATACGATTCTGACCAATAAAAATTATGTCGCTGTGAAAAATGCGGAACAGGTAAACCAATCTTTGTTTTGGCTGAATAAAGTCGGCAATTCAGACTGGATGCCATCGGCAATTAAGTTCATGGCCGAACATAAAAATGAACCGGATTATGTGCTTTGGTTTATGGAAAGGCTGGAAAGGCTGGCATCATTCCTCCATGTTACGGCAAAAGATATCAACCGCCGTATTGAAAGATACAAACTGCTTTTGGAGGAGATGGAGATGAATCCTTTCCATAGCATGGACGACCCGTTGTCGTCAATAGAACTGTCAAATGGGGAACGGAAGGAGTTTGCAGATGCGCTGAACGGGGAAATATACAAGTTTACAGGGGTAAGGCGGAATTATATTATATTAAGGCTGAATGCGTTCGTAAGCGACGGGGCTGCCAGATTTGATTCTGAGCCAAATATACTTACGATTGAGCATGTCCTTCCGCAAACGGTAAAGCCCGGGTCTGAATGGGAGAAACTGTGGCCGGATACGGCGGTGCGCGAACTGTGGCTCAACCGGATCGCCAATCTTGTGCCTTTGACCAGAAAGAAGAATTCAGAGGCACGGAATTTTGATTTTGAGAGAAAGAAGGAGATTTATTTCAAAGGGAAGAACGGTACTACCACCTATCCTCTGACAACGCAAGTGCTGGGTGAAAACACATGGACTCCTGAAATTGTAGAGTCAAGGCAGAAAGAGCTTATGGGTAAGTTCATAGAATGTTGGAGGCTGGAATATATAGAAGATAAAGAGAAAAAAGAGACGGCGGAAAATGATACGGCTCTGTTTTATATTTCTAATAAAAGGGGAGCGGATTCGTTAGGCTATCCGACAGAGGGTGGATTCGTTGTAAAGGCAGGCAGTAAGATGTCGGATGGGACTGTAGATAAATTTGAAATAAATTATCCGAATGCATACAGGCTGCGTGAAAGCCTTTGTGGGGATGGTGTAATTGTTGACGGCGTCTTTCATTCCGACTATGAGTTTGAAAGTATTTCTCTGGCTGCGTCGCTTATTCTCGGAAGGAATGCCAGAGGACAAAAAGAATGGGTTGACAGCGCCGGGATTCCATATGATGAATGCATAGGGACGGAGGGGAATCGTGGCGAATTCAATATTAATGATGAAAGTACTTATGGCGCTCTGAAAGTGGGGGCATTGGCATTTGAATTATTCAAAAAAGTATTTGAGTCAGGCAATATCACAGACGAGGAAATAGAAAAATTTAAAGGAAAAGAATATTCTAAGCAATTGTTCAGCAAAACAGATTATCCGATTTTGGCAGATAACAGGGAAGATAACCGTGGTAAAAGTAATGTTATCAGATACCGGAAAGAACCGATTGTTTATGGGGGGAAGAATATCTACTTTACCACGCAGTGGTTTGCCGGAAATAGAAATGATGTTATTTCATGGTATCGTAAGCATCTATGATTTTAAACCTTAATGGATGAAGTATAGTATTGGAGTCGGAGGGGTATAATGACGCAGTTATTTATAACTAAATTAGATATCGACAAGGTTCGGCATTTGGAGAATATTTCTATACCGTTGGCGGATGACCGGATGAAGCATTTGATTCTGACAGGGAAAAATGGCAGTGGAAAGACTAGCGTAGTGGAAGCTATGGCTGGCTATATAAATAATGTATTTACAGACGAGTTCTTTCATGAGAAAGAAGGGTGGCTGTGTCAGGCGAAGAATGCGAGAGACGATGCGGTTAAAAGAGGTGAAAAAGAAGATGAATTATTCAGGCTAGAAAGAAATATATGTGGAAGGGAAGAGGATTTGCTCCAGAGCAGGAGAGGGGTAGATATACGATTTAATACAGAAGCGAAATATATTTATGCATTAAAAGAAAAGAATCATTATATATCGGCATACTATAGCGCAGATAGAATTTTTCAGGCGGAACAGCCCAGGCATGTTGAAAAAATACAGCTAAAAGATGATTACAGGATGACAGAATTCCCACGTTCTGAGTTCGTTAAGTATCTATTGGATTTGAAGATGACGGAGGCGTTGGCAAGAAGCAGCCAGAAGATAGAAAAGGCAGACGAGATAAAAGTTTGGTTTGAACGTTTAGAGAATCTTTTAAAAAATATATTTGCAGATGAAACAATTCGATTAATATTTGATGAAGAAACTTTTGAATTTCATATTGCTCAGCATGGCAAGGAGACTTTTGACTTTCATACGTTGTCCAGCGGGTATCAGGCGGTATTGGATATCGTGTTGGATATTATGATGCGTATGCAGAAGCAGGCCGGACGTTCTTTTAATTTCAATCTTCCGGGGATTGTGCTGGTGGATGAGATAGAAACCCATCTTCATCTCGAATTACAGAAAAGTATTATGTCTTTGTTAACGGCTATGTTTCCTAATATTCAATTTATTGTAACGTCACATTCGCCATTTATATTGAATAGTTTAAAGGATGTTGTAATCTATGATTTGGAGAATAACGTTCTGGTAGAATCTGGGCTTCAGGATGTGCCTTATGATGGTATTGTGGAGGGATATTTCCGCGCAGAGAAGTTGTCCCATGTATTGAAGGAAAAGTTTGAACAATATCAGAGTCTTGTCAAAAAAGAGAGTTTATCAGACGATGAGATATGTGAGATTGCGGAATTGGAGATGTATTTAGATGAGATTCCTGATTATTTAGCCATTGGTATTGCTACGGAATATCAAAGGTTGAAATTGGAATTCATGAGTCGGGAGGATATGGATGGTTAAGGTAGAACGTTCTTTTCCCGCGCCTGAGTCATTGGCTGAGGAAGCAAAGAAAGTGAGCGGAAGGTATGATAAGCAGGATGTAATAGATAGGCTGAAAAAAGATTTCCATAACAAATGTTACATCTGCGGGCTGAAAGAGCTGCAAGACCCTAATGTGGAGCATTTGCTCCCACATAAGAACGGGCAGTATCCAGAGAGAAAATTTGACTGGGAAAATCTGTTCTGGGCATGCGGGCATTGCAATGGCGTAAAGAACAAAGACATATATGACAAAGGTATTTTAGATTGCTGCAAGCAGGACCCTGAAAAATATCTGCATTTTTATGTTCAGAATAATGATGTAGTTGTAGATGTGGCAGACCCGGATAATGATATGCTGAAACGGACGGCAAGTTTAATTAATGAGACATTTTCTTTGAAAAATACGGGTATGAGAACTTATACGTGCGACGAGCGGCTGAGACTGCTTCAAAAAGAGATGAATTTGTTATATAAACAGCTTGAAAAAATGCATAAAAATCCGGATTCAAAGGTTGTTATGAGAACAATCCGTAGTTTATTAAGGCGGGAATCTGCATTTGCAGCGTTTAAGAGGCGTTATGTTCGCCAACATGCTGTAAAATATCCGGAGCTGCAAAAGTATGTGGCGTTAGATACATAGATGATAAAAAAAACGATTAAGCAGGCATGCCAGATATCTCTTAGTCTAATTGGAGATATCTGGCTTAAATAACGAGAAAATAATATTTTGATATTCAAAATACTTGACAAACAAAATAAATTGTTATATACTTTGAAAATCAAAATAATTTAATTTCAAAACAAATCAGAGGAATTCATATGACAGCGACAATATGCGGGACGGGTTCATACATACCGTCATATACAATGGATAATCACGATATTGCCAAGCTGGTAGACACCAGCGACGAGTGGATACGGGAGCGGACAGGGATAGCCCGGCGGCATATCATACAGAATGAGACTACCGTTTCCATGGCGGCAGAGGCAGGACGAAGAGCCCTTGAGGACGCAGGGCTGCCGCCGGAAGAGGTTGAATTAATCTTGGTTTCCACCATATCCTCCAACCTGATTCTTCCCTGTGCGGCATGTGAGGTCCAAAAAGAACTTGGCGCAGTGAATGCTACCTGTTTTGATTTAAGCGCCGCCTGTACCGGATTCGTCCTTGCCTATAATACGGCTATGGCGTACCTTACCGGAGGCGTTTACCGGACGGCGTTAATCATCGGGAGTGAAAGTCTGTCGAACCTGATCAACTGGGAAGACAGGGGAACTTGCATCCTGTTCGGGGACGGCGCGGGCGCGGCTGTATTGCGGGCAGGGGATTTGGGGAAGGCGGCAGCGCAGGGAGACGTTCCTGGAATTACCGACGCCTATTTCCCCGTCACCCATTCTGACGGCGGCAGAGGGGCGGCGCTGACCTGCAAGAGCCGGCATGATTACAATGGGCTGAATTGCCATAAGGGGAGCGGGGATGATGTATCATACTACATGCAGATGGACGGTCAGGCAGTGTTCAAATTTGCCGTAAAAAATGTACCGGAAGTCATCGGAGAAGTCCTTGCCCTCAATCATGTAGACCCAGAGGAAATCACCTATTATATCCTGCATCAGGCGAACCGAAGGATTGTGGAAGCCGTGGCGAAGCGCCTTGGCGAGCCGATGGAAAAATTCCCCATGAACCTTGAGGAATACGGGAACACCTCGTCTGCCAGCATCCCAATTCTGCTGGATGAAATGAACCGGCAGGGAAGGCTTCGCGCCGGGCAGAAACTTGTGCTGGCAGGTTTCGGCGCTGGCCTTACATGGGGAGCCGCGATTGTAGAATGGCGGACTGGCGAGGCAAGAAACAAAAAAGAGAAAAAGGAGAATGAATCATGTTAGAAAAAATCAAAGAAATCGTATCAGAAAATTTAGGAGTTGACAGCGCAATGATTACCGAGACTTCCTCATTCAAGGATGATTTAGGCGCAGATTCCCTTGACTTATTCGAGATGGTAATGGCGTTGGAGGACGAGTACGAAATCGAAATCCCCACAGAAGACTTAGAGCAAATCGCAACAGTGGGAGACGTTATGAATTACATCAACGAACATAAGGAATAAAAAGCATTAATTAAAAGCATCAACCAACGGAGGTTTTCACTATGCAGACAGAAGTGACCAGATTATTAGGAATTGAATATCCGATTATCCAGGGCGGAATGGCATGGGTCGCAGAGTACCATCTGGCGTCAGCCGTGTCCAATGCAGGCGGCCTTGGCTTGATTGGCGCCGCAAGCGCGCCTTGTAAGTGGGTACGGGAGCAGATTCAGGAGGCAAAGAAGCTGACGGACCGTCCCTTCGGCGTCAATATCATGCTGATGAGTCCCTATGCGGACGAGGTGGCAAAAGCTGTTGCCCAGGAGGGGGTCAAGGTAGTGACTACAGGCGCAGGAAATCCCGAGAAATACATGAAGATGTGGAAAGAAGCGGGAGTGAAGGTGATTCCGGTGGTTGCTTCCGTAGCTCTGGCAAAAAGGATGGAACGCTGCGGCGCAGACGCAGTCGTAGCAGAAGGCTGTGAAGCCGGAGGGCACATCGGAGAAAATACCACCATGGCGCTTGTCCCGCAGATTGTGGATGCGGTAAATATCCCGGTCATTGCGGCCGGCGGCATCGCAGACGGAAGAGGAATCGCGGCGGCGTTTATGCTGGGCGCAAAAGGCGTACAGATGGGGACGCATTTCGTCGTGACGAAAGAATCCCAAGTCCATGAAAATTACAAAGACCGTATCATCGGCGCAAAGGATATTGATTCGAGAGTCACCGGAAGAACCACTGGACATCCCGTCCGCGCATTGCGCAACGATATGACGAAGAAATATATTGAGCTGGAAAATAAAGGCGCAAGCTTTGAAGAGTTAGAAGAGCTTACCCTTGGCGGCCTGCGCAAAGCGGTGGTAGAAGGCGACGTGAAGAACGGCAGCGTAATGGCAGGACAGATTGCCGGCATGGTAAAGGAGAAGCTGACCTGCAAAGAACTGATTGACAAATTGGTAAGCGAAACAGACGCATTGATAAAAGGAGCTGGATTCTATGTCTAAGATTGCATTTATCTACCCGGGGCAAGGCGCCCAGAAGGCTGGTATGGGAGCAGATTTTTACGAAAAGAGCGAGACTGCAAAGGCAATCTTCGATGAGGCTGGCCGCATGCTTGGGCTTGATATGAAGGCGCTGTGTTTCGAGGAAAATGAGAAATTGGACCTTACGGAGTATACCCAGGCAGCGCTTGTCACGACCTGTCTTGCAATGACCCGGGTGGTAAAAGAGCGTGGGCTTAGGCCGGATATGACGGCGGGGTTGAGTCTTGGAGAATACTGCGCCATTGCGGCGGCAGGGGGGATGGATGATATGGACGCCATCCGTTTGGTGCGAAAGCGCGGGATTCTGATGCAGAACACAGTACCGGCTGGTGAAGGCGGCATGTGCGCAGTCATGGGGCTTGACAGTGTTAAGATTGAGGAAACGCTAGCGAAGATGCAGGAGGGGAGAAATCCCGGCGACGTGACAATCGCGAATTATAACTGTCCGGGACAGATTGTAATTACAGGGAAAACGGCGGCGGTCAAAGACGCGTCCGTAAAGCTGAAAGAAGCAGGCGCAAAGCGCGTGATGATGCTGAACGTCAGCGGACCGTTCCATTCCCCGCTGTTGGTTCCGGCAGGAGAAGAACTGGCGGCCGAGCTTGAGGCGGTAACGCTTCATCCGCTGCAGATACCCTACGTGACGAACGTAACGGCAGAGAAGGTAGAAGACATTGCAAAGACCAAGGGACTGCTCAAGGAACAGGTAAGCTCTTCGGTGCGCTGGATGCAGAGCATGGAATACATGATTCGGGAGGGCGTGGACACATTTGTAGAGATTGGCCCGGGTAAGACCCTTGCAGGATTCATGAAAAAGATTGAGCGTGATGTGAAGGTATACAACATCGCGTCTTGGGATGATGTGGAGAAGACGATAAGCGGCTTATGTGAAAGCCAAACGAAAGATTAAGAAGGCGGAACATAAGACGGTGAAAAATTAAGAAAGCGGTAGGGCAAGTGCAAGTATGTTAAAAGGAAAAGTAGCAGTCGTGACAGGCGCGTCACGGGGAATCGGCAGGGCGATTGCCAAAAAGATGGCTTCATTGGGCGCATTTGTGGTCGTCAACTATAACGGTTCACAAGAACGCGCCGAGAAAGTAAAACAGGAGATAGAAGAAGCAGGCGGCACAGCGGCGATTTACCAGTGCGACGTGTCCGACTATGGGAAATGTGAGACATTTATCCAGAACGTGATTACAGAATACGGACATCTTGATATTCTGGTGAACAATGCAGGCGTTACCAGAGATGGGCTTCTGATGAAAATGACGGAAGAAGACTTCGGCAAGGTCATTGACACGAACCTGAAAGGCGCATTCCATACGATACGGTTCGCAAGCCGCCAGATGCTCAAACAGAAAGGCGGGCGCATCATCAACATGTCATCCGTCGTGGGAGTGACTGGCAATGCAGGCCAGGCGAATTATGCCGCGTCCAAAGCCGGAATCATCGGACTTACCAAGGCGGCGGCAAGGGAGCTGGCATCGAGAGGCATTACGGTAAATGCGATTGCGCCGGGATTTATTGAGACGGATATGACGAGTGTGCTGCCGGAAAAAGTCCGGGAGGCGTCCGCAGCGCAGATTCCTTTGGGTAGCTTCGGGAAGCCGGAACAAGTGGCGGCGGCAGCGGCATTTCTGGCGTCGGAGGATGCCGGATATATTACCGGGCAAGTGCTGCATGTGGACGGAGGCATGGCCATGTAACCGGTTCGCGGGAATGATATGAGCTGCAGGGAACATCCCTCGTATCTTAGAAAGGAATGACAAAAGTATGAAAAGAAGAGTTGTAGTGACTGGGCTTGGGGCTGTAACGCCAATTGGGAATACCGTAGAAGAATTCTGGAGCGGCGTGAAATCCGGAACCGTTGGAATCGGCGAGATTACCAGGTTTGATACTTCCGATTATAAAGTAAAGCTGGCGGCACAGGTCAAAGGCTTTGCGGCAAAAGACCATATGGATTTCAAGGCGGCGAAACGGATGGAACCATTTTCTCAGTATGCGGTCGTGGCGGCAGAAGAAGCTTATCGGGATTCTGGCCTTGATATCACGGCCGAAGACCCCTATCGGGCGGGCGTCATCGTTGGTTCGGGAATCGGGAGCCTTCAGGTGGTGGAGCGCGAGTATGAGAAAATCCGGACGAAAGGCCCGGGAAGGGTCAATCCGCTGATGGTGCCGCTGATGATTTCCAATATGGCGGCGGGAAATATTTCCATACAGTTAGGCCTAAAAGGAAAATGTACGAATGTGGTGACAGCGTGCGCATCCGGGACGAACTGCATCGGCGACGCCATGCGGGCGATCCAGTGGGGCGACGCAGACGTGATGTTTGCAGGCGGCACGGAGAGCTGTATCTGCCCCACCGGAGTCGCGGGATTTACGAGCCTGACGGCGTTATCCACGTCCCAGGACCCATTACGGGCGTCCATTCCATTTGACAAAGAGAGGGACGGATTCGTGCTGGGAGAAGGCGCAGGGGTGGTTGTCTTAGAAGAATTGGAACACGCGAAGGCAAGAGGAGCCAAGATTTATGCAGAGGCAGTGGGATACGGAGCTACCGGCGACGCATTCCACATTACTTCCCCGGCAGAGGACGGCGAAGGCGCGGCGAAGGCAATGACCCTTGCCATGGAAGAAGGCGGCATTGACCCTTCACAGGTAGATTACATCAATGCCCACGGAACCGGAACCCACCATAATGATTTGTTCGAGACAAGGGCAATCAAGCTGGCATTGGGCGATAGTGCGAAGAATGTGGTCATTAATTCCACCAAATCCATGATCGGGCATCTGCTGGGCGCAGCGGGCGGAGTGGAGTTTATTACCTGCGTGAAGACGATTCAGGAAGGGTTCATCCACCAGACCATGGGAACAAAGGAGACGGATGGGGAATGTGACTTAAATTATGCAGTGGGCGCGCCGGTGGAAAAGGAAGTCCGTTATGCAATTACCAACTCTCTGGGATTTGGAGGGCATAACGCAACATTGCTGCTGAAAAAATACGAGGGGTAGGAGATGCAAGAGCATATGGAGATTGAAAACCTGATAAAATTGATAGAAACCGTGTCTGCATCTGAGCTGACCGGGCTGAAATATGAAGAAAACGGAATGAAACTGCATCTGACGAAGAAGGAGGGGCGGCTACAAGTCGTTGCCGCGCCCGGAGTAAATGTGGGAAATACGATAGACCAAGCCATGGTTTCAGGAAGCCATACTTTGGCAGGAAATCTGTCGGCAGTTAATTCGGCGGCGGCAAATCCGCCGGCATCCGCTTCGGAAAATGCCCCGACAGCAGACAATGCCGCGGACGCTGCCGTTGCAGGAATATCCGGCCGGATGCCGGAAGGAAAAATCGTGGAATCCCCCTTAGTCGGGACGTTCTATGCCGCCCCGTCCGAGGATGCGGCTCCTTTCGTGGCAGTGGGCGACACGGTTAAGAAGGGGCAGACCTTAGCGATTATCGAGGCGATGAAACTGATGAACGAAATTGAGAGCGAATATGACGGGACGGTTGCGGAGATACTGGCGGAGAATGGGAAACCGGTAGAGTACGGGCAGCCGTTGTTCCGAATCTGTTAACCGGAAGCAGGAGGCCATTATGAAACTAGATATCAATCAAATCAAGGAAATCATTCCCCACAGGCATCCGTTCCTGCTCATTGACTACATCGAAGATTATGAGCCGGGGCAATTTGCGGTGGGATACAAATGCGTCACATACCGGGAAGAATTCTTCGCGGGACATTTCCCAAAAGAACCTGTGATGCCTGGCGTCCTGACGGTGGAAGCCTTAGCGCAGGTTGGGGCGGTGGCAATCCTTGGCGAGGAAGAGAACAAAGGAAAGACGGCTTATTTCGGCGGCATCAATAAATGCAAGTTCAAGGGCAAAATCGTACCCGGCGACAAGGTCCGTCTGGAAACCCGCATTATCAAGCGGAAAGGGCCGGTAGGAGTCGGCGAGGCGGCTGCCAGCGTGGACGGGAAGACGGTGGTGACGGCGGAATTAACTTTCATGATTGGATAGGTGAAATATAGGATGAAAAAAGTATTAATTGCCAACCGCGGCGAGATTGCCGTGCGCATTATACGCGCCTGCAGGGAAATGGGTATCGAGACGGTTGCCGTTTACTCAGAGGCGGACAGGGAGGCGCTTCATGCGAAGTTGGCGGACGAGGCGGTCTGCATCGGTCCGGCTCCGTCATCGGAAAGTTATCTGAGCATGGACCGTATCATCAGTGCCACCATTATAACAGGGGCGGACGCCATCCATCCGGGATTTGGGTTTCTGTCGGAAAACAGCAGGTTTGCAGAACTGTGCGAGCAGTGCAGCATTACATTTATCGGCCCGGACTCCAAGGTCATCGCCCGGCTTGGAAATAAGCAAGAGGCAAGAAACACCATGGCAGAAGCAGGTGTTCCCGTGATTCCCGGAAGCACGGAGCCAATCTATGACGCTGGGACAGGGGCAAAGATTGCGGAAGAAATCGGCTATCCGGTCATTGTCAAGGCGGCGCTTGGCGGCGGCGGGAAAGGGATGCGGATTGCCAACACACCGGAGGAATTTGAGCAGAGTTTCCAGACGGCCCAGAAAGAAACCCAGATGGCGTTCGGCGACAATACCATGTATATCGAACATTTTGTCCAGCATCCAAGGCATATTGAATTCCAGATTTTGGCCGACCATTACGGAAATGTGGTTCATCTGGGAGAGCGGGATTGTTCCATCCAGCGCAACCACCAGAAGATGATAGAAGAGTCCCCTTCTGTGGCGTTATCCCCGGATTTGCGCCGGCGGATGGGAGAGGCGGCAGTACGTGCCGCGAAAGCGGCCGGATACCAGAATGCAGGGACGATTGAGTTCCTTCTGGAAAAGAATGGGAATTTTTATTTTATGGAAATGAATACTCGTATTCAGGTAGAGCATCCGGTCACGGAATGGGTGACAGGGATTGATTTGATTAAGGAGCAGATCCGGATTGCGTCCGGGAGGAAACTTTCCTTTGCACAGAGTGATATCCGGCTGAACGGCCATGCCATTGAGTGCCGGATTAATGCGGAAAACCCGGGAAAGGGATTCCGCCCGTCTCCCGGGACGGTGACGGATATGTATCTGCCGGGCGGGAAGGGAATCCGGATTGACTCTGCTATTTACAGCGGATATACCATTCCCCCTTACTATGATTCCATGGTGGCAAAACTGATTGTCTGGGCGAAGAACCGGGGCGAGGCTGTGCGGAAGATGCAGAGCGCCTTAGGTGAGGTGATTATCGAGGGAATTGAGACGAATGTGGATTACCAGTATGAGATTTTGAGCCAGCCGGATTATCTTTCCGGTAATTTTGACATTGAGTTCATTGCAAAGCATGAGAAGGAGCTGGCGGAGGCTGTGCGTCATCAATAAGCCTGTCCTGAGGCTTCGGTGTGGGATGGATTTGCACGATAAGGGGGGCGGCGTTTTATGAAGTTGGATAATGTGTTTAAGAAGACCAGGCTTGCGTCTGGAAGAAAAGGATATATTTCGTTGAATTCTGCGAGGCCGGAGGTGCCGGAAGGGCTTTTGCGGAAATGTAATAAATGCGGCAGTGCAATTATCGCAAAGGATGTGAAGAGTGATGCTTATATCTGCCCCAAGTGCGGAGGATATTTCCGTGTACACGCATACCGCCGGATTGAGATGGTGGCAGACGAGGATACATTCGAGGAATGGGATGCTGAGCTGATGACACAAAACCCGCTGGAATACAAAGGATATGAGGAGAAAATCAGCGGACTAAGGGAGAAAACGGGACTGAACGAGGCGATTGTTACGGGGAAAGCGCAAATTGACGGGACGGATGTGGTCTTAGGCGTGTGCGACGGGCGTTTTCTCATGGCGAGCATGGGCGAAGCGGTAGGCGAGAAGATTGCAAGGGCTGTGGAGCGGGCGACAAAAGAACGGCTTCCGGTGGTGTTGTTTGCCTGTTCCGGGGGAGCCAGGATGCAGGAGGGAATCGTCTCCCTCATGCAGATGGCGAAGACCTCGGCTGCGCTTCGGCGGCACAGCGATGCGGGGCTTCTGTATATCAGCGTGCTGACAGATCCCACGACAGGGGGCGTGACGGCGAGCTTTGCCATGCTGGGGGATGTGATTCTGGCAGAACCAAAGGCGTTGATTGGATTCGCAGGGCCGCGGGTGATTGAGCAGACGATTGGCCAGAAATTGCCCAAAGGATTCCAGAGGTCGGAGTTTTTGCTGGAGCATGGTTTTATCGACGGGATTGTGGAGCGTCCGCGGCTTAGGGAGACGCTTTCGCAGATCTTGGCGCTGCATGAGACAGGGCGAAAAGAGCAGTTATCGCTGCCGCATAAGACAGGGCTGGAAGACGCGGGGGAGCGGCGGCATATTCTGGCGGAGAGCCGGGAAGAGACATGTATTGCGGGATGCCCCTTGGGTATCAATAATAAACTTGCAAGGGCATGGGACCGTGTCCAGTTGTCGAGGATGAATGACCGTCCGGTGGGAAGCGATTATATCCGGGAGTTATTCACAGACTTTATGGAATTCCACGGGGACAGATATTTTGCGGACGACAAGGCGGTGATCGGCGGCATCGCAAGATTCCGCGGACGTCCGGTGACGGTAATCGCGCAGGCGAAGGGGACGAATACCAAGGAGAACATTGAACGTAATTTTGGGATGCCGTCCCCGGACGGATACCGCAAGGCTCTGCGGCTGATGAAGCAGGCAGAGAAATTCCATCGTCCTGTCATCTGTTTTGTGGACACTCCGGGCGCATTTTGCGGGCTGGAAGCGGAAGAGAGGGGACAGGGAGAGGCGATTGCCAGAAATATCTATGAGATGTCCGGCCTGAAGGTTCCGGTACTCTCCGTCATCATCGGAGAAGGCGGAAGCGGCGGCGCCCTTGCCATGGCGACGGCAGACGAAGTTTGGATGCTGGAAAACTCTATCTATTCCATCCTGTCGCCGGAAGGATTTGCAAGTATTTTGTGGAAGGACAGCTCTAAGGCGAAAGAAGCGGCAGAGGTGATGAGGCTGACGGCAGAGGATTTGTACCGGATGGGAATCGTGGAGCAGGTATTGGCAGAACCGTCCTCTTACACGATAGAAAATATACAAGAGGTGACGGGGAATCTGGCAAATAAGATAGAAGAGTTTTTGCTGCGATACGGGCAAATGTCTGAGGCAGAGCTTACGGAGCGTAGATATGCCAGGTTCCGCCATATGTAAAGACGGCTTGCCATTGCCGTGCAAAGGTTTGTCCGTCTGCGGCGGATATGCGGGCGGGGTACGAAAAAAGGAGAATAACCGTGATAGAGAAAAAATTAAAAATAGGAAATATAGAAGCAAGTGTCCCGCTTTTACAGGGTGGAATGGGAGTAGGAGTAAGCCTTGGAAATCTGGCGGGAGCAGTTGCGAAAGCGGGCGGCATAGGGGTTATCTCTGCCGCCCAAATTGGTTTTCGGGAGCCTGATTTTGATACAGATACGAAAGCGGCGAATTTAAGGGCAATCAAGAAAGAATATGACAAGGCAAGGGCGATTGCGCCGGATGGTATCATCGGGTTCAATCTTATGGTGGCGATGCGCCACTATGAGGAATATGTCAGGGCGGCGATTGACGCAGGGGCGGACATCATCATTTCCGGAGCCGGGCTTCCGACAGAACTGCCGAGGATTGCCGGGGGTTCCGATGTGAAACTGGCTCCCATCGTATCTACGGAGAAGTCGGCGAAGGTTATCCTGAAATACTGGGGGAAGAAATACGGGCGCATGCCCGACCTGCTGGTGATAGAAGGCCCAAAGGCGGGCGGGCATTTGGGCTTTACAAAGGAGCAGTTAAGCGTGTATGGCGCAGATGTCTACAGGCAGGAGATGAATTCAGAAGCGGGATTGCATCATGAGACATACGACGAGGAAGTACGGAAAATATTGGATACCGTAAAAGCATATGAGGAACAATATGGATGCAGGATTCCGACGGCGCTTGGAGGGGGAATCGAGGACCGGGAACAGGCGAAGCATGCGTTTTCCCTCGGCGTGGACGCCATACAGGTGGCGACCAGGTTCGTCACCACGAAAGAGTGCGATGCCGACATCCGATACAAGGAGGCGTATATCCGCGCAAAGGAAGAAGATATCGCCATCGTGAAAAGCCCGGTGGGGATGCCGGGGCGTGGGATTATGAATCCATTTATGAAAAAGGTCATGGCGGGGGAGCAGATTCCCCACAGCCCATGCCACGGATGCCTTCAAAACTGTAACCCGGCAAAAATTCCCTATTGTATCACAGACGCTCTCATCCATGCGGCTAAGGGCGAGGTGGACGAAGGTCTTTTGTTCTGTGGTGCATATGCCTATAAGGCAAATGGATTGGAAACTGTAAAAGAAGTGGTTGATTCTCTGGTGGCAGAGAGGGTATAATAGAAGACGATGGAGTGAGCGGGTTCCTTGAAAAGGAGAGAAATGTAGGAATGGATAAGGCGTATGTGACGATTAATAATGTCCTGGTAAATCTAATCAATGAGATTTGGGAGCTTGAGGAGAAGGCAATCATTACGGAGGAATTTAAGGATCTGACCAATAATGATATGCATGTCATCGAGGCGGTCGGCACAGGCGACGGTAAGAATATGTCTTCCATTGCCAGGAAATTAAATATTACGGTGGGTTCCCTTACGACTGCCATGAACAGTCTTGTGAATAAGAAGTATGTGGAACGGCGCAGGAGCGAGGAGGACCGCCGGGTGGTGTTCGTGAAGCTGACGCCGAAAGGAATCCGGGCTTTCCGGCATCATGAAGACTATCACAGGCAGATGACTCAGGCAGTGGTGGATAAACTGGACGAGACGGAGATGCCGGTGCTCTTAAAGACGCTGGACGCATTGTCAGAATTCTTCGCCGGATACAGTAAGAAGAAGGAGGGGTAATCCATGTATGAGAAGGAAGTAGAAAGGTTACAGGAAATCATTGATGACAGCCGTGATATTGTATTCTTTGGAGGGGCGGGAGTTTCCACAGAGAGCAATATCCCGGATTTCAGGAGCGCGGATGGGCTGTACCAACAGAAATACCGGTATTCGCCGGAGCAGATTGTAAGCCATAGTTTTTTCGTACAGAATACGGAAGGTTTTTATGAATTCTACAAAGAGAAGATGATGTTCCTTGACGCCAAGCCGAACCCGGCGCACTTGAAACTTGCCGAGCTTGAGGCAGCGGGGAAATTGTCTGCCGTGATTACCCAGAATATCGACGGTCTGCATCAGGCGGCGGGCAGCAAGAATGTCCTGGAATTGCACGGGAGCATCCACCGGAACTACTGCCAGAAGTGCGGCAGTTTTTACGATGCGGCGTATGTGAAGAATTCTGAGGGGGTGCCTGCGTGTTCCTGCGGCGGCGTGGTGAAGCCGGATGTGGTGCTGTATGAGGAGGGGCTTGACTCAGGAATCATAAAGAAGAGCATACAGGCAATCAGCCGGGCGGATACCTTGATTATTGGCGGGACTTCGCTGGTGGTCTACCCTGCGGCGAGTTTCATTGATTATTTCCAGGGAAAACATCTGGTGGTCATTAATAAGAGCGCAACGGCGAGGGAAGTCGGGGCGGAACTTACCATAGCGGCTCCGATTGGAGCGGTGCTTGGGCAGATTACGGTAGGATAAGTTGTTTAGATAAGCAGTCTGTCCGGGCAGGTCTCGGGCAGTGTGCTGCATAGTGGAGAAGCGTATGTCGGATGAGAGACGGTTTTTAACAATTCGGGAATTGAGTACGGGCGGGCTGTTTGCCGCTTTGATTGCCGCCGGGGCATTCGTCAAAGTAACGCTGCCCACGGAACCCTTTCCCATGCATTTTACCTTGCAGTGGTTCTTCGTGCTTTTGGCAGGCCTTCTGCTGAACAAGCGGCTGGCTTTTGCAAGCGTCGGGGTGTATCTTCTGGTGGGGCTTTCCGGTGTGCCGGTGTTTGCGTCAGGAGGAGGCCCTGCTTACTTGCTTCGCCCGACGTTCGGGTATCTGCTTGGGTTTGCGGCGGCCGCGTACGGGATGGCCTGGCTGTGTGAAAATATACGGATGTTAAATTATTTCAAGTTATTGCTGGTTTCGGTTGCCGGGCTGTTGGTGTATTATGGAATCGGAGTGTTGTATTATTGGCTGGTCTGCCGCATCTTAATCTCTCAGGAGGTTACGTGGCAGATTCTTTTGTTTCAGTGCTTTCTGCTGACTGTGGGGGAAGATTTTATCCTTTGCGTTGCGGCGGTGGGCGTGGCGGTGAAGCTTAGGGGCATGGTGCGCAGTGCGCTATATTAGATTCCTGCCATGTTGTTCGGTGAGAAGATAATGGAAGCAGAAGAGTGGAATCTGGCGATTATAGAAAAAGTGACTTAGTATTGGAAGAAGACGTTTCAGGGGAGAAATGTATGAAGAAGATCAGGATTGGGACACGGAAGAGCCGTCTTGCATGTATCCAGGCGGAAATGCTGGCGGATTATATTGAAACTCACTGCGAAGGATATCAGGCGGAGCTTGTGAAGGTCATGACTACCGGCGACCGTATCCTGTCTAAGAAGCTGGATGAGATTGGCGGGAAAGGTCTGTTCGTCAAGGAACTGGACGCCTTTCTTCTGGAGGGGCAGACGGATTTGTCTGTCCATTCCCTGAAAGATATGCCCATGGAGATTTCTCCTAAGCTTCCAATCATTGGATTTTCCAAGAGGGAGGATGCCAGGGATGTGCTTGTCCTGCCCGAAGGGAAGACAGAATACGATTACAGCGCCCCCATTGGCTGTTCCAGCAATAGAAGGATTCTGCAGCTTAAATCTATTTACCCTGAGGCAAAGGTCAAGACTGTAAGGGGAAATGTCCTGACAAGGCTTGAAAAATTGGACAGCGGGGAGTATGGCGCATTAGTCCTTGCGGCGGCTGGCCTTAACAGGCTTGGGCTTAACGGACGTATCAGCAGGTATTTTACAGTGGAAGAAATGGTTCCTGCGGCCGGCCAGGGAATCCTTTGTGTTCAGGGAAGGGCGGGGGAAGATTACAGTTTCCTTCAAGGATTTTTTGATTTGGAGGCAGAAGAATGTGCGGCTGCCGAGCGTGCGTATGTGGCGTATCTGAACGGAGGGTGTTCCCTGCCGATTGGGGTATATGCGGAGGTTCTCGACGAGCGGTGGATGCGGGTGCGGGGGCTGTATTATAATGAAGAGAGCGGCGATTACGGGAAAATGTGCGTGTCGGGGCATCGGTCGGAGGCAGCGGATATGGGGGTATCTCTGGCGAAGGAATTGAGGAATAGTACCGTGCAAAAAAATAGATATGGCGTATAGATTAGGAGAAGCGAACCATATGGACGAAATGAAAGAGACAGGGAAAGGAAAAGTATGGCTTGTAGGGGCCGGGCCTGGGGCAGCCGACCTTTTGACGGTGAAGGCAAAGCGTCTGATTGGCGAAGGGGATTGTATCGTCTATGACAGGCTTGTGGGGGAAGAGGTACTTTGTATGATACCCTCTGGTAAGAAACTCATCGCCGTGGGAAAATCCCCGGGAAGGCATGCCACGCCTCAGGAGGAGATTAACCGAATCCTGGTAAGAGAGGCAGAGCTTGGGAAAAAGGTGGTGCGTTTAAAAGGCGGCGACCCCTTCCTGTTCGGACGGGGCGGAGAGGAAGCCGAAGAATTGTGCCGGGCCGGGATTCCGTTCGAGGTTGTCCCCGGGATATCTTCTTCCCTTGCCGTACCTGCCTATAACGGGATTCCGGTGACGCACAGGGATTATGTGTCGGACGTACATATTGTCACAGGGCATCACAGAGCGGGAAGGAACCAGGTGATTCCTTATGAGGCGCTTGTTAAGACCAGGGGGACGCTTGTATTTCTTATGGGCGTGGGGGCGCTTGCAGAGATTATGGACGGACTTATGGGCGCCGGGATGGACGGGGCGACTCCGGCTGCAATCCTTGAGCAAGGGACGACGGCAAAGCAGAGGCGGGCCGTAGCGACGGTCGGGACGCTGGCACAGGCTGCCAGAGAGCAGCAGATGAAAGCGCCTGCTACGATTGTGGTGGGGGAAGTGTGTTCCCTGGCGGATGAATTTGCCTGGTATCCGAAACTGCCTTTATTTGGGGAGAAATTCCTTGTCACACGTCCGGAAGGGCGGGATAGCAGATTGCAGGACAGATTAAGGGAGCTGGGAGCAGAGGTCCTGTCCGTACCGACCATTCGGACTGTGCCCATTACGGAAACGATGGGTCTGCGGGAGATTGGGACGGAATTGGAGCGGTTGGAGCAGTATCAGGTGTTGGCGTTTACTTCTCCCTACGGTGTGGAAAGGTTTTTTGCACTGTTGCTGGAGCATGGCATGGATATGCGGGCCGTGGCCCATATGCGGTTTGCGGCGATTGGGGAGGGAACGGCGGATGAACTGAGAAAAAGAGGGATTCGTGCGGATTATGTGCCGGAACATTATGACGGTGTTTCCTTGGGAAAATTGCTTGCCGAGTCGCTTGCAGACGGGACGAGGGTTCTGCTTGCAAGGTCTTTGCGGGGCGGGAAGGAGATTCTGGGAGAGATAGAGAAGAATCCGGGGATTGGATATCGGGATTTGGCTGTTTATGATACGGAGTTTTTGGAGGAAAGAGGGGAGATGCTGCGTTCGTTTATGGGAAATGGCTCTGTTACCGGGGTGATATTTACCAGCAGTTCTACGGTGGAGGGGTTCTGTAGGATGCTTGGGGAGGATTTCCCCTATGACAGGGTGCGCGCCGTGTGCATTGGGGAAAAGACGCGGCGGACGGCCGAGGGCGTCGGGATGCAGGCGTGTGCGGCGGAGAATGCGACGGTGGAAGCGTTGATTGATTGTGTGGTTGGGAAATAGAGTGGCGAGAGAACTGCATAAGGTATCATATCTGGGCAGTGGCAGAATATGCGGAGGTGTCATATGGGTAGAGTGGCAGGCATTGGTCATCAAGATTTTGAGAAGATACGGATAAACAACATCTTTTATATAGATAAAACCCATTTTATTAAAGAATGGTGGGAAACAGATGACAAAGTGACATTGATTACACGCCCGAGAAGATTTGGTAAGACATTGAACATAAGTATGTTAGAAAAATTTTTTTCTGTCAGGTATGCAGGAAGAAAGGAATTGTTTGAAGGGCTTGATATTTGGAAAGACGAAAAATACCAACGCCTGCAAGGAGGTTATCCGGTTATCCGTTTGTCATTTGCTAATGTGAAAGAGTCAGATGATAGGGGGATAAAGCGATCTATAAATAGAATTATAGAAAATATATATAATAAAAATATATTTTTGCTTGAAGGGGAGCTTCTGACGGAAAATGAGAAGATCTATTTTCGGAGTATAAACAGCGGCATGGAGGATGTGGAGGCAGCCTGGGCGCTCCATAAGATGTCAGACTTCTTGTCCCGTTATTATGGGAAAAAGGTGATTATCCTGCTGGATGAGTATGACACACCGATGCAGGAGGCATATGTAAACGGATATTGGGATGAACTGGTTCCTTTTTTCAGGAGTATGTTTCATTCTACGTTTAAGGAGAACCCGTATCTGGAACGTGCGGTTATGACGGGGATTACCAGAATAAGCAAGGAATCGGTTTTTTCAGATTTGAATAATTTAGCGGTAGTTACCACAACGTCCGAGAAATATGAGGATGCATTTGGTTTTACAGAAGCAGAAGTATTTGCTGCATTGGAAGAATTTGGACTGTCCGACAGGGCGCAGGAAGTGAAGCGGTGGTATGACGGGTTTACATTTGGCAAGGTGACAGACATTTATAACCCATGGTCGATTATAAATTATCTGGACAGGAAAAAAGTAGGATTGTATTGGGCAAATACAAGCTCTAACCGTTTGGTTGATAAGCTCCTCAGGGAAGGGAATAGAGAGGTGAAGAAAGCCTTTGAAGGACTTCTTAATGGAAAACATCTGATTACGCCTATTGATGAACAGATTGTGTATGACCAGCTAGATTACAATGAATGGGCAATCTGGAGCTTGCTTCTTGCCAGTGGATATTTGAAAGTTGTCAGCTATGAAAGGTATGAGGAGATAGAGGATAATTTCTGTGAAGTCAATTATGAACTGGCTCTGACGAATCTTGAAGTGCGGCGGATGTTTGGCGGGATGATAAAAGGATGGTTCGCAGAAAACAGGGCAGATTATAATGATTTCATTAAGGCGTTGCTTTCAGATGATTTAAAGGCTATGAATGTGTATATGAACCGTGTAAGCTCTGAGATGTTCAGCTATTTTGATACGGGGAAGAAACCTTCCAAAAAAGAACCGGAACGTTTTTATCATGGTTTTGTCCTTGGGCTTATGGTGGAACTCAGTGACCGTTATGTGATTACGTCCAATAGAGAGAGTGGGTTTGGGAGATATGATGTGATGCTGGAGCCGCTCAGTAGAGCGGACGATGCTATGATTCTTGAATTCAAGGTACAGGATGAGAAGGATGAAAAGGAGCTTTTGGATACGGTAAAGGCGGCGTTGGAGCAGATAGAGCGGAAAGAGTATGCTGCCTGGATGGCCGCAAAAGGGATTCCAGGGGAGAGGATACGGAAGTATGGGTTTGCCTTTCGGGGGAATGAGGTGTTGATTGGGAACTAATTTTATTATAGATTAAAAAGCCATTACGAAAAAGTATACTTTTTCGTAATGGCTTTTTTCCGTTGATTTCTTAACCATTCTAATATATTATCGACAATCCGTCAATAAACTTAACACCTATTTTTTGTAATATTTGTCTAAAAATTTTTCCAGGAAATTTGTTACGAAAAAGTATACATTTTCGGACTGAGTCCGCCCGCCCGCAGGGCATGCATTACGGTGTGCCCTTGGGTATACTTATTCGGAATGGCTGGGTTTTCCATCTGGGGGAGAGATAGGCTATGCCGTCAGAAAAGATATGCAAGACCATTCACCAGTACAATAAAGAGCCGGTTTCGGCGGAGGATATGCAAAAGCTCCTTGAGGTTGCCGGGGACTATAAGAAAGTGAAGAACTACGTGTATACACGGTTCGGGGGAATTGCCAGCCTGTCCAAACTCTATCCCGGTTATACGGTACAGAATGAGATGACGGGCAGCGGTTTCCGGGAATCCCTGGGTATGCCCTCGGTGTATTTCTATCTTGCAATCTTCGATGCCTTAGGGGATATCAAGTGCCAGTGGACGCGGACGAAGACGAAGCTCCTGAAATTACTGAACCAGAATGAAGGGTTTTACGAGGAGGAGAAACACTATCTCCGCTTTTTGCTCAAGGTGAACAATGCTTTTGAACAGGTATTGAACCAGAAACCAATCGAATTGCCCAGAGCCGTGCAGAAGCAGTACGAAAAAGTGGCTGCGAAGGTGGATACAGAGAGGCTGCACAAATATCTGTGCAGGCAGGTGCGCAAACACCATGTGAAGCTCCATACGGACAGGGCGGACGGGTTTTCTATAGCGGAACGGGCGTACCGGTATGGGGACCGTGGGATTTACATTTCCATCAAGGAAAAGCGGAAACGTGTTTTTGTGCCGCTGACAGACGGAAACCAGTACAAGAGCCAGCTCTATATCAAGCTGTTCCCGGAGGAACACAAGATAGAGATTAAAGCTCCCATCCGTGTGGCAGTCCACAGCCATGAGGATTACCGGAAACAGGTCGGGGTGGCGGTCGGGCTGTATACGATGCTGACAACGGATGAAGGGAATTGCTATGGCAAAGAATTGGGTAAGTATCAGACCACGTATGCAGACTGGATTCGGGAGCAGACGGGAAGCTATAACCGAAACCGGGGCGAGAATCCGGGAAGGAAGAAATATTCTGCGAAGAAGAGAAGGTTGGAGGAACAACTGCACAGCTATATGAATCAGGAGTTAAACCGCTTCCTGAAGGAGGAAAAGCCCCAGGTGATCTATCTGGTAAAGCTGCCCAAGCCCCATGCAAGAGGAGTGAATAAGAAGATTAATCATTCCATGGCGCAGTGGCAGAGGGGATATATGCGGAAACGTCTGGAACAGAAGTGCCAGGAGCAGGCGGTAGAGATTGTGGAAGTACTGGGGAAGAACATCAGTAACGAATGCAGCGAGTGCGGGGAGCTGGGGAGGAAGGAAAAAGGAGAGTTTGTCTGTCCGGTATGCGGATATCGCGCAGAGGAGAAAGTGAACACGGCGCGGAATGTGAAGAAGAGAGGGCAGGGAGAAGGGGTGTTGAATCCTAAGGGGAGCTATTCCTGATGCCAGGAGAAGAATTATAAGTGGATCATAAGGACAGCCGTTTTAGATAAATGTCGGTGATGAGCCGGGATTTTACCGGAAGGACTAAGAAGGGCGTTCATGATATAAAAAAACGAACGGCATTAGAAGTCGGGTGGATGTGAATCAATCTGAGTATTGGGTATGCCAAGACCTTGTGAACATGTCGGAGGTCATCAATCTATGGTTGGTGACAAGATAAGAGGAAGTGCGCGGATGCGCACGCAGGTCATCAACCTACGGTTGGTGACAAGACAAGAAGAAGTGCGCGGATGCGCACGCAGGTCATCAACCTACGGTTGGTGACAAGACATGATGTAGCAGGGAGCGAAGCGGAGGGAAATTTGTCCGCAGCATCAAAAGATGTCCAATGTGCCTTATTTTATTAACAGAAGATAGAAAGAGCGGCTTTATGTCTGGAAACAGGCTTTAAGCATACGTCCCTCAAAAAGGACAAATATGATTTTGGAGGTATCTGATATGTCTAATGGTAATGCAGACATCAATGAAAACAAGGGGAAGAAAGGAGGAAAACCCCTGCTTATAGTGTGTGCTTTGATTATAATTGTTTTGCTTGCAGTCATCATTGAGGTTCTTCTTGGTAAACAGAAAACGGATGACAAGCCTAAGCGAAATGTGGTTGTTAATGAGGATAATGCCGAAGATGTGGCAGAAGATCTGTTTAATCACGAAACAGTTAAGCCAGGCACGTATGAGGTAAGGATGAATTCCACATGGAATTTTAAAGACGGCACATCTGCTTCTGAAAATGCTTACGTTGAAAATGTGCCTGCGAATACAAATGATGTCTATTTTGATGTGGAATTATCGGATACTGAAGAAACAATCTATGAGTCTCCGGTTATACCGCGGGGCAGCCACCTTGAGGCGCTCACGCTTGATAAGGAACTTGAAGCGGGAACCTATGATTGCGTGCTGACTTACCATCTGATAGATGAAGACCAAAATACGGTCAGCACATTGCGGATGGGATTGACGGTCATGGTGGAAAATTAAGGTTTCTCTATGAAACACATATTTAAATTATAAGGAGGAATGTTACATGAAAGGATTTACGAAAAAAGTTATGGTCGGGGCAGTGGCGGCGTCAATGGTGATGAGTTCATCTCTGGTTGCTTTTGCATCAGACGCGAGTACAACGCCCGCTGGAACAGGAACATCCGGCGGTTCAGGAGAAATTGAAGGAGTTGTGGATACCAGCGTATACAATGCGGTACTTCCGACAGCATCCGCAACAGCATATGATTACATTGTTGACCCGCAAGGATTAATCCGTAAGACAAATGCAGCAAAATATGAAGGTAAAGAATTTGGCGAGGGAACAGTTTTCTTTGAAAATGTAGACGGAGACACTTCATCTTACAGCAATACAAGCGATGCTGCGACGATTGTTAATAAGAGTTCAAAGAATCTGTCTGTTACGGTAACGGCAACGGCAACGCCTGATAGTGCAGCCGATGCGGCAGCGCTTGCGACTTCTAAGACTTTCGCTGCTGACAATACAGCGCTTGAAGTTTATCTTGGGATAACAGATTCCGTTGAAGGAAGTACGGAAAAAGCTCTCACGGCAGCAGGCGCAGAGATGAAGGCTGTATTGGGCGCAGCGCCAGAAGGAGCATATGAGTACAAATATGATTCGACTACACAGAAATATAGTTATGCATTAAAGTCAGATGTTTCGGCATTTACATTTGCTGATTATAGTTTCCAGATCAATGGGGCGGCAAACGCAAACGGTACATGGAAGGCTGATACAGCTGTACCGGCGGTTTCCGTTAAATGGGATGTGGATGTGACAGATGATGCGGCGACGGTTGAGACGCCGGTAGTTCCGACAATCACGTTAAATGGTACATACAGCAGAGCAAACACAGAGAATACGTTTGATATGGCAGGATTAGATACAGCTACAGTATCTAAAGTTGAGGCATTGGATTCCTTGGGGAATGTTTTTGCAGAGATTACATCCTCAGTATATACAGTATCAGGCTCTTCTTTGAAGATTAACGGTACTACGGCTCCATGGGGAGCAGGCGCAGTGGGAGCAGACCGCGGCGTTAAGGTAACATTGAGCAATGGAAAAACAATGCAGACAACCTTTAGAGTAACTCAATAGATGTCTAATGAATGTGAGGCATTCTCTTTTTAAAGAGAATGCCCCGCATTTTAAAAATCGAATATTAACTATGAAAACAAAAATAACATCAAAAGCAGCAGTTAGCATAACGGTGTTAAGTATTTTCCTGTTATGGTATTTTCTCTCGACATATACGGATATTTCGCCTATGATCCTGCCGACGCCCTGCGCAGTGTGGAGAAGCTTTTGGGAAGTCTTGCAGGAAGGATATGGACCGGACGGGTATAATTTACTCTCTCATTTTATAGGATCGATGAAGAGAATGTTGACCGCATTTGTGCTGATTGTATTTACGGCTATACCGATAGGATTGATTTGCGGCAGATATAGAATGATTTCCAATTTTTTAAATCCGATTATCGAATTTTATCGTCCATTACCGCCTCTTGCATATTATACGTTACTTGTACTATGGATGGGAATTGGTGAGAATTCAAAAATAATGTTGCTGTATCTGGCAGGATTTGCTCCGCTTTATATTGCATGCGTATCGGGAGTCGGGAAAGTAAAAAATGAGTATATTGTTGGAGCTGAAATGCTTGGTGCAAATAAGTATCAAGTTTTTTTCCATGTAATTTTACCAGCGGTTTTACCAGATATTTTTTCCGGAATCCGAATTGCGGTAGGCGTTGAGTATACAACGTTAGTTGCGGCAGAAATGGTGGCGGCTAAGACTGGATTGGGATGGATGGTGTTGGATGCGTCGAAATGGCTTCGTTCTGATATCGTCTTTATGGGCGTCATTATTATGGGGATAACGGGGATTTTAATTAATTCTTTCATGCTTTCTATTGAAGCTAAGGTAGTTCATTGGAAAGGAAAAAACAGATAGGAGAGTATGGATGAAAAAACTAAGTTTACTTTTATTTATCTTTATATTCTTAACTATAGGAGTGACTGGATGCAAAGAAAACAGTACAGACAATCACTCCGGGGAAGTTCCTGAATCCCCAGAAAAAGTCACATTAGGGTTACAAAAATTAATTACGCCTGAATTGATTGTACGTTATGAAAATAAATATGAAGAATATCTGGGAGAAAACGTAGAAATTGTTCAGTTTGATTCCGGATCTGATGTCAATACCGCATTAGCTAGTGGTTCAATTGATATTGGGATTATGGGGACATCGGTTGTAGCGACAGGACTATCTAGCAATATGGAAATAGAAGTGATCTGGATAAACGACATTATTGGCTCGGCAGAATCCCTGATTGTGAAAAAGGACGCTGGAATAAATGATATAAATGATATGAAAGGGAAACGGATTGCAGCTCCGTTTGTTTCGACGGCACATTTTAGCCTGCAAAATGCAATAGAAAATTCAGATATTTCGTCGTCGGACATGGAACTCCTTGACATGCAGCCCGCAGATATATTGGCAGCATGGGAGAGGGGGGATATTGACGGCGCATATGTATGGTATCCGGTTCTGGGAAAATTGATTGACGATGGAGGAGTTATTATTACATCAAGTGAGGAGCAGGCTCAGAGCGGCGCGGTTACGGCGGATGTATCGGTTGTGAGAACTGAATTTGCAGAACAATATCCGGATATTGTGAAAAAATATGTTAAGGCTCAGATGTATGGTTTAAATAAGTTTCAAAACGAACTGGAAAGCTCGGCAGAAGCGATAGCGGGGGCTGCTGATATCTCAGTGGAGGAAGCCAGGGAACAGATAAATGGATTTGTATACCCTTCGGCAGAAGAGCAGATTAGTGAACGCTATCTTGGCGGAACCGCCCATGCAGGGCAGATGTCTCAAGTGTTAAGAGATGCTGCCATCTTTTTAAAAGAGCAGGGAAATATACCAATGATACCGGAAGATAAGGTATTTGAAAATGCGATTAATGGAAAATATATTGAGATGGTATTAGAAGAATCAGATAGTTAAGAAGCCGGAACAGATTGGAGCAGATGTGGATGGAGAATGGGATTATCAGGTTGTTGGATGTAAGCTTATCATACGACGGGCAAAGGAAGGATGCATATGTCCTGAAAAAAATTAATATGAACATAGAACCGCAGGAATTTGTGTGTGTGCTTGGACCATCCGGATGTGGAAAAACTTCTCTTCTAAATCTTATCGCCGGATTTGTGAATCCGTCAGAAGGAAAAATATTATTCAAGGGGATTCCAATCGAAGGAATTGACCGGCGCAGAGGCGTTGTGTTTCAGGAGCCAAATCTGTATGAGTGGATGAATGTAAGGAAAAATATTAATTTTGGGCTTCGTATGCGAAAATTACCCAAAGATGAAATACAGAAAAAGACAGATGAGGTTTTGCATGAGGTAGGATTAGAGGACTCATCGGAAAAATATGTGTATGAATTGTCGGGGGGCATGAAGCAGCGCGTTGGTATTGCGCGGGTACTGATTAATGATCCAGAAATCCTTTTGATGGACGAACCGTTTAGTTCTCTGGATGCATTAAACAGAGAAAAGATGCAGGGATTTGTAAGGCAAATATGGAAAGAATCTCAAAAAACAATATTGTTTATAACCCATGATGTGGATGAAGCGCTGATGCTTGGAACGCGAGTGGTCATATTGGGCGGCGTACCAGGGGGGATTTTGTTAAATGAGAGAATAGAGTATTATAAAAAATTTGAAGATGATGATAGCGTCAGTGTGAAATTTTCAAAAGAGTATGGCGAAACAAGAAGAAAATTTTTGTCGTATATAGGTATGGATTAAAGATGAAGAGATTTGTTATGGCTGCTGCGGTCATAGAAAATATACTGTATTTTTCAGACCGTTTTAGCAATGGATTGTATCAGTTGGATCTGGATAATGGAGAATGTACATTTATAGACTACTTTTATGATGAAGAAGAGAAAGCATGGTTATATTTTCAGGCATATATATGGGGAAAGAAGATATATTTTATACCCTATCTTGCAGAAAATATTGCATGTTTTGACATAAAATCACAAGAGATTACTTATATCGAACTTCCTAAAGAGGGAACCGTGATTCATGGAGTAGATGGAATTTTTGCAGAAAAGTTCTGTTGCCAGAAGAATGAAAATATTTTATGGATGATGCCGGTTGGATATAATTTGTTTTTAAAACTAGATTTATCCAATGGGCAATTGAGTAAGGTTGAATTGCCAGAGCGTTTAGTATTTACAGAAGGAATATTAAATTGGAGAACCAGCTCTTTATATGGGACAGAAATGATATTCCAACCTTGGGCTGGAACGATACAAGTACGTTACGATATTGTATCTGGTATTTTTAGATTAGAAGAATTAGAAGGAGGAACGCGAAGATTTAGAAGCTGTTTGAAATATAGAGATTATGAGATATATGTGCCATGGAAATTGAAAAATGGACTTCTGATAAATAATGTAGTATATAAAAAAAGGGAAATACTTTCGTTCAAGTTTAATGTTATGAACGACACTTGCGCCGTATCATTTCTAAATGAAAATAAAATATACTTAATTCCACAAATTGGACAAACTATAATTGTAGTAAATATTACAGATTTTAGTATGGAATACATTGATTTGAATGAAATATTTAACCGAAGTGAAACTTCTTGGGAATGGCTTGATATGATAAAAGAAGAACACAGTTATTATGTTTTCTCTAATGCTATTTCAGACATATTAGCGATAGACAGACTCAACGGTAATATAAAATTAATTAAAGTCGGAAAAGAAAGTGATAAGTCAAAAAATAGACGTTTTAGAAGATGCATAGAGAACATGAATCAAAAGGCTTTTCAAGAAAAGCGGGAATGGATTTTAGTCGATGAAAAAGACGGATTAGAACAATTAATCGTGCAAGCTGAAAGATACTCGAAAGACAGAAGGACTGAATTTTGTAGTTGTGGAAAAAGGATATATGAAAAATTGAAAGGCGAATTGAGTTGAAGACGATAATTTATGGAGCAGGAAATATTGCAAGACAAATGTTAGCAAATTCTATACTTAGAAAAGAAAATATATATGGGATTGCAGTGACGCATAGGGAAAACAATCCGGAAATGTTGTGGGAATTTCCAGTTAAATCAATAGAAGATTATCAATGCGTCTGTAAGGATGTGAGAGTTATATTAGGACTGTCGGAGAGCTACCATAAAGAAATTATAAAGCATCTGAAGATGTTGGGATTTGAACGGATTGAAAAGCGGAAAGCGTTGCCATTAAAATATTCTAATTTTATAGGCGTTGAAAAAAAGAAATTTATATCTGCCTGGTATTTTGCAAATACAGGAAAACGATTAGACTGGGAGAATTTATGTACATATAATGAAAAAATGCAGTGGATAAAACTCTACGATAATCCAGAGCAAAAAACTTTACTGACTGATAAATATAAAGTTAGAAAATATGTAAAGGATAAAATAGGAGAAAAATATTTAATTCCGCTATTAGGCGTATGGGATTGTTTTGACGATATCGATTTTAGAAGTCTGCCAGATCAGTTTGTATTAAAATGTAATCATGGATGCGGATGGAATCAGATCGTAGAGGATAAATGTACAATGGATCTCATAGAGACGAAGAATAAGTTTGACCAGTGGATGGCTACGAATTATACGGATATTGCAGGATTGGAACTCCAATATACCAACATAGATAGAAAAATTATTGCTGAAGAGTTTTTGATAGTACCTGGAGAAATGGATATCCCAGATTATAAAATATTTGTATTTGATGGTGAAGTGAAGCTGATTCAGACAGATTTTGGTCGGAGGGAGAAACATACGCAAGCATTATATTCGCCACAATGGGAATATTTGCCTTATTCATTGTTGTGTAAGACAGATCCGGATTCAGTCATTCCCAAACCAAGTTTTTTGGAAGAAATGATTGAAGTGGCAAAAAGATTGGCGGAGGGTTTTCGCCATGTGAGAGTAGATTTATATCAGGTAGATGGAAAGATATATTTTGGTGAAATGACGTTTACTCATTGCGGGGGCATTGGAAATTATTCCCCAGAAGAATTTGGTTATATTATGGGAGATTGGATGAAGCTTCCGGAGGACTATAAACATTATTTGTCTTAGATGTAGTTGGAATTTGTAGAGATGGAGTGAAAGGGAAGTATAATGGAGAATCAGTTGCAGTGGTTTGAAAAAATAGAGAACGTATATCGACATTTGCAAGATGAGGAATCAAGGGTGTTATTTAATGCAAGGTTTTATTTTTTTGAGAATAGGGAGGAGGATTTTTTTGATGTTGTGGGCAGTTATTATCATGACTGGAAGAATGTTGATGGCTTAGAGGACGCATCTATAGAAAAACCATTAGTAGTATGCGGTGGTGGGCATGATGGGAAAATTACCAAAAGGCTTCTAGGTTACTGGGGATATAGAGTCGTATGTTTTTATGACAAATATAAAAAGGGTACTATTGAGGGTTTAGAAATATTATCTGTTGAAGAAATAAAAGAAAAATACAAGGATTTAAAATTTATTGTTGCATCTAATAATTTTAAATATGAAATATTTCATGATTTAATTATGTGCGATGTAGACAAAGAAAGAATCATTATTCCTAAATATAGGTACATGTACTCAGTTCGGGGAAATCAATATTTTGATGTCTTTCCTTATCAAAAGGGAGAGGTATTTATTGATGCAGGCACATATGACGGGAAAACTATTTTAGATTTTATAAAATGGTCGGAATCTGATTATAATGAAGTAATCGCATTTGAACCTATACATGAAATGTACAAGAAGGTAGTTCGACAATTTTCTGATTTTCATAATATTAGTGTCCATAATTATGCAGTTTGGAATCAGGAAGATGAACTTTTATTTGTGGAGGCTGGGGTGGGTTCGCATCAGAACTGTAATGGGAATACAATAGTTAAGGCAGTGGATATAGATCGTATTGTAGGTGAAAAAAAGGTTTCTTTTATCAAAATGGATGTTGAAGGAAGTGAAATGAATGCGCTTATTGGCGCAAGTAAAACAATCAGGAGAGATCATCCAAGACTGGCTATATGCATCTATCATAAAGAGATAGATTTTATTAAATTAAGTTCCTATATCCTGCAATTATATCCAGAATATAAACTATATATTCGGCATTATACATCATATATATGGGAAACAGTGTTATATGCGATTGATGAGCAGGAATAACCGACAGGGAGGAAAATATGAAGCGACGCCGAGTGATAATTTTGAAACGGATGTTAATAGCGCTTGTCTTTTCAGCGGTCTTTTCAAAGGATTTGAAAGCAATGGATCAGGAGGAGTGGAAGAGTGAAGCGGAAGATACCGTTTCTATTGAGTTGCCCACAATAGAAGAGCCATCTCCGTTTGATTTTATTCTTGATCCTCAGAGACTGATTACTGAAACAGATGGGGCAAAATATGGTTCAAGTACGTTTGAAACAGGTGCGACACTTTTTTTTGAAAACGTAGATGGTGATTATGATTTTTCAAGCCGAAGCGATATGCTGACAATTACGAATAAGGGAACTGTTCCAGTAGAAGTAACTGTTACGGCATGGCTCGACCAGATAGATAATTTATGTATTGCGCAGAATGATTTTTTTGAGGATGAAGCGGCAAGTATCTATCTGGCTCTTGTTGATAGTTCAGGATATATACAGCCATTAGATGAAATTGGGAGGGCTTCTATTACAGAAGAGCTTCATGCTGTAAAGGGAAATGCATATGATGAGTATTCTTTTGGTTTTGTGGGGGCGTGTAATCCTAATGGTAATTGGATGGATCTTAATGTGCATCCTAAGATAACGGTGATTTGGCAGGTGACGCCTGTTGTAAACGAAGAGATAGTGCAAGAAAAGCAGAAAGAAGAAAACGAAGAGCAGGAAGAACAAAAGGAAGCACAGGAAAAGCAACAGGAAACGAAGGAAGAGCAGGAAGAACGAAAGGAGACACAGGAAGATAGAGCAGAAATACAAAAAAAGCAAGAAGAGCCAGTGAAGGACGAGAGGATAAATGAATGAAATCCAGGATAAGCTCAACATTAAAAAATATATCCGGACAACTTCTGATTTACGGAGCGCACCTTGTCGCCCTTGAGTGCTGCCGCATCCTGGTGGACAACGGGAAAGGAAGCCAGATTGTTGGATTTGCTGTCACGGAAAAGAAGGGAAATCCTGAGCAGTTGGAAGGATATCCTGTAAAAGAGATTGACGCATATATAGGCCAATGCGACGAGCTGACGGTAATTATTGCAATGCCGGGAAAATTCCATAGCACAGTGGCAGGGTATGCAAAAGAGAAGGGATTCAGGAAATTTATCAGAGTGGGACTGGAAGAGATGTCCGCACTAAAAAGCCGGCGGATGATTTCCGAGTGTCGGAATCATCCCGAGCTAACATTCCATCTGAAAGAAAACGACCATGATATCAGTTGGATGGATATCATGGTTGATGCAATACCATCGCATATATATTTCAAGTTTCCAACCCTTTTTTATAAAAATACAAAGGATATTTTCCGCGCAGTATCAAACTGTGATTTTGCAAAGGAATATCAAGAAACTCTGGGACAATATCGAAATCTTCATAAAATCCCAGGAGAATGGACCGAAGGGGCGGAACCGCTTGCGGATCTCATGCAAGTGTACATGATATTCAGTGAGAATGACAGCGCATCGTTATCCATGAGAGGATATAATCCCTGGATTGTCCCGTTACATGCGGGCAGAAGGAAAGAAAAAGACGCCGCAAATTTCATGTCTTCGCAAGAAGAAAGAAGAGATTTAAAGAGAGTGTTTCAGTGTTTTTACGATGATATGGGGGAAACGATTACGGATCAAAATCGTATTTTTGCAGAAATGACCGGAGCGTACTGGATTTGGAAGAACAGGAATCATGCGGCATACAAAGGCTTATGCCATTATAGAAGGCATTTTATCATATCGGAAGAGGAAATACGGGCGTTGGAACAGAGCAGAATTGACGCTATTCTGACTACACCGAGATATGTCCCATATGGAGTGGGAAATATGTTCCTTGCCGAAACGCCTGTGAAGAAAGGCGTATACGAATCCATGTTACAGGCTGTAAGGGAATGTGCGCCGGAAGATGCGCTAAGATTCCAGATATACTTAGACAGTTGTTTTTATTACCCCAATAATATGGTGATTGCCAGAAACGATATTTATAATGCATACTGCGAATGGGTCTTTAAAATCCTGTTCCGAATGTCGGAGATTGAAACTCAAAAAGGGAATGTGCAAACGGAGGACAGGCGGATTGCTTATGCGGCTGAACTATTAACATCATTCTATTTTGCAAAAAATAAAGATATCTACCGGATTGCGGTTACGGATTACCAATTTTATACATAGGGAGGATTGTATGGCAAAAGTATCGGTTATCATACCAGTGTTAAATGGAGCAGAATACATTAGGGAATGTATGGACAGCATTGTAGGACAGACGATTTCAGATATTGAAATCATACCCGTTGATGCGGGGTCCACAGACGGAACGCTGGAGATTCTGAAAGAATATGCAAAAAAGGACGCCAGGATAAAACTATTGACCGCCGACAAAAAAAGTATGGGATATCAATATAACGTAGGAATAGCAGCGGCAGAAGGCGAATATGTGGGATTCTGTGAATCGGATGATTATATTTCCGAAACAATGTATGAAAAATTAGCCCGTATTGCGGAAAAGGAAGACCTGGATTATATAAGGTCAGACTTCGATATGTTTATAGATAAAGATGAGCGTATTTTTTTAAACTACCACATTCTTGCAGGAAACAGAAATGCGCTTTATGGAAAGATAATCAAGCCGACGGATTATCCGGATATCCTTTACCGTGACGTCAATATGTGGAATGGAATATATAAAAGGGAATTCATTGAAAGGCATGCAATTAAGCTGAATGAGACATCGGGGGCTGCTTTTCAGGATACGGGGTTTGTGATGCAGACATTTCTTGCGGCAAAACGCGCTATGTATGTACATGTAGATGCGAATAAGTACAGGAGAGACAATATTGGTTCATCCGTTTATAACCTGAAAGGTGTTGTGAATGTGGTACAGGAAGCGGAGTATTCAGAAGAATATCTGTCAAGCCTCAAGGTAACAGACGGGAATGTCTGCGCCGTCATATTTAAGCGATTCTGCTCTATATTTTTTGGATTCTATGGGAAACTGCCAGAGAAGGGGCAGTTTACGGAGGATATAGAGCGTGCTGTAAACAAATTTAAAAAATTAGCGGAGATGGTTTATCCCAGGCTTCCTTATTATTCGGAATCATTTGAGGGGATTGGGAATTCATTAAGTCTGAACATCCTGTTCAAAGACCTGGATGCGTTTGATGCGTTGAGAAAGCAGATTGAAGAGATTGAACGAGATTGCCGCCATAGATTCTATCAGCATATTGTAGGTTATCCAAGAGCCGTTATCTTTGGTGCGGGCGAGGTAGGGACATCTCTGTATGCTCTGCTTCGTAAGAATGATTATGAAGGAGTGGCGTGCTTCAGTGACAATGACGCAGCAAAATGGGGGAAGTATTTAATGGGCAAAGAAGTTATAGCCCCTGATAGGCTGGATGATTTGAACGACGGAAAAACAGTTTTTATTATAGCAATGACATCGAATATAGAGACAGTCAGGGAACAACTAATTGCTATGAATGTGGGTAGAGAGAATATCTGTAAAGCTATTGCTATTATTCCCCATAATGCCATGGAAGTAGATATCCGGTAAAAGGTGATGGAAGGAGAGAAGATAAAATGAATGATGAAAGAAAAGTAATTCCGATAGTTTTTTCTACGAATAATAAGTATGCGCTTTATTGTTACCTAGCCATATATTCTTTGTTGAAACATGCGGATAAAAATAATTATTATGATATCCGTGTCTTTATGGTGGATCTTTCGCCGGAAAACATCCAATTTTTAGAAGAACTTAAAAACGAGTATGCGTCTGTTACCTGCATGGATATCCTGCCATATGTAAAGGATGCGGATCTGCGGGAACTTTCTTTTTTCTCTGTAGAAACGTTTTATCGATTATTTTTAAGCGAAATATTACAGGAATATAAAAAATGTATATATTTAGATTCTGATATGCTCATTTTGGGAGATATCTCTTTGCTTTTTGATGTAGAGATGAATGGTCATCCAATAGCAGCAGTGCATGATGTGGTTTGTTCTTATTTAGATCATCATGCAAAAGAATTAGGCATGGATATTAGAAATATGTTTAATGCAGGTGTAATGGTGATTGATACATCAGAATATAAGAAGTGTAATATTAAAGATTTCGGACTCAATGCGCTATCAGAGGATTATAAAAATAAGACACGAAAATACATATTTCCGGATCAGGATGTGCTGAATCTTGCCGCATACGGAAATGTGGAGTTCATAGACGACCGTTGGAACTTCCAGTGGGAATTTATCTGGCGGTTAGACGGCATCTACGACGGATACCGGCAAAAGTATGAGCAGACCTCCAAAGACCCATGGATCATCCATTACGCAGGGGACCGGAAGCCCTGGTCATACCCCTCCCTCCCTTTTGCAGACTATTTCTGGGATATGGTTTTAGAAACGGGAATTACAAAAAAAGTGGTAGAGAACAGCATCCGGATTGAGCGGGAAAACAAAGAACGTCTAAGCTGTTTCCGGGGGTTCCGTTTTCCCTATGAGTGGGTGGAAACGGAAAGCAGGGTAGTCATCTATGGCGCAGGAAATGTAGGACAGGATTTTGTAAAACAGTTGGACAACACCCTCTATGCCAGACTTGCCCTATGGGTGGACATGCGGTATGAGGAGAAGCCGGAAGACTGGAATGTGGAGCATCCGGAACAATTAGCAGCGCGTGGGGAAGAGTTTGACCATGTAATTATCGCAATCGATGATGAGAAAATCGCATCACAGGCAGCAGAATATCTGAGACAGTTGGGGATTCCCAAAGATAAACTGATCTGGCAGAACTTCCGCAGGTGCGATTATGAGTAGAACCTATGGTGTGACTATGGATGAAATAAAAGTATCGGTCATTGTGCCGGTTTATAATGGGGAAATATATCTGGAAGAATGCATGGAAAGCATTCTTTCCCAGTCCTACCAGAACATAGAAGTAATATTCGTAGACGACGGTTCAACGGATCGGAGCGCAGAACGGATACAATCTTTCCAGGAACGGGACCATAGAGTGGAATTGATACGGCAGACGAACCAGTATGCCGGGATTGCAAGAAACCGTGGCTTTGATGCGGCAACAGGGGAGTATGTCATATTTCTGGATGCGGATGATTATTTTGATTCGTCCCTGGTTGAGAAAATGGTGTCAGCCATGCAGAGAAACCATGCGGACATCGCCATCTGTAAGAGCCGCGGCTTTGATGAGAAGGCGAAGAAGGAGCATCAGTTAGCGGGAGCTTTAAATTTAGAGTTACTGCCAGAAAAAGAAGTATTTTCAAAGGAAGATGTCCCGGAGTATATTTTCCAACTGACCGCGGGATGGGCGTGGGATAAGATGTACCGCGCCGGGTTTATCCGTGAGAAGAACCTGCGGTTTCAAGGGACGCGGGTCGCGAATGACGAGCTGTTCGTAGACCTATCATTAGGTGAGGCAGAAGCAATCGTCGCCGTGAGAGACGAGTTGGTAATCCATAGAACCAATGTGATTACATCCATTGAATATACGCGGGAGAGGTTCTGGCATTGTGGTTACGAGATGCTTGCCGAGGAGAAAAAAGAGCTGGAAAGCCGGGGATTGTTTCCGATGCTTAAAAGGAGTTTTGTAAACCGAGCCGCCAAGTATATTACCTGGAATGTTTGTTCTATCACAACTGCGGAATATTTTTCAGAATATTATTCTTTTTTGACGGAAAGAGCCATAGAGGAGTTGGAAATCGTGGGGTATCCGTCAGAATATTATGATGATCCATTTGTGTGCGAGACGCTTCATAGAATAGAGAAACTTAGTGAGATCGAATTTTTGTGTACCCGTATCCGGGAATTAAATCAGACAGTAGCGGAGAGGGATTTGTATGTACAGGAGCTTCTTTCAGACATGGGGTGTCTGCAAGAACGTATGCGGTGGATGAAAGAAGGTAAGCGGTGGATATTTCCGGACTCCCTTATGCCTGACGGTGCGCGAGTTGTCATCTACGGGTTCGGGGACGTGGGCAGCGATTGGTTTGAGGATATCCAAAGGAGCGGGCGCATGAAACTTGTCATGGTTGTGGATAAAAATTATGACAGGTTTGAGACGGATGCCGTCAAGATTCACCCAGTAGAGGACGTCGATGGAGCAGAGTATGACTATATCCTGATTGCCGTAAATGAAAAAGAAACTGCGGATGAAATCAGAGGGGTATTAACCGAGCGCAAAATTGCGCCGGAAAAAATCCTGTGGTTTGATCCTTCGGAAAGAGGGACAAAATGAGAGGTTATATTTTCGGAGCAAAGTCTATAGCCATCAGCACATACAGAGCGGTGCGGGCTTTGCATAGGGATTTTTATATAGAAGGTTTCCTGGTGACTTCGTTAGAGAATAACCCTCATGAGATAGACGGTCTTCCGGTCAAAGAGGTTAAGACGGCGGCGCAGCGAATGACGGAGCAGGATAAACGCAGGGTCAGGGTTTGGATTGCCGTGCCGGACGATGTGCAAAGTCAGGCAAAGGAACTTCTGAGAAGGTATGGATTCATGGACTTTGTCCCGGTTGACGCCTGTATGGAATCAAGACTGCTGGAACAGTATTATGGACAGCGAGGAATATTCTCATCTATCCATGAACTCCAAAGTGGCGAGGAGATGCCGGGAATTTCCGTTTATGCGGCTAAATTTTGCAGGGATAAAAAGCTGTCGGTTCCGCCTGTGTTTCCGGACTATGTACGGTCAATCCTGCTGGGATGCAGCGGGAATCCGTCAAAGAGCCTGGCGGAGGGCGTGGACTTCTGTGACAATGCGGGGGAGCACATTTCCGAAAAGAATCCGAACTATTGTGAGATGACGGCGTTTTACTGGATATGGAAAAATGCATTGAAGAACCCGGAAGATTATGTGGGCGTATACCATTACCGCAGGTCGTTGGATATATCGGAAAATGACCTGAAAGGGATGGAGAAGAACGGCGTTGACGTCGTACTGCCGTATCCGCTGATTCATCTGCCGGATATTCGGGAGCACCATACAAGATATGTTAAGGAGGAAGACTGGGAGGCGGCTCTTGCCGCGCTGCAGGAAATCCATCCGGAGTATGCCGATCGGTATGAAGAGATATTTTCTCAGCCGTATTTTTATAACTATAATCTAATCCTGGCGAAGGAGCGAGTGTTTGCGGACTATTGTGCATGGCTGTTCCCGGTTCTATTCAGGACGGAGGAGCTGTCAAAACCCAAGGGCAAAGAGCGGCGGGACCGGTATCTTGCTTATATGAGCGAGAGCCTGTTTACGTTCTATTTTTTATACCATCAGAATGATTTGAATATCCGGCATACAGGACGGCGGATGTTTGTATAGGAGGTTTCATGGCTATTTTGGTTTGCGGGGGAGCCGGGTATATCGGTTCCCATGTCAATAAATTTTTGAATCGGAAAGGATATGAGACGGTTGTGTTTGATAATCTCGTCTATGGACATCGGGAAGCGGTAAAGTGGGGGACGTTTGTAAAGGGGGATCTCTCCAGCGAAGAAGATATCGAGTCCGTATTCCAACAGCATGAGATTGACGCAGTATTCCATTTTGCGGCGTATGCGTATGTAGGCGAGTCAGTGGAACAGCCGGAGAAATACTATTATAACAATGTCGCAAATACGCTGAACCTTTTGAAGGTCATGAGGAAATATGGATGCGCAAAGATTATTTTTTCCTCTACCTGCGCCACATATGGGGAACCGGAGGCGGTTCCGATTACCGAAGAACAGAGGCAGGACCCAATCAACCCATACGGGGCGTCGAAGCTGATGGTGGAGCGGATTTTCCGGGATTATGACAAAGCCTATGGACTAAGATTTGCTGCGCTTCGCTATTTTAATGCGGCCGGGGCGGATCCGGAGGGCGAGATTGGGGAGAGCCATAGTCCGGAGACGCACCTGATTCCTCTGGTGTTGGATGCAGCAGCGGGCAGGAGGAAGGACGTCAAAGTGTTTGGGACGGACTATGAAACGCCGGACGGAAGCTGTGTCCGTGATTATATTCATGTGATGGATTTGGCAAAGGCGCATTATTTAGCGTTGGAATATCTAAAGCGCCAAGGAAAGAGCGGCTTTTTTAATCTGGGAAATGAACGTGGGACGAGTGTAATTGAGGTGATACAGGCGGTAAAGAACGTGACGGGAAGAGAATTTGCGGTGATGTATGAAGACCGGCGACCCGGCGACCCGGCGATTCTGGTTGGAGGCTGCGGGAAGGCCAAACGTGTCCTTGGGTGGGAACCGGTGTATCCGGAGATTGAACAGATTGTTGCACATGCCTGGAATTGGAGTCAGAATGCGCAATTTTAAGGGAGGAGAAAATATGTATGACTATCTGATTGTGGGCGCAGGATTGTACGGCGCAGTTTTTGCACAGCAGAAGACGGAACAGGGATTCCGATGCCTGGTGATTGACCGGAGGAATCACATTGCCGGGAATATTTATTCTGAAAAAGTGGAGGGGATTGAAGTCCACCGATACGGTCCCCATATTTTCCATACTGCAAATGAAAAGGTGTGGAATTACGTCAACCGGTTTGCCAGCTTTAATCATTTCGTCTATTCACCTATAGCGAACTTCCGCGGCGAATTATACAATCTGCCGTTTAATATGAATACGTTTGTTAAGATGTGGGGGATACGAACTCCCGAAGAGGCGCAGGAGATGATTCAAAGGCAGGTTGCAGAAGCAGGGATTTTGAATCCAAAGAACCTGGAGGAGCAGGCGATTTCGCTGGTTGGGACGGACATTTACGAAAAGCTTATCAAAGGCTATACAAAGAAGCAGTGGGGGCGTTCGTGCAGGGAGCTTCCGGTTTCCATTATTAAACGTCTTCCGGTACGTCTGACATTTGACAATAATTATTTCAACCATCCATACCAGGGAATCCCCAAGGGTGGTTATACGGAAATGGTGAGTAGAATGCTGGACGGCATTGAGGTAAGGCTTGGGATTGATTTCCTGGAGCAAAAAAAGGAGCTTGTAAAGCTGGCAGAAAAAATTGTGTATACAGGCATGGTTGACGCATATTTTGATTACCGGTTCGGGGAATTACAGTACCGGAGCCTGCGGTTTGAAACCGAAACTCTGGAAACGGAGAACTACCAGGGGGCAGCGGGCATGAACTATACGGATGATGCAGTTCCCTACACACGGATCATAGAGCACAAACATTTTACCTTTGGAGAGGGCAATCCGGGGAAGACAGTGGTTACGAAGGAATATCCCCAGGTGTGGGAGCCTGGAATGGAGGCTTATTATCCAATCGGGGATGACGTAAACCATGCATTATACCAAAAGTATAAAGAACTGGCAGAAAAAGAAGAGAATTTACAATTTGGCGGCCGGCTTGGGACATATCGATACATGGATATGGATCAGACGGTTGCGCAGGCAATGGAGGATGCAAGATGAGAGTGACAGTGGTGGGAACCGGCTATGTAGGGCTTGTGACCGGAACCTGTTTTGCGGAAATGGGAAATAATGTCTGGTGCGTAGATGTGGACAGGGAAAAGATTGAGAACCTGAAGAAGGGGATTGTTCCGATTTATGAGCCTGGGCTTACGGAGAAGGTTCATAAGAATTATGGGATGAAAAGCCTGCATTTCACAACGGACATCAGAGAGGCCTTAGAAGTCAGTGAGATCTGCTTTATCGCAGTTGGAACCCCTATGGGGGAGGATGGAAGCGCAGACCTGAGGTATGTGCTCTCTGTGGCGGAAAGTATTGGCAGGAACATGGAGAGGCGTATGTACATTGTGGACAAGTCTACGGTGCCGGTTGGGACGGCAGGTTTAGTCCGCCAGACAATCCAGGAAGAGCTTGACAGAAGGGGAAGCAGCCTGACCTTTGAGGTAATCTCCAACCCTGAATTTTTGAAGGAAGGAAATGCCGTTGCGGACTGTATGAAGCCGGATCGGATTGTGATAGGCGTGGACAGTGAGGATGCGGCAGATGTGATGCGGGAGCTGTATAAGCCCTATGTGATGAATACTGAGAGTTTTATTCTGATGGATACGGCAAGCGCAGAGATGACGAAGTATGCCGCCAATTCTATGCTTGCCACGAAGATCTCTTTTATCAATGAGATATCGAACATTTGCGAGAGGGTCGGGGCTGACGTGAATAAAGTCCGCCGGGGGATTGGAAGCGATCACCGAATTGGGTTTTCATTCATTTACCCGGGGTGCGGGTATGGGGGGAGCTGTTTCCCGAAAGATGTAAAAGCCTTGATTAAGACTGCAGGGGAGCAAGGGTATCATTCCAGGCTCTTGCAGTCGGTGGAGGATGTGAACAATGACCAGAAGAATGTGATTGTGGAGAAAGTGATAGGACGGTTTGGGGAGGAGCTTTCCGGCAGGACATTCGCTGTGTGGGGACTTGCATTTAAGCCTGACACAGACGATATGCGGGAATCGGCTGCGATATCTATCATTGACAGGCTGACCCGGGCAGGGGCAAAGGTGAAAGCCTATGACCCTAAGGCGGTAGAGGAGGCGAAAGGGTTTTATCTGAAAGACAATGTGGGGGTCAGTTATTGTGACAGCAAATATGAAGCGCTGAAGGATTCGGACGCATTGATTCTGATAACGGAATGGAAGGAGTTCAGAAGCCCGGATTTCTATGAAATTAAGAAACTGCTGCGGACGCCGGTGATTTTTGACGGAAGGAACCAATATGAACCCCGGAACGTCAAAAAATATGGGCTGGACTATTATCAGATTGGAGTAAGACCTGTTTTGCAGGAGAAATAGACAGATGGAATGGAGCTTAGGAAGGGGAGGAATGGGCATATGAAACGGATATTGGTAACAGGCGGCGCCGGGTTTATCGGCTCTCATTTATGTAAGAGGCTGGTAGAAGAAGGAAATGAGGTAATCTGCGCCGATAACCTTTTTACGGGGACTAAGCGGAACATCATGAAGCTTTTGGATTATGATAATTTTGAGTTTCTGCGGCATGATATTACGAAAGAATTGTTTGTGGAAGTGGATCAGATCTATAACCTGGCGTGTCCGGCAAGTCCGGTTCACTACCAATATGATCCCATTAAGACGCTCAAGACGTCTGTGGTTGGAGCCATTCATATGCTGGGATTGGCAAAACGGGTGCATGGGCGCATCCTGCAGGCAAGTACCAGCGAGGTTTACGGAAACCCGGAGGTTCATCCACAGCCGGAATCCTATTGGGGCAGTGTGAATCCAATCGGGATTCGTTCTTGTTATGACGAAGGGAAACGTGGGGCGGAGACATTATTTTTCGATTATCACAGGCAGCATGGCGTGGATATCAAGGTGGTCCGTATTTTTAATACATATGGTCCCAATATGGATCGAGAGGACGGCAGGGTTGTCTCGAACTTTATCGTCCAGGCGTTAAAGGGGCAGGATATTACCGTATATGGGGATGGGAATCAGACAAGAAGTTTCTGTTATGTGGACGACCTTGTGGAAGGCATGTATCGAATGATGAACAGCGAAGAGGGATTCCCAGGCCCCGTGAATTTGGGGAATCCCGGTGAATTTACGGTGAAAGAATTGGCGGAAAAGATTATCTGCCTGACGGGAAGTAAATCTAAAATCAGATATCAGCCTCTTCCCCAGGATGATCCGGTTAGGAGGAAGCCGGTGATAGAGCTTGCGGAAAGGAAACTGGACTGGAAACCGTCGGTTCCGCTGGAAGAAGGGCTGGAGAAGACGATAGCATATTTCAGTGCTGAATTAGAAAGAACGGATGGAGAAAGCAGGAGATGAGTTTTGAGCTGATGGCGTCTATGATGTGCGCGGATTATGGGAATTTGGAGAAAGAAGTGAAGTCGCTGGAGGAGGGAGGGATTGATTCCTTCCATATAGATATCATGGATGGAAGATATGTGCCGAACTTCGCCATGTCGCTGAACGATATGCGCTACATAGCACAAGCCACGAAGAAACCGTTGGATGTGCATCTGATGATAGAGCACCCCAACAACCGGATTCATTTGTTTCTGAACCACCTGCGTCCAGGGGATACGGTGTATATCCATCCGGAGGCGGAATACCATCCGTCAACTACTTTGCAGAGTATTATCAATGCGGGGATGGTGCCAGGGATAGCGGTGAACCCTGGGACGTCGGTGGAGACGGTGATGGAGATGCTGAGGATTGTGAAGAAGGTGCTGGTGATGTCGGTGAACCCCGGGAATGCGGGGCAGATGTATCTGCCGTATGTGGGGAAGAAGATTACGAAGCTCTTGTCCATGAAAGAGGATATGGATTTCGAGATTTACTGGGACGGAGCGTGCAGTGCGGAGAAGATTATGGAGTTTGCGCCGAAAGGCGTCAGGGGATTCGTGCTGGGGACGACGCTGTTATTTGGGAAGGGGCAGGCTTATGGGGAGACGCTTGGGAATATTCGGGAGTTGAAGTTTTAGGAATATAGCTTGGCTTGAAGTCTCATAGTTTGGTTGGAACACCTTTAATTGTGGGTATCGTGAAAGTCAGAGTTCTCAAAAATTAGTAGGGGCGGCATGAATAGGGAGATGTGCAAACCAGCAATTCGTTTGCATCATCTCCTTTAATGTTCTACAGTCTCTCCCTCAGCACTTCAATTTCGCAAGTATGCTTTTTCGTGGTTTTATCATATGCAATACCGACTCCCAGGATGCGTCCGGTAATCCGCCGAATGTTATCTTTTGATGGGCAGTTAGGGTCTGATATCTGGCAAAGAGGGTATCTGCCTCCTCTTCTGTGAAACAGAAATACTCACTGAACCTCTCCTCAGAAGCCATAGTATACTCGTAGAACATATTCAACTCGGAACCGCTGGAATATTTTGCAATCGGCAGAATGCCGGTCATATATGCGAGTTCCACATAAGGCTGGTCTTTTAGCAGGTTGCTCAGAAAATCAATATATTCAGCTTTGTCCTTATCCGTCACAAAATCTCTGTGGAAAATGAAATCCCACTCGTCTAATATAAAGATAAACTTTACGTTTTCCTCTTCTGATTCGAGAATGTCGTTTAGAACATCCCAGATGGCATCTGTCTCGTTAATTTCATATGACGGATATGCCGCTTTCAGGTCACGTAGGATGCGTTCGCTAATCCGGGTGATATATTGCTGGTAAGATGTACAGTTCGCGGGAAGAGAATTTAATGAGATATAGATTACATTATGTCGATTGAGATGCGACCTGTACCATTTCCTTGAGCTTACTGCAAGTCTGTCAAAAACAGACGCACTGTCTCTGCCTCTTCCAAGATATGCTGCAATCATACTTGCCATAACCGATTTGCCGAAGCGGCGAGGGCGGGTAATGCAGATATATTTGTTGCTTTTTCCCTTTTGGGTGGTGTTATCTCTCTGTTCAATAAGAGGAATCAGCTCGTCGAGCATTGCCGTTTTATCAACGAAGTATGTTGCCTCTGTTTCGTCCTGGTAGAGAAGACAGGCTTTTTTGCTGTTTAAATATGAACCCATAATCGTTTTTGCTCTTGAATGTTTTGTAGTTTTATTTTAGCATAGCGACTTCCTTTTTATACATATCTGCGATATAAGACGGTCCGTTCCACCATAGTTTGGAGTCTTCATCGTAAAGTAGTTCCCCTGTCTTGGAAGATAGAAACTTTGGAAATATGGTATCAGGCTCTATTCCCGTTTCCTCAGATAACTCGCCCACAATCAAGGTGACAAGCATATCGATTGCATTATTTTTCTTTTCTTTCGGAAGTGTTTTTTCTATATCCATATACATTCACTTTCTGCAAATGAAAGGCTATTAAGCGCATCATCTGTCTTGAAACAAAATTGATCCGACAGTCTTTCCGGCAATAATAAACCGATACACATATCGTCTGCCGTCTGTGTGCCAATATCGCCATATGCCAGCGCTATATAAGCGGCGATCGTTGCATTCGTATTGTCATTAGCGATTTTACCGCCGATAATGTCATATTTCTTCATCTCCTCGACAATTATAGGAAACGTGTTCTTTCTCCTGTGGGCGACAATGCAATGCAGCCAGTCTGTATCAGCGGCTGGATATATCCGGATATTTAATTTTTTGTTCGGCGTAAACTTATATGATGAAACATAACCATAGTTTTGTTGTTCGTCTATCTTTCCGTTGAGAACTGCTTTTTTAATGGAGGTCTTTATAAAATTTTGAGCCTGTTTTCTTGAAGAGGTTAGATAAAAGCCTTGCCCGAAATCCTTGTATTTTGCCCCATATCGAACCTCCGGCTGTTTTACTTTGCAGTAGCTTCCGTGATAAAGGGTTAATCCGTCAACTAATTCTAACATTGAGTTCCGCCCCCTTATTATTTAGATATTCTATAATGTTATCAAGGACAGCATAGTCTCCCTCTACATGGAAAATGCCGAAGCATTCCCGGATAAACCGGAAAACATTATTTTCTTCAAAAATAGCGGCGACAGTTTTAATTGACAGATTCCATTCTTCGGATGCAAGGCGAATTAGTCTTGCCTGCATATAAGTAATCTGTTGATTTTCATCCATTTTGATTCCGCCCTTTCGTTTTTTGTTTTTGAATATATATATATTCTAACATTAGTTTTCATGGTTTTCAATGAAGATAAATATCAGTTTGTAGGACAAACGATGGTATTACATATAAATATGCCCATAGTTTTGATGGTATATCCATATGTCTCATTGCATAAGATAGTGCGAGGAGTGTGATGGTATATGATGAATATCAAGGAGAACCCCGCTGCTTATGCAGTAATCAAAGGAAACAAGGAACATCCCAATATAAAAGGAAAGGCTGCATTTTATGATACATACGGGGGAACGGTTTTGGTAGTATCCGTTTGCGGTCTGCCGGGAGAGGCAAAAGACAATAGCAGTGGATTTCACGGATTTCACATTCATGAGGGCGGCAAGTGTACAGGAAATATGCAGAATGAATTTGCAGATGCACACGGGCATTATAACCCCAAGGGAACCCCGCACCCGGAACATGCAGGTGATCTGCCGCCGTTACTTAGCAATCATGGGATGGCATGGATGGCTGTGTATACGGATCGGTTTTATCCGGAGGATGTGGTTGGGCGGACGGTTATCATACATGAGAAAGCGGATGATTTTCGTAGTCAGCCTTCGGGAGATGCAGGGGAAATGATTGCCTGTGGGGAGATTGCAGCATGGAATCCGGGAATTTAATAGAGTCATACAAAAAGCCATTACGAAAAAGTATAGGTTTCGGGATGCCAACAGTTTGGAAATCATGCTGACAGCTTTTTTTGCAGGGCGGATTTATCAAGAAAAACAAGAAGATTTGAGCGATTGTCTGGGAAGATGTATCTGACAGAATGAACTGAATTACGTTGATTCAACAGCCCAAAGTTGTTATACTATGACAATAAGGGCTGTTTTATAGATTTGGCATGGGGAAGAGTATAACAGGCGCGGGGAAGAACAGTTTCAGCTAGGAGAAAAACTTCTGATTGAAGCTGTGGTCTAAGAGGATGGCAGAAAAAATCTATAAAATAAGCATATCCAATCAGAAGTCTGCGCTTTTTGGCACAGGTTCTTCTATGGGATATGCTTATTTTTCCTTCAAATTCATACGAAGCAAAACACATTTGGAATACTGTCCCCAAACGTTTTAACTGCCATTCGGTACATTGCTTTTGCATGGATACGGTCATGCCAGATAAAACGCCGCAGCACCTTCCGTAACGACCATTCTTCGCCATAGCTCCCCAGGTAAACAGTATTCTTCAAAAAATCAGGCTGAATTTCGAGTAACACAAAACCTCGCCGCCGACATTCCACAATCGTTCCCTCGTGGTCAGTTACAACACCAATCTCCCCGAAGTAATAATCATTAACATTTTTTGTATGCTCATACATTTCAAATGCTGTGCGGGGAACTTGTCCGTAAAATGTTTTCCGAGCCAACAGGCAACTTCTATTCTTGTCAGGAATCGCTTCATACAAATTTTGAAAATCCTGTGCGGATTTCAGTGCAAGTGCTTTTAATTCTTCGTATTCCAATTTCGACAGAGGTTTTTTTTCTTCCGTAAAAAGGACATCCGAATCTGCGTCTGAAATTACAAGCGTAGATGATTTCTCCTGTACGATTACCGCTTCCAAAGAATCTGGAACTGCTTCACCTTTCCATTCTAAATAAGATTCAATCTCTTTTGCCATCTTTTGAAGGGCGATATCCTTTGTTTCGCCGCGTGTATATGCTCCAACAAAATTGTTAGAATACAAAATACTGTCATTTCCATTGTGTTCCCAAACACATTGTATTTTCATATCCTTCCTCCGATAAATCTTAATTTAACAATACAGGCGGCAAGTCCTTCCAGGAGTTTGCCTAACGATACCCATTCGGATTCTGTGACTGCCATCTCCAAGTATCTTCACACATCTCATCAAGCCCTCGCTCTGCCTTCCAGCCCAGCACCTTCGCCGCCTTCGCCGGATCTGCATAGCACATAGCGATATCCCCTTCTCTTCTTGGCTTAATCTCGTAAGGAATCTCTTTCCCGCAAGCCTTCCCGAATGCTTTCGCCATATCCAGCACAGAATAACCCGTACCAGTACCTAAGTTAATCACATCCAGCCCCGGATTGGTCATAATATAATCAATCGCCTTCACATGCCCAAGCGCCAGATCCACAACATGGATATAATCACGTACGCCCGTGCCATCCGGAGTATCGTAGTCGTCGCCAAATACGCCCAGCTTTTCCAGCTTCCCAACGGCAACCTGAGAAATATAAGGCATCAAATTGTTCGGGATACCCTTTGGGTCTTCCCCAATGCGCCCGCTCTTGTGCGCTCCTACCGGGTTAAAGTACCTAAGCAGAATCACGTTCCATTCCGGGTCAGATTTCTGTAAATCTGTCATAATCTGTTCCATCATAGACTTTGTCCATCCGTAAGGGTTGGTACACTGGCCCTTAGGGCAGTCCTCAGTAATGGGCATCACCTCCGGATTCCCGTATACAGTGGCGGAAGAGCTGAACACAATCCGCTTCACACCCGCTTTGCGCATGACATCCATCAAGGTCAGCGTTCCGGTGATATTATTATGATAATATTCCAATGGTTTCTGGACAGATTCGCCTACCGCTTTCAGTGCGGCACAGTGAATCACAGCGTCGATGGACTCTTTCTCGAACAATGCCCGGAGGCTGTCAGCGTCGCACACGTCGCCTTCATAGAATGTGACCTTCTTCCCGGTAAGTTCCTCTACCCTTTTCAGGGATTCCTCGGAAGAGTTGGAAAGATTGTCATATACAGTTACCTGATACCCCTTGTTCAGTAACTCCAAAGCTGTGTGGCTGCCGATGTAGCCGGCGCCTCCGGTAATTAAGATATTCGCCATAATTATAAATCCTCCTGTTCTGTTGCAGATATCTCGGACTGCATGACCGTTATCCCCAATCATCAAGCGGTCGGCATACAGTCCATGTTAACTTGCCAGTTATTATCATATTGCATAAAAGAAGGAAAAGCAATAAGCATATGAGATAAAATTATAAAAATATTGCGGATTGAGCATTGATTTTCACAGAATGGATGTTAAACTATAAAGATAGAATTTTTATCACGATGAAGGATAAATGGAATTTGGCAGAAAGAAAGGAAGGGAATCACATGAACCTACATTTTCTCGGCGGCGCCATGGAGATTGGAGGCAGCTGCATCTATATCAGAATTGCAGGCAAGGGAATCCTCTTAGATTCCGGCATCCGTCAGTCAGCGTCAAAAGATCCGATTCCTGATTTCCGGACAGTACAAGAGCAGGGCGGTGTGGATGCGATTATCATAAGCCATGCCCACATGGATCATATCGGGACGCTTCCGATGATCAGTAAGGCATACCCCCGGGCACAGATCTATATGACTGCAATGACGCAGGATCTGACCCGGGTACTGCTCTACGACAGTTTGAAGATTATGAAGAACCGGGAGGACGAGATTCCCCACTATTCAGAACAGGATGTGCTTGCCATGCTGGAGCGCATCCATCCCATCGGTTATCAGATGCCTTTTCCCATCCTTGACGGATTTACCCTGACATTTTACCCGGCGGGGCATATTGCGGGGGCAGCGTGCATATATCTGGTTACGGAGGAAGGAAGCCTGTTCTATTCCGGTGATTTCTCCGCATTTTCCCAGCGTACCATTGAAGGAATCCGGATTCCCAAGCTCCGTCCGGATGTGTCTGTTGTGGAGACAACCTATGGAAATCGGCTGCATGCAAACCGGATGGTGGAGGAGAAGCGTCTGGTGGAGCTGGTTGGGGAATGCATTGCACAGAAGAAGAAAATTTTGATTCCCACATTTGCCTTGGGGAGGGCGCAGGAAGTCCTGCTGATTCTGCGTACGGCGTTTCTGAACCAGGAGATTCCCTCTGTGCCTGTGTTCGTAGACGGCATGGTCAGAGATATCAACAGGATGTACGTGCGGAATCCTATTTATCTGAAAAATGCACTGGGAAAGCGGATTTTGAAAGGAAATGAACCTTTCTATACAAAGGAAATTGCGCCTGTGGCTCCGACACAGAAGCGGGAAGAATTGCTGGCGGGAAACGAGCCGGTTATCTTGGTATCCAGTTCCGGCATGCTGACCGGAGGTCCCAGCGCCCAGTATGCAAAGCTGCTGGCATCTTCAGAGGATGCATGCATCATAATCACAGGGTATCAGGACGAAGAGTCCCCCGGGCGGCAGCTTCTTGACTTGCTTCATGACCCAGAAGGGGGGAAACTGACGGTCAATGGCAGTACCGTTCCTGTAAAATGCCGTATCGAGCAGGTGGGGCTGTCTGCCCACGGGGATAAGTCGGAGATTATGGCGCTTCTGGAGCGGCTGTCCTCGCGGCGGGTATTTCTGGTACATGGGAACCGGGAAGCGATTGACGAGCTGGGAAGTGAATTGGCGGCTGAGGATTACCGGCGGCAGATTTATTTGCCTGAGTGCGGGCAGGCGTATGAGGTGGAGGTGCGCAAGAAACGTAAGCAGGCGGAGTTTCAGTTGGAGTATACCCTGCAGATGGACAGGGATTTTACGGAAGCGGATGAGAAAACGCTGTGGGATTTCTGGCGGGAGCATTATTTCGGGAAGGCGTTCCCGGTATCCCAGATTGCACAGATCTGGCATGGAAGGGAGAGGGAAGCACAGGAAAGAGTTCTTAAAAAGATGCAGGATATTTTTCTTCAAAGCAAATATTTTGCACCCAATGCACGCAGGCTGTTCTTGTTTGAGGCGAATACGCCGGAAGCCGTCGCAGAGGCGAATACGCCTAAGGAGTTGACGATGCAGGAGTTGGAGCAGAGGATTTTAGCTCTGTTTCAGGAATTCCCCTACCGGAAAATCAGTTTCCATCTTGAGCGGAAAGAGGTACTGCTTCAATTTGATTATCCAGACAGCCAGGATATGGAAACATTTCAGGAAAAGTCGGACATTTTCGCCGGAGAGACGGGATGGAACGTGAGGGTTCATCCGGCTATGAACCACAATGCGGCGGGGCTTTTGCTGTCGCTCCTTTTTGGAGAGCGGATTATGAAAACTTCTTATTTTCAGGATAGGAAATGTTATTCGATTACACTTTCCGAGGATGGATATGGGGATTCAGACAGGGAGGCGGCGAGGCGTTTCCGGTTGGAGACCGGCTGGAATCTGTCGGTGAACGGGAGGACAGAAACGGATTGTGAGCTGCATGAGGAGGGAGAGAAAGAGACCGGCTATGCGCTGCATGCTGCCTTTATGCCTATGGATTCCACAGCAGGGGCGGCGGAACAGAACCAGGCATTTCAGAGGATTGACGAAGCCTTTTCAGGTCTTGCCCATCGACCGGATAAGAAGAGCCTGAAACAGGATTCCCAGGGAAAATACCTGGAGGTAAGCTTTGTTTCCCCGATGATTGGAAGCCGGTATGGAGCAGTTCTTCAGGATTTGGCGAACCAGACAGGGTGGAGGATAAAGATTGGGGATAAGGTAAATCAGAATGCATTATTTAACTATATTCAGCTGCTATGTATGAAGCATCACATGACGCCTGTGAAGAACCCTTCTTATCTTCCGGAGCGGAAGAAAGTACAGATAAAGGTACGCGGGCAGTTAGAAGAAGGCACGCTTCATTTGGTCATGGAGGAATTCCGGAAGCAGACGGGATGTGAATGTGAAGTCATCCAAGTTCCATAAGAGTGATGCTAGTGTGACAGAACCGAGGAGGAAAGACATGATGAAATTATATGAGATTACATTTAGCCCTACGGGGGGAACAAAGAAGGTCGCGGACATGATTATGGACAGATTCCGCTGGGAAAGTTCATTCATAGACCTGACAGACAGATTTACAGATTTTTCAACCTATGCATTCGACAAAGAAGACGTGTGCATCGTGGCAGTTCCGTCTTATGGGGGAAGGATTCCCGCCATTGTAGGCGAAAGGTTAAGACAGATGAAGGGAAACCATGCAAAGGCAGTCCCGGTCACGGTGTATGGCAACCGTGCCTATGACGATACGATGCTGGAGCTTAACGATACCCTGATAGAAGCCGGGTTCTGCCCTGTGGCGGCGATAGCGGCTGTGGCGGAGCATTCCATCATGCGCCAGTTTGGGGCAGGTCGCCCGGATGAGGAAGACAGAAGGGAGTTAGTGGATTTCACGGACAAGATTAAGCGGGGAATCCAAAACGGCAGCCTCACGGAGACACCCCACGTTCCGGGAAACCGTCCATACCGCTCCTTCGACGGCGTACCAATGAAACCAAGGTCTGGAAAAAATTGTACAAAATGTGGACTCTGTGCCGAGAAATGTCCCGTAGGAGCAATCCCGACGGATATGCCCATGAGTACGGATCATAGCAAATGCATTACTTGTATGCGCTGCATCGCCGTCTGTCCCCAGAAGAACCGCAGTATCAGCAAGGTACTGGCGGCGGCGGGGGCGCAGAAGTTAAAGAAGGCGTGTAAAGAGAGGAAAAGGAACGAACTGTTTATATAGGAAAACCGGGGATGCCGGGAAATGCTGTGCAGCCATCTCCCGGCATCCCCTTTGTGGATAAAAACTTACACATTTTTCTTGACGAACCTTAGAAGTTCATTTTTTCAATCTCACAACTATGCTTTTTCGTCTTTTTATCATAATTAATACCTGCAAGTATCAGATTGCCGTGATACTCTTTCAATGCATCCACATATTCTTTTTTCTTAATCTGTGTAATCGCACCTTTCGCGCTTTTGTCCCATTTTAATTCAATGACTGCCGCCGGCTTATCTGTATGCAGTTTCCTTGGAAGAAAGCAAATATCGGCAAATCCCTTTCCCGTCGGCAATTCCCGTATTATGGTATAATACTCTCTTGCGGAATAAAAAGCGAGATTGATTGCACAGCTCAGAGAATTTTCATCATTGTATTGAAGAATAGAAATTTCTCTGTGCGCCTGGTCAATTCCTTTTGCGACTTTGTCTCCGTCTAAATTCCATAACGCTTCTAACAGCTTCCGTGATTCCTGTATCGCGTCTGTTACCTCACGCCATTCCATCGTACTGATGGCATTCGCATACTCCTGCAAGACTTCCTTGTTCGGGATAGATACCGTCCCTTTTTCACTGTCATAGGTCAGGTATCCCAGATGTACCAAAAGAGTCATGACGTCATCCTTTGATGCAAAGGAGGTCATATCATTGCTGAAGGTTCCGGTATTGATTGGAATCACTCCTCCTGCAAGCATCTCAATGATGGAATCTTTTAAGCCGTCCATGTTCATCTGAATATACATTTTTAACGCTTCATATGTTTCCGTCTGGTTCCAATAAGTCCCGAACTTATGTCTCATCATTGCTTCTACAACGGATTTTGGGCTGTACATCGCATACGCCCGGGAACCCTTTTTCTCATGCGCTAAAAGCTGATATCCATTATACCATGCTTCTGCCTCTTCAAAATTCATGCCGTACTCCGTGCAGAGTTTTTTTACTTCTTCCTCTGTAAAACCAAAAAATTCAGCCAGATTTCCCGGATCGGTCATAGAATATTCCGTAAACATATTAAGGGCCGAATGGGAGCCGTATTTTTTTATTGGCAGAATCCCTGTCATATATGCAAGAGCCACATACTCCTGATCTTTGAGCCATGCCCGAAGGAAATCAAGGTACTGTTTCTGTACGCCTTTATCCTGCTGGTATTCCCGGAACAGGCAGTCCCACTCATCAATCAAAATGATGAAGGAACGATTTGTCTTGATATAAATATCTTTCATGACTTGAATGAGATTTTTTTCGTCCCGAAACCTTATATCATGGTAAGTCTCAAGTAAATCAAAAATCAGGTAATCATTCAGCATTTTCAGCATAGCGTCTATGCCTTTCGCGGCGTTTACAAATTCTTGGAGATTGATTCGTATGACATCATACCGGTTTAAATGGTTTTTATATGATTCTGTCTTGCCGACAGACAGCCCACCGAACAAATCCGCTGTATTTTCTGACCTGCCATAATATGCGGCAAGCATATGAAGCGCCATAGATTTCCCAAACCTTCGGGGTCTGCTGACACATATGAATCTTTGCTGCGTTTTTATGCGTCGATTAGTCTGTTCAATCAGCCTGCTTTTATCTACATAGATTTCCGAGTTAAGCGACATTTCAAATAACCCGGCTCCCGGATTCAGATAACTTCCCATTCCATCAACCCTGCTTTCCAATAAGCCCCATACACTTCTCAGGCTCCGGCGCGAACAGGGAAGTCACCTTAATTTTCCCGTCCAGGCCTTCCTCCCCAAGCATCTCTTTTAAAACAGCCATGAATACTCCGCTCCCCTTCTCTAACCGGCAGTCCGCCAGAGTTTCGTCAAGATCCGTCCGGCACTCAAAAGAGCCGTACCAGTTCCCGCGGCAGGTATAATCCACGCCGCAGCTCGGGCTTCCGTCTACGCCCACTACCCCGAGAATCTCGAACCAGCCTTCATTTGCCAGATATTCCTTCAACTGTTCGATGACCGGGGAGAGAATCCTGCGGCAGTGGGAGCGGAAGAAGGGATTGTCGAACTGGTCGCTTACATGCCCCCAGCGCTTGGCGCCGTAGAGGGTGAACTCCGGGCAGGGAAGCTGGATGATATGGATGTCATCGGCAATCGCCTTCTGCAAGAATTCCTTGCGGAGCGATTCTTCGGCGTCCATCTCCTCCTGATTGTAGAGAATGACTTTGGATGCGGTGTTAAGAATACAGTGTGATACAAAGACTATTTTTTTCATGGCGTCCTCCTCATAAAATGATGTCGCCGTACCTGTCGGCGAGCTTTTCTAAGTGTTCTTCTTCGATAACAATTTTTCCTTTCCTAAGAGTAAGATACCCCTTTTTTTCCATATCGTCAATATGGCGGTAAAGAGTCCGCAGATTAATATGCAATTCCTCGGCAAGGGCGTTTCTGGTCAGGGGGCAGGTATACGGAAGGTGAGAACTGGCGCGAAGGTACAGATAGTGTCCTAAAATATCCTTGGGATGGAAGGTCTTATGCCGTTCGGCATGGTTCATGTTGGAGTCCGTGATTTTTCCCATAATAACCAGGGTGGGATAGCAAAGGGAAGCATCCGTTTTGATAATCTGCACAAAATCGGATACGCGGATGCGGAACATGACGCACCGGGTCTTGGCGACAACGAAGGCGGTATAGTAATCAATATTATTCAGATATTCTACAAGCCCTAATATATGCGGGGATTCCACGTAGTCAATGACATTATCGCTGTTCCATGATATCTGGTTCAGAATCACCGCCCGTCCGCAAAGCAGCATGTACAGGTAAGCGGCAGGGTCCTTCTGGTAAATGATGGTCTCATTTTCGCGGGCCGTCACAAGGCAGCCCTCCGGCGCTATGCCGCGAAGCGATACCAGAGGATTTTTCTTGTTATATTCTTCTTTGAGTATGATACGGAGAGCTTTGGTTATATTGCTGTGCATAAAAGTGAGAAACACCTCTTTAGTTGTAAAAAATGTCTAAAAAACTGACAGATGTCATTTTCTGTATTATAGAATTATACTACAATGAAGTCAACAACCAATTTATTCTAAAAGGAGGAAATGAGAATGGAACAAAAGAAATACTCAATCAAGGAAGACTTTTCAATGCTGGCGCTGCTGATTATCCCGGTGGGCGTGGCGGTCAATTTTGTCGGAGGGCAGTTGGCGTCAATCCTGAAGCTGCCCATGTATCTTGACACCATCGGCACGATTTTTGCGGCGATGCTCTGCGGGCCGTGGGTAGGGGCGGCGACCGGGGGTCTTACCAATGTGGTAACAGGAATTGCCAACCCCGTGAACTTTGCGTTCATACCGGTCAATATCCTTGCAGGCCTTGTGACAGGCTTCCTCGCAAGGAAGAAGATGTTCAGCGTGTGGTGGAAATGGCTGATTTCCATGCTCCTGATGGCGGCGGTATCCATTATTTCATCTGCCCCAATCGTCGTACTCGTATACGGAGGCGTGACCGGAGGCGGTACGTCCATCATCACTGCGGCGGCCATGGCGGCAGGAGCGAATATCTGGGCTGCATTTTTCGGGACAGAGGGTATCTTCACCGTGCTAGACCGAATCATCTCATTCGTCGTCTGCTGGCTGGTCATTAAGGTTATCCCGCCAAGGACGCTGGTGAAGTTTGGATGCGGAAGCAATTACATTAAAGAGAGTAAATGATTATGGAGAAAACATATACGGAACGAATACAGATTCATAAGAAAAACAAGCTGGCAGGGCTTTATCCGTCGGTGAAGCTGTTCATCGTCGTATTATATACGGTATGTACATTCGTGATTGGAACCGTTCATTTTACCAAGGCAGGACTGTCGCTGCTCCTGATACCATGGTTTCTGGCCATACCGGTTCTATGTCTGGCAAGCGGCGCGTTGGGAAAATGTGTGAAGGCTTTAAAAGCGGTAGCGCTGATTGCGCTGATTATCCTTTTGGTACAGACCTTTCTTGTGCCGGGCGGGGAGGTGCTGGTAAGATTCGGCTTCCTGAAAATCTGTGAAAAAGGGTTAAAGACGGCAGTCTCCCTGTCCTTCATGATTATGAACATCGCCGGCATCTTCGTATGGCTTTTTCAGACCACGGAGAACAAGGAGATTGCAAGGGCGTTGGAGGAATCGGGAATGAACTATAAGGCGGCTTATGTGTTCACTTCTACCTTGCAGATGATTGATATTTTAAGCGAGAACAGCAAGACCATCATGAACGCACAGAAGGCGCGGGGCGTTGAAACAGAAGGGAATATGATTGTACGTGCGAAGGCATTTTTCCCATCCCTGGTTCCGCTGATTTTAGGGGCGGTCATCGGCTCTGAGGAGCGGGTGCTGACATTGGAGGCAAGAGGATTTTCCATGCAGGGAGAAAAGACCCATCTGTTCAACCTTGAGAAATCAGGGGCGGAAAAAACGGCGGTGGCAGCGGCGGTTGTGGTTACAGTGATTATCATAGGGGGGAGGATTGCATTATGGATGTTGTAATTGAATGTAAGGATGTGACATATTCCTATCCTCTCGCGAAGGAACCGGCAATTAAGGATTTGAGCCAGAAAATTGAGCGGGGTAAGTTTTACGGCGTCGTCGGGGAAAACGGATCCGGGAAAACCACCTTCTGCGCGCTCCTCAGGGGATTTGCCCCCAGTTTTTACAAAGGAGAGCTGAAAGGCGAGGTGCTGGTGGAAGGGAAAAAGACCACGGAATATGGCGGGGAGCTGTCTGCCAAAATCGGATACGTGTTCCAGAATCCATTTACCCAAATCAGCGGAGTAAAGGATACGGTATTTGAAGAGGTAGCTTATGGGCTTGAGAATTTTGGTGTCCCGGCCGAGGAAATCGAGCGGCGTGTGGTTGATGTCATGAAAATGACGGACATTGAAGCGCTTGCCATGAAAAGCCCCTTTGATTTGTCCGGCGGGCAGATGCAGCGGGTTGCCCTTGCTTCGGTCATTGTCCTGGAGCCGGATATCCTCATTATCGACGAGCCTACCAGCCAGTTGGACCCGGAGGGGACGGAGAGTGTATTTGCAATCATCAAGACGCTGAAAGAAAAGGAGAAGACCATTATCCTTGTAGAGCATAAAATCGATCTGATTGCCGAATATGCAGACGAGGTCCTGGTATTTCAGGGAGGGCAGGTCATTGCCTCAGGGGATAAAGGGAAGATACTGTCGGATATGTCGCTGCTTGAACGGGGGGCGTCCCTTCCGCAGGTGGCGGTATTGGGAAGCATGCTCAGGGAGAGAGGACTGCCCATATCGGAAATCCCGGTGACAGAAAAGCAGGCAGTCGAAGTCATTGCAAGAGCGCTGAAAGAAAGGAAGAGGCAATGAGAGATTTAAGATTAAAGGACGTAAGTTTTTCCTACCCCGGCGGTTTTCTGGCAGTAGACGGCATCAATATGGAAATCAAAGCGGGAGATAACGTGGCGATTGTAGGACAGAACGGTGCGGGCAAGACCACGACGGTCAAGATGATGAATGGGCTTTTGCGCCCTACGGGCGGGGACGTGCTGATTGGGGAAATGAATACGAAGGACTATACGACGGCGCAGATTTCCAGAATCGTAGGATATGTATTCCAGAACCCGGACGACCAGATTTTCCACGCTACCGTAGAGAGCGAAGTAAGGTTCGGGCCAAAGACCCTGAAACTTACCCGGGAGGAAGAAGACAGAAGGGTAGAGGAAGCCCTTGCCCTTACAGGAATGGACAGGTTTAAGGATGAAAACCCCCTGAACCTTCCTCTGTCTACCCGGAAATTCGTGACCATTGCGGCGGTCATTGCCATGGGGACGGATATCCTCATTGGAAAAGGCGATGTTAAAGCAGCCTTACGTCAGCAGGGTGTTGGGGGCGCTTGGCATCCGCGGCGGCATCATCAGCATCGAGGATGCGGTGGAAGGGATTTTGAACAGGTAACTTTATGCAGAAAAACTATAAATTAATCGCATTTTTGGCATTTGCAATGTATTTTCTTACAGGGGCGGCGTGCATCGTCGTGGGCAGCAGCCTGCCCCATCTGGTGAAAATGTATGGCATGGAATTAAATCGGGTCGTGCTCTTAGGCTCGGCCTATGCAATGGGAAGGGTTTTTACCGTGTATCTGACGGGGCGCCTGGTGGAAAAAACAGGGCCGATGAAGGTGCTCTCAGGCGGGACTGCATTGATTGCAGTATTTCTTCTGGGCGTTCCGACGGTGGTAAATTATTATGCCGGGCTGGTCTTTGCATTCTTAGGGGGCGTTGGGATGGGTGCGCAGGATACGGTCTGTCCCGTGCTTTTAAGCGCGGCGTTTAAAGAGAATTACGCAGGTTCTTTAAGCGCCGGGCAGGCGTTGTTCGGCCTTGGGAATTTTGCGACGCCCTTTCTCATCGGCGTACTGCTTTCAGGAGACAGGCCTTTTTATTACGCCTATTATATCCTTCTCATCGTGCCTGTGGTGATGCTGGTTTGTACTCCATTTGCCAAAATGGATGGGATGGGGCAGGAGGCTTGCGGGGAAGAAGGGGTAAAACCTTTGTATGCAAAAAATACATTTCTTGCATATGGGGCAATCCTTATCGTCTGTGCGGCATACAGCGCCGTGGTTAATACCATCGGCCTTTATACTTCCAGCTTTGCCGAGAGCCTTGGAATCTCGCAGTCTGTCTCGGCATTTATGCTGACCGTCTATAACGTCGGGTGCGTCGTGGGTTCGTTTGTGTTTGTGATTGTGCTGAAAAAGGCAGAGATACAGAAGGCGCTTCTGGTGAACTGCCTGTGTGCGCTGGCGGCAATCGGGACTGCGCTTTTCATTAACCGGACGCCGGTTTATTTTGTGGGATTATTTATAGCAGGATTTTTCCTGGGTGTTTTATTTAGTGTGATTGTAACGATTGCGACAAGGATTGGTTATAAGCATATCAGCATTGCAAGCTCTCTGGTCGCCACGGCGGGCGGGGCGTCGGATATCCTGACCCCGGTCATTACCGGGTTTTTGGTAGGGAAGCTGGGAATCGGATGTTCCTTTGGTTATGCGGCGCTTATGATTATAATCAGTATCATCGCAGCCGCCGTGCTGAAAATGAGTACGGCAGAAGAAGGAGGGAATATCAGTGGCAATGCAGAGTAAGGAAGTATTGACAGCGGATGGAAGGCAGTACCACATCCATTGCAAAAAGGGCGACGTGGGAAGGTATGTGTTAGTCCCCGGCGACCCGTTTCGGACAGACATCATAGCACAGTATTTGGACGAGCCAAAGTTAGTGGCGCACAACCGGGAGCATAAGACCTGGACGGGTACGCTGAACGGGGAAAAGGTATCTGTTACCAGTACCGGCATGGGATGCCCGTCCGCCGCAATCGCCCTTGAGGAGCTGATTCATTGCGGCGCGGACACGTTTATCCGTGTGGGGACTTGCGGCCGGGTCTGCCCGGAAAGCTATGACGAGAGCTTAGAAGGTGTCATTATTACCGGGGCGGTCAGGGATGAAGGGACAACTCTTCATTATGTGCCGGTGGAGTATCCGGCAATGGCCGACCGGCATGTGACCAACGCCCTTGCGGCGGCGTGCCAGGCGAAGGGATACCGGTTTGCGGAAGGAATCGCCCAGTCAAAGGATGCTTTTTACGGGCAGCATGACCCGGAGCATATGCCCAACAGCGGAAGGCTTTACCAGAGATGGGAGGCATGGGAGAAGAGCGGCGTCATGGCGTCGGAGATGGAGACGGCGGCATTATTTATCGTATCATCCATAAGGGGAGCGCGGGCGGGCGCAATCATGGCTTATGGCAGCATGAACGACCATACCATCGAATTGGCGTGGGACGCGGTGAAATTATTAATTGATAAGGACAGGAGATAGCTATGGCTGAGAAGAAGAAAATAATCATTGATACGGACTGCGGCTCTGATGATGCAATGGCGATTGCAATGGCGCTGAATGATGGGGCTTATGAGATTGTAATGATTACGACGGTTTCGGGGAATGTCCCTATGGAGCAGGCAACGGTAAACGCGCTGACAACGATAGAATATGCCGGGACTTATGAGCCGCCCGTATATAAAGGGTCTAAGGATATGCTGCTGCGTGAAATGACCTATGCCTATGAGACTCATGGAAACGATGGCATGGGCGACATCGGGCTTGTACCAAAGCGGCTTTCGGCGGCGCAAGGAAATGGAGTCCTGAAAATGCTGGATGCTTTAAGGGAGAGCGAGCCTGGGGAAATCGACATCGTGGCTCTTGGGCCGCTTACGAATCTTGCTCTGGCGATACGGCTGGATTACGAAGCAATGAAGAAGGCAGGAAAGATTATTATCATGGGAAGCGCAGGGCTTGGCGCAGGCAATGTGACGCCCCTTGCGGAATTCAACGTCTGGCAGGACGCCGAGGCGGCGAAAATCGTGACGGAGGCAGGGCTTGGCTATGTAATGTTCGTAGGCTGGGACGCCTGTTTAGGGGACAGTATGCTGAATCCTCAGGAGATTGCCAAAATCAGGGACAGCGGTCCTCTGGGAAAATTTGCCATTGACTGCAACAAGAATCTGTTAGAGATGAACCGGGAGAGGTTCGGGGACGACTATCTGGATATGGCCGACCCGTCTGCAATGGCGGCGGCGTTATATCCGGACTGTATCGAATGCTGCGGAAAATATTACTGTGAGGTGGATATTTCCGGCGGTCCGTGCTATGGCGCGCTGATTGTTGATGTGAATAACGTGACGGGCAAAGAGCCCAATGTGTATATTTGCAGTAAGCTATATGCAGAGAAATACAAAGACTACATCTATAAGACATTGAGGGTAAAGTAGGAAGGAGGATGCTGCCGCCCGTAATGGGCTTGGCAGCAGAAATCATATGGGCGAGTTGAAAGTGAAATTTTTGATGGGGCCGGCTGAGTGCAACGACAGGAATATTCCGGCGTACAGCGAGGAGTTTCTGGGGAATTTAAGCGAAGCGTTGGGCGAGAAGGTTGTGTGCGGGGAGATGGAGCAGGTTAAGGCGCAGGCGCTGCCGGTGTATTTTATTGCCTCAGGCGGGGCGGAACCGGGATTTCGGGAGGCGTATCTGCAGACGAAGGAGCCTTATATCCTTCTGACGACTCCGGGATATAATTCTCTGGCGGCTTCTATGGAGATTATGGGATTTTTGCAGGAAAAGGGGCTGAAAGGGGAAATCCTCCACGGTTCTCCTGAGACGATTGCCAGGAGGCTCAAGGTCTTACTGAGAGCTGCCAAGGCGAAGGAGCGGCTTTCAAGGATGCGTCTTGGATGTTTTGGGGCGCCGGGAGGGCTGATTGCCAGTGAGGCGGATTTTCAGGCTTTGAAGGAAGTAAGCGGCATGGAGCTTGCGCTCTATGACCTTTCCGAGTTGGTGGAGGAATACCATAAGGGAGGGTATCCCAAGAACCCCTATACAGAGGAGTTAAAGAAGAAGGGATACATACCGGAGGAGACGGAAAAAGCGCTGAATGTGTACGGCGCGCTGAAAAGGCTGATTGCAAAATATGATTTACATGGAGTTACGGTCAAATGTTTTGATTTGCTGGACGCGATTCATACGACGGGATGCCTTGCCCTTGCAATCTTGAATGCGGAAGGGATTCCTGCGGCGTGCGAGGGAGATCAGAAAAGCCTTGTGAGCATGGCTGTCCTTTACGCGTTGACCGGGGAGTCTGGGTTTATGGCGAATCCAAGCTGCATGGAGCCCGAGACGGGGGAGATTATCTTTGCCCACTGTACGCTGCCTATGGATATGCCGGATGCATACAGCCTGACGACCCATTTTGAGTCGGGAATCGGCGTGGCGGTCGCCTGTGACCTTGCGCCCCAGGAGATGACGGTTTTTAAGTGTGACGGTACGTTAAAACGGTATTATGCCGGGAGGGCTAAGCTTTTGGAAACGCTGCACAGAAGCGACCTTTGCAGGTCGCAGATGAGATTAAAGCTGGAGGATGGGACGGGATATTTTTCCGGACGTCCGATTAGTAATCATCATATTATCTGCAAGGGGGACTGGAAAGAGGTAATCGAGGAGTTTTTTGCCGGGATTTAAGGGAAATATACCGCAAAAGCAGGGGAATCAGCCCCCTGCTTTTGCGGCATTTTTTTATGTACTGACGCTGTACCTTCTATTTGTCCGCTAATATCAGCCGCTTAAATATCCTATCTAAGCGTCAGCGCTTGACATTTCCAGTTGATTTAAGATAACATAGAGGTGGAAAGCACACTTTCCCTATGGTAAAGTGTTTCTTGATTTCCGGGAAGACTGCCTTTCGCCGTGGATTACGGTAAAGTTGTTGGGCAGATTAGATTCAATTTGGGGATGGAATTGTATGAAGAATCGTTTGGAAGAGCTGCGCAGGCAGCGGGGAATCCGGCAGGAGGAGCTTGCCTTGGCGCTGCAGGTATCGCGCCAGACGATCGGCTCTCTGGAAAACGGCAGATATAACCCGTCAATCGGGCTGGCGTTTAAGATTGCCCGGTATTTTGGGATGAGTATTGAGGAGATTTTTATTTATGAGGAAGAATAGAAAATATTTTAACGTGAATGGTGACTGTAAGCCGGGAATGCACTATATGGTGGATTTGACGGGGAGGTTAGGGCTGATAAAGGCAATGGTTGACGCCGGAGAATATTTTACCATTAACCGGGCGCGGCAGTTCGGTAAGACGACGACCTTAAAGGCTTTGGAGCGGTATTTGGAAGATGACTATTTGGTGGTGAGCTTAGATTTTCAGACGATAAGCCAGACGGATTTTGGGGCAGAAGAGTTATTTACGGAGGCATTTGCCAGAGAAATCTTGGATGCATTGGAAGAGAAGACAGAGATTCCGCCAGATGTCCGGGAGGAGTTAGAGGAGTTTTCAGGCGGGATGAAAAGGAGAGCGACGCTTTCGGTGTTATTTCGCTGTCTGAGCAGGTGGTGTGGGCAATCGGAGAAGAAGATAGTCATGATTGTTGACGAAGTGGACAGTACAATGAATAATCAGGTGTTTTTGGATTTCCTCGCAATGCTCAGGGGGTATTATATCCACAGGGACAAAAAGCCGGCGTTTCAGTCGTCGATTCTTGCCGGAGTATATGATGTAAAGAACCTGAAACGTAAAATTGCCGCGGAAGATGAAGGGAAAGTAAACAGTCCTTGGAATATTGCGGCTGATTTTTCGATAGAAATGAGCTTCTCCGTAGAAGATATAGAGGGAATGCTGCGTGAGTATGAGTACGATTATGGGACAGGAATGAATATCCATGATATGTCCCAGATGCTTTACGATTACACAGATGGATATCCGTTCTTGATCTCTAAGTTATGCAAACTAATTGATGAATGGGTGGCGGGCAGCAAAGACTTTCCGGACAAGCGCAGCGCGTGGACAAGGGAAGGATTGTTGGATGCGGTTAATTGTCTGCTTGGTGAAAAGAATACATTGTTTGATTCTTTGGTGGGGAAGCTGGAACTGTATCCGGAGTTGAAAGAGATGTTGTATTTGTTGTTGTTCCAGGGTCAGAGTATTCTTTATAATCCGGATCAGTATGTAATTGAAATGGCGGAGATGTTTGGATTTGTGAAAAAGGACGGGGGGTTCGTACGTATTGCCAATCGTATTTTTGAGATTGGAGTGAAAGAACACTTTTTAGATGGCAAAACTCTGATTGAGGCGGTAGTATAATGAGAATTATTATTTCCCCGGCAAAGAAAATGAATATAGATACGGACACATTCCCACAGCCCACGTTTCCCATATTTTTGGAGGAAACAAGCGTACTGATGGAATGGATTCGCGCTTTATCTTTCCCTGAGGCACAAAAGCTGTGGCAATGTAACGATAAGATTGCAGAACTGAATTACCGGCGGTTTCAGGATATGAACCTTAGGAGGAACTTAACACCGGCATTGGTTTCTTACGAAGGAATCCAGTATCAGTATATGGCGCCGGAAGTATTTACCCGGAAAGAATGGGATTATGTGCAGGAACACCTGCGTATCCTATCCGGGTTCTATGGTGTGTTGAAGCCTTTGGATGGGGTTGTGCCGTATCGGTTGGAGATGCAGGCGAAAGCACGGGTTAATGAAACGAAGAATTTGTATGAATTCTGGGGAGATAGGCTGTATTATGAAGTACGGGGTGAGGATGGAATCATCCTGAACCTTGCGTCGAAAGAATATTCAAAATGTATTGAAAAATATCTGAAACCGGAAGATACTTATATTACCTGTGTTTTTGGGGAGCAGAAGGACAATAAGGTGGTGCAGAAGGGGACGCAGGCGAAGATGGCAAGGGGAGAGATGGTACGTTTTATGGCAGAGAAGGGGATTCTGGATGTGGAAGAAATACAAGGATTCGACCGTTTGGGATATCATTTTCAGGAAGAATTGTCATCGGAGAACGAGTATGTATTTTTAATTTGATAAATCTGTAATAATGACTTGACTTTGACGTAACGTAAAGCCTTATCCTTGAATTACCGAAGGGAGGGAGCCTTAATGGAATATGGTATCAGAGAGTTATCCGAGATGGCGGGGGTGAGCGCGCGTACGCTTCGCTATTACGATGAAATCGGGCTGTTGAAACCACTCTATGTAAGTGACGCCGGGTATCGTTTTTATGGGGAAACAGAGGTCGCCATGCTGCAGCAGATTCTTTTCTACCGTGAAAGAGGATTCGGTTTGAAGCAGATTCGGCAGATTTTATATCGGGAAGATTTTGATATCAGGAATGCTCTTGAAGAACACCTTTCGGAGCTGCTTAGGCAGAGGGAACATGTGGAGTCTCTGATTCGGACAGTGGAACAGACGATACGTCAGGTGAAAGGAGAATGTAAGATGAGTAATGCGGAGAGGTTTGGGGCATTTAAGGAGCGGATTGTCCATGAAAATGAAGAAAAATACGGCAGTGAAATCCGTGAGAAATATGGGAATGACGAGGTGGATGCAGCGAATAAGAAGATGCTTGATATGTCCGAGGCTGATTATGAGAGGTTCAAGAACCTTGGGGAGGAGATTCAGAGCCTCCTGGAAGATGGGGTTGCCACGGGAGTGAAACCGGACAGTGAGGAGGCAAAGCGGATTGCGGGTCTTCATAAGGAATGGCTTTGCATGACGTGGAAGAAGTATACGAAGGAAATGCATCAGGGGGTTGCCAGTATGTATGTCTGTGACGAGCGGTTTACGGGGCATTATGACGCCAAAGTGGCGGGGTGCGCCAAATTGCTGGAACAGGCGGTATGCTTTTGGGTGGATAAGATATAAAAGTATGTAGAGGCTGTTGTAGCAGCCTCTTTTTAGGCGGTAAATTGCAAATTTGCAAATTTATTTTTAGCATTGACAAGGCTTCAAAAAAAGCATATGATGCAACTATAAAGGAGGTTGGAGCTTATGGAATACGAAGGACAAATCTGCCGTGCGCCCATGGAGCGCGCTTCATTCATGCTGCCAATCATGGTAGGCTGTTCCTACAACCGCTGCAAATTCTGCAACCTGTTCCGGCACTTGAGCTACCGGGAGCTGCCCCTTGAACAGATTGAGCAAGAGCTAAAAAGGGTCAAAGGAGTCGGCGGGAACCCTAAGAGGATTTTTCTTGGAGACGGGAACGCATTTGCCCAGAAGAATGACCGGCTGATTCAGATTCTTGAGATGATCCAGCAGTATTTCCCGGATTGTGAAGAAATCAACATGGACGCCACCGTGACAAGTATCCGCAAGCGTTCGGATGAGGAGCTTCGTAAGTTTGGGAGGCTGGGGGTGCGGCATCTGTATCTTGGCATTGAGAGCGGACTTGACGACGTACTTGCATTTATGGAGAAAGACCACAATCAGGAACAGGCATATGAGGCAATCCGGCGTCTGAAACATGCAGACATGGTATTCGATGCCCATATCATGACGGGTGTTGCAGGGAAAGGAAGAGGGGCGGAGAATGCAAAGGCATTGGCAGAGTTCTTGAACCAGACAGAACCGGCTCATGTGGTAAACTTTTCCATGTTCCTGCATAAAGAGGTTCCGTTGTACCAGAACATTCTGGACGGCAGTTTTATCCCGGCGTCAGAACGGGAGAACCTTGTAGAAGAGCGCTGCCTCCTCGAAAGACTGGACGCGGATATTTTGTATGATGGATTTCATGATTTTATCAGGTTCCGAGTGCGGGGGAGACTGCCCAGAGACAAAGAGAAGATGCTTTCCCGGCTTAACGAGGTGATTGGCAGAACACCGGAGACGGAGTTATATTCTTATGTACAAGGAGAATGCCCTGCGCTGGAAAGATGTGAAGGCGGGGCAGTTTGGAAATATGATTCGTAAATTTTGCGGCATGGTCATGGGAAGAACCATGCCTTTTTGTCATATAGGAAACTTCGTGCACATTCTTTATTTAATGTCAGGATGATGGAAACAGGCAAAATCAGAGTAGACATCCCATGTCCAGTAGAGAAAATGCGGCATTTCTCGCTTTGTGTCGTGTTCATTCTCCGCGGAAAGGATTATTCTGAATAAACACCAGGAAGGAGGAAACAGGATGGACTTAAAAAAGATTGGACAGTTCCTAAAGCTCTTGCGGAAAGAGAAAGGAATCACGCAGGAACAGTTCGCGGAAATAATTGGTGTTTCAGGGCGGACGGTTTCCAGATGGGAGACAGGGGCTAATATGCCGGATCTGGATATCCTGATTCAGATTGCGGATTATTATGAGGTGGAAATCAGAGAAATCTTAGATGGAGAAAGGAAGGGCGAGAAGATGAATAAAGAGATGGAAGATACCATATTGAAGGTAGCAGATTACAGCAATCATGAGAAGCAGAAGGTGACAAGGCGAATGTGCATTCTGTCTGTGTGCGGAGTCATTGCATTTACCATATATCTTGTTATGGAATACTTGGGGGTTGCCGACAACAAAGGAATTCAGGAGGATATTGCAAGCTGTGCGTTGGGGTTTGCCTATGGCGTGATGCTGACGGGAGTGATATACACCAGCGGGTATCTTGTAAAAATAAAGGCGTTTAAGGCGCGGATGCTCAAGAGAGGGTAGCATTCAATACTGTATTTGTGAAATGTATCTAAAAACATATGGATAAATTTGTCCAAATCTCCTAAATTTTCAAAATATATCAATTTACGCCAATTGTCATTTTTTATAACACATAAATTAGGTATAATGAATGTAAAATATAAGGGCAGAGAGGAAGGTTTTATCATGTACCAAAAATTAATGACATGTCTATCCAGCGTAAAACAGAAGATTGATTTTAAACCCGAGGTTGCCTTGGTCTTAGGCTCAGGACTAGGAGATTACGCAGACGGAATCAAGGTCGAAGATACTATGGAATATGCCGAAATCGACGGCTTTCCGGTTTCGACTGTCAAGGGGCATAAAGGGCGGTTCGTGTTCGGATACGTGGGAGAGACGCCGGTGGTTATCATGCAGGGACGTGTACATTATTATGAAGGATATCCTATGTCCGACGTTGTGCTTCCCACCCGCCTGATGGGATTGCTTGGGGCAAAGAAGCTCCTTCTGACGAATGCGGCGGGCGGTGTCAACGAGACATTCAAGCCGGGGGATTTTATGATGATCACAGATCACATTACTATCGGGGTTCCAAGCCCTCTGATTGGGCCGAACATCGAAGAGTTAGGGACCAGGTTCCCGGACATGAGCGAGGTATACAGTAACCGGCTTCAAGGCGTGGTCAGGGAGTGCGCGGCAGATTGCGGGATAGATCTTAAAGAAGGCGTCTATGTCCAGTTTACCGGTCCAAGTTATGAGACGCCTGCGGAAATCAGGCTTGCAAGGAGCTGGGGCGCAGATGCGGTGGGCATGAGCACGGCGTGCGAGGCGATGGCGGCGCGCCACATGGGACTGGAGGTCTGCGGGATTTCCTGTATCACCAATCTGGCGGCAGGACTGTCACGTCAGGAGCTGAACCACAAAGAAGTGCAGGAAACGGCAGACCGTGTGGCAAAGTCTTTCAAAGAACTGGTCACGAAAATCGTCACGAATATGGCATGATATGCGGGAGAAACAGCCATTGCAAAGTCGGTATTTCCGCCATTGATGCGAAAGGATAAGAGAGGGGTGTTAAAATGAAGCGATACAAACGGATATTTACGATTGTAGTGGATTCCCTTGGCGTGGGGGCGCTGCCGGACGCGGCGGATTATGGGGATGCGGGGACGGATACCCTGGGGCATATTTCTCAGAGGATGGAGCAATTCCATATCCCGAACCTGCAGAAACTCGGAATGGCGAACCTTCATCCGCTGAAACAGGTGGAGGCTGTGGAACGTCCCATGGGATATTTTGCCTGTCTTAGCGAAGCCAGCGCCGGAAAAGACACGATGACCGGACACTGGGAGATGATGGGACTCTATATCACAGAGCCGTTCCAGACATTCACGGAAAATGGTTTTCCCAAAGAGCTGATTGATGAGCTTTCAGAACGGACGGGGCGTGTAATCATCGGCAATAAGAGCGCCAGCGGCACGGAGATTCTGGAAGAGCTGGCGGAGGAAGAGATTGCCACAGGGCATATGATCGTGTATACATCTGCCGATTCAGTCTTGCAGATCTGCGGAAATGAGGAGACATTTGGGCTTGAGGAGCTATACCGCTGCTGTGAGATAGCCCGGGAGATTACCATGAAGGACGAATGGAAGGTAGGGCGCGTTATCGCAAGACCGTATGTGGGGAAGAAAAGGGGCGAGTTCAGGAGAACCAGCAACCGCCATGATTATGCGCTGAAGCCTTGCGGGAGGACTGCGCTCAACGTGCTTGAGGATGCGGGGCTTGACGTCATTTCCGTGGGAAAAATATTCGATATCTTCGACGGGGAAGGGCTTACGGAGTCCAACAAATCCAAAAGCTCCGTCCACGGAATGGAGCAGACGATTGAGATTGCCAAGAGGGAGTTTGAAGGGCTGTGTTACGTGAATCTTGTTGATTTTGACGCCCTATGGGGGCATCGGCGGGATGTGGAAGGTTACGCAAAGGAATTGGAGCGTTTTGACGTTAAACTGGGGGAATTGTTGGAAATTTTAGGAGAAGATGATTTATTGATGATTACGGCTGACCATGGAAACGACCCGACCCACACGGGGACAGACCATACGAGAGAGAGGGTTCCGTTCCTGGCTTATTCTCCGTCTATGGAAGGATTTGGAAAATTAGAAGACATGCAGACATTTGCCGTGGTTGGTGCGACGATTGCAGACAACTTCGGGCTTGCTATGCCGGAGGGGACGATTGGGAATTCTATCCTTGGGCAGTTAAAATAAAAAGCGGCGCACGGGTCTGCGCATAAAAAAGGACTGCTGCGTTAAGTGCAGCAGTCCACTTTTTTTTGGTAAAATTGATTGGAATTCAACAGTTTTTCTTTCTGGATCTCCGTAATCTGCTCCGTAATATCCTTGACAAATACATAGAACAACCTATGTTCTTCCCCCCATTCGGAGTTCTCAAGATGCCCGCAGTCGTCCAGCCAGCGAATCTCACCGTCTTTCCGGATAATCCGGTACTGTACATAATCCATGTTTTCGTTGGAATGTTGAATCTGATTCCGGATTTCCCATTCTACCCGGTCAAGGTCTTCGGGATGGACCAACCCCTTAAACGACCCGTTAACCAGTTCCATGAATTCATCCATCGTATTACATCCAAATATGGTCATAATCGCCGGATTTGCATACAGAATCCGTTCATCGTCCACAGCCCGGTAGATAAAGAAGCCGTCCGACATATTGGCAAGGGACTGGGCCATACGCAGATGGCGTTTCTCCTCCTCGTCTTTGATAATGTTATCAATACTCCGGATTGTAATTACGGCAGTCTTGGGAATCCCTTTTTCACGCTCGCTGATGGTGACGCTGGTGAGGCACCATTCGTCTGCAATGCCAGAGTCCTTCGCGCTCCTTCGGTAACGGTATTCCGTGGAGTCCTGCACCGCAAGGATGGATCGCAGATTATCCAGAGAAAGGAATTTACGGATATTTTTCTCATCATATTTTAAAATCTTGCCTGTCCCGAAATGCCGGTTCACGACTGCTTCATAATTCCCTCGTTCCATCAGGCCATTAGCGTCCGGATAAATCATCCGGCAGTAGTTATCCCGAAGATGAAGGAAATAAACCTCACGGTAAGCAAGCACCATGCTGTTCAGCGCACCCTCATGGATCTGCATATGGGTAACATCCCGCATCAGGCAGGCGACATACCCATACTCATGCTGGTAGAGCGTGAGCTGGAGGTAGTGGCTGGAAATGGAGCTGTATGCGTAATGGGTTAAAGTTTCTCCCCGAAACGCCGATTGGTAGGCTTTGGTAAACAGCTCTTTCTGGTCATCCCGGAAGGCTTTCAAAATCAAGTGCCGCAGTAATTTGACATCTCCGCCGCAGGTCTTCGCCATCTCATGGTTAATATAGATAATCTCATAGTCAACCGGCGCTCCGGAAGGATCTAAAATTATCTTGGCAAGCCCGTATCCGCATGGAATATTGCCGTAATAGTGTTCCAGCTTGTCTTGTTCCTGTTCTGTAAATTCCATGATTTCCGGTTTATATGGCTTTTTCTGCAGTTCCCTTTCCCGGAAAGAGGTAACGTCCACGAGGGAACAGTAGAACATCTTATGGCCGTTCTTTTCCCGCAGGAAAAATACCTTCATGAAAATCCACAGCACCTTGCCGTCCATCCGGATAAAATGAATATAACCTTCGGCGCAGCCAGGGCGTTTGTCATATGCCTGTTCAAATAGGGAGAACAGCACCGGCCTGTCATCATCCCGGACATGATCCCAGAGTTTCTTGTCATAATTCTCTGTATCGTTGGTTCCCACGCCTACAAGCCTGAAATACTGTTCGTTGACACGGGTAATCTCAATCTGGTTCTCGTATACATCGTAAAATGCCGCCGCCCCCAGAATATTATTGACCATGGTATCCGTAAACAGGTTGCCGTCAATGAACTCTCTTGTGTGGAGGGCTTCCACCTGCTTGACACACAGGCCGTTAAAGTCCAGATTCCGTTCGTCAGCCAGAAGATTTTCAAACTGGTTGATGGGAAGAGGTTTATAATAATAGTACCCTTGGGCATAACGGCAGCCCATATTCCGCATCAGCTCCTCATGATGCTGGTTCTCCACGCCTTCCAGGACAATGGGGATTCCAAGGAGGCGGGCCATGTTCACCACTGACTCAAGAATGCCAAGACCCCGGCGTTCCTCCTCTATGCCCATCTCCAGAAAACACATGTCAATTTTCAAGACGTCTACATCCATGCTTTTGAGTGTATTCAAAGAAGAATAGCCGCTTCCGAAATCGTCCATCATGACCTGGAACCCGGCTTTTTGCAGCCGCTTTACCGTATCGTTGACTTGCTGCCCGTCTTCTGCGTAAGCGCTTTCCGTAATCTCGCACTTGAGATATTTTCTGGGTACTTGATATGTATCGGTCAGTTCTATCAGAAATGCAGGTACGTCAATGGTCAGGATATCCAGCCTTGATATGTTAATGGAAATGGGAACCGGGCGGTAGCCTTTGTTGATCCAGCCTTGCAGCCAAGCAGCTACTTTCGTCCAGACAGCCTGGTCAAGCGCCGTGATAGACTGGTTCTTTTCCAGTACGGGAACGAATATCCCGGGGGATATAAGCTTACCGTAATGAATCCAGCGCACCAGCGCCTCCGCACCGACAATCTTCCTGGTGGTGATATCATACTGTGGCTGTGCGTAGAATGTAAATTCGTCATTCTCAAGCGCAACCTTTACATCAGAGAGTACCTGCCATTCCTTCTCCAGAGAATTCTCCATGACGGGGTCATAGATACGAATCCGGTTCATATGGCTTCCCAGTGCATAGGAAAGCGCCATGGTGGCGCGGTCGTACATGACCTCCGGCGGGAGCGTAAGGTCGTCCAATGTATAAATGCCGATAGCGGGAAGGGAATGGGCGATTCCGTTGAGCTGCCCCATGCTGACAGCGATTTCATCCCAAATGGCACGGAACAGCTCCAATTGGAACGGAATGATGATGCAGAAGTCATCCCCGTTAAAATGTCCGGCGACACCGCCGTATTGTTTCGTATAACGTTTCAGGCAATTTGAAATAAAGATAAGAAGCTCGTCCCCCTTATCTCTGCCGCAAAATGTATTGATCATCCTGAAATGCTCAATATCAATTGCCGCCATGGCATACGCGCCTGGCTGGACATTTTCCAGATAAATCCTCGCCGCATGCATAAAGCTTCGCATATAATGCAGCCCTGTTAAAGGGTTTAAGTCGAAAGCCGCCGGTTCGGCCGCATTTCCTGTTCCAGTCGTGATACCTTTTTCCACGCAGTGTTACCTCCCGATAAATGGATTAATAATGAAATATTGTACTACGTTCCAGTAATAAAATCAAGTAAAGTATCACAACTGGAAGATTGAGGTGCTTCTTTCAAGAATTCCTTTCATATAGGCGATGACTGTCCCATAATTTGTAATCGGCACGCCGGCGTCTTCGGCACATTTCAGGCGGTATTTCATCTCCCGTTCATTCAACGTGCATCCGCCGCAGTGTACAATCAACCGGTATTTCCCAAGGCCGGAAGGGAATTCGGTTCCGCTGGTGAATTCATAATTCAGTTCTTTTCCCGTGTGCTTTTGCATCCATGCCGGCAGTTTTTCCGTACCGATATCCCCGCATTGCCTGTGGTGGGTGCATCCTTCGGAAATCAGCACGGTATCACCGTCATTCAAGGTATCCAGGGCTTTTGCGCCATTTACCACGGTCCTTAGGTTTCCCTTATATCTTGCAAACAAAATGGAAAATGAAGTTAAAGGGATATCGTCCGGCACATCGGCGGCGGTTTGTTCAAATGCCTGGCTGTCCGTAATGACAAGGGAGGGCTTCCGGCTTAGAGATGCAAGGGTTTCTTTCAGCTCCGTATTCCTTGTGACGACGGAAACCGCCCCTGTTTCAAGAATATCCCGGATTGTCTGCTGCTGCGGCAGAATCAGGCGTCCTTTGGGCGCGGCTTTGTCGATTGGGACAACTAAGACGACCAGGTCGGAAGGATGAATCAGGTCCGCGACAAGCTGCTGCCTGTTCTCCTCGCCGGGGGCAAGAGAGGCGATTAACTCTCTTAATTCACGTATGTTGGCCTGCTTAGCGGCGCTTACCCAAATAACGGGAGGGGCAGCGGCGCTGCCGGCAGTTGCTGTGCCGGATGGCATCCCCTCGGTATATTGTGGATTAGGCGGGGGGCTTTGGAGCAGGTCGGACTTATTCATAACAATGACGCAAGGAATGGATTTATCTTTTATCTTTTTCAGGATTGCATCGTCCTCCTTCGTCATGCCCACTGTACCGTCCAGAACAAGGACGGCGATATCCGTCTTGTTTAATATCTGGTATGCCTTTTGGATTCTGAGGCTGCCAAGCTCGCCGTCGTCGTCAAGCCCGGGGGTATCAATGACGACCACCGGACCCAGGGGAAGAAGCTCCATTGCCTTTAGCACAGGGTCCGTGGTGGTTCCCTTGATATCAGAAACGATGGCAAGACTCTGCCCTGTCAATGCATTGATGATGCTTGATTTTCCCGCATTACGTTTCCCGAAAATGCCGATGTGTATACGTTCACCGGAGGGTGTGGCGTTTAAACTCATGATGTGGTTTCTCCTTTTCAAGTACTTTTGTATAGTTCGTTTTTGCCCCGGACGCGTCCATAGTCTGGAGTGGACCGGGGCAGGATGTTAGAAACGGAAATCTCTCCGGTTATTTTCACGTATCAGTTTCAGGTTCTCAAGTACGACTGCCCGTGCCTTCTCGTTTGGCACATTCAAGACTTCTTTGTCAATCAGCTTATCCCCGATTGCCTTAGTCGCCGGGGAAGCATAGTCCATCAGGTACTCCTCAAGGGTCATCAGCGCATTGGGATGGCAGCAGTTCTGAATCTGTCCGCTTTTGCACAGGGACATGAAACGGTCGCCTGTCCGTCCTTCCCGGTAGCACGCCGTGCAGAAGCTGGGAAGATAGTCCATCTCCATCAGCCACCTTACCACCTCGTCCAGCGTGCGGTTGTCGATGACGTCGAACTGCTCGGATTTCGCGTCTTCCGGCTCCGGCTCGCAGTAACCGCCCACGCTGGTCTTCGAGCCGCCGCTGATTTGGGAAATGCCCAGATGGAGCACACGTTCGCGGGTCTTCTGGCTTTCGCGGGTGGAAATAATCATGCCTGTGTAAGGAACAGCAATTCGGATGCAGGCAACGATTTTCGCGAATGTGTCGTCGTCGATACCGTTTGTAAAGGAATCCGCATCAATATCATCGGCATTGCGCAGCCTTGGCACGCTGATGGTGTGCGGACCGACGCCGAAGGCGGCTTCTAAGTGTTCCGCATGCATCAAAAGCCCGGCAAATTCGTAGCGGTATTTATCAAGGCCGAAGAGTACCCCCACGCCTACGTCGTCAATCCCGCCCTCCATGGCCCGGTCCATGGCCGTAGTGTGATAGTCATAGTCGTGCTTAGGGCCGGTAGGGTGGAGTTCCAGATAACTTTCTTTATGGTATGTCTCTTGGAACAGGATATAGGTGCCGATACCGGCTTCTTTCAGCAGACGGTAATTGTCTACGGTGGTAGCCGCAATATTGATGTTAACCCGGCGGATGGCGCCGTTTTTATGCTTAATGCTGTAAATGGTGTTGATGCAGTCCAGATAGTAGTCCATGGTATTGTGGACCGGGTCTTCGCCTGCTTCTAAGGCAAGCCGTTTATGCCCCATGTCCTGAAGGGCGATTACTTCCCGGCGGATTTCTTCCTGTGTCAGTTTCTTCCTGGCAATGTGCTTGTTCTTCATGTGGTACGGACAGTAGGTGCAGCCGTTAATACAGTAGTTGGACAGGTACAGCGGCGCAAATAGGACGATTCGGTTGCCGTAGAAGTCTTTCTTGATCTGTTCTGCCAGCCGGAAGATTTTCTGGTTCATTTCCGCATCGTCACAGGCAAGAAGGACGGATGCCTCCCGGTGGGACAGTCCTTTGCGCAGCGCGGCTTTTTCAATCAGAGATTCGATGAGTTCAGAATTGTTCTTGTTCTCGTCGGCATAGGCGAGAGTGTTCAGAATCTCCTCATGGTTGATAAATTCTTCGGGATTTTTGGAATGGACGTCATACATGTTTTTTTCCTCCTAATTATGATTTATATTGATACCTTAATGGACGAAGTCCACCTGCCCCGTCAGGGGCATGAATTGCGGTGTGCCATTTGGGTATTTTGTCAGTTCAGAGAATCGCCCCGTGCGGTGACGATTCGGTAGCCGATGGCTTCCATGCGTCTTTCCAGGCAGCTTCTGCATTCTGCGGCTTCGTCGCCGGTGCAGATTTTGTTGTCGTACAGGGAGTAGTCTTTGCGGACGCCAGTCGGCGACAGGTTCGGCATCACCACGTTTGCGCCGGAGAGGATGCCTAATTCCCGCCCGTTGGGGTCGATGGTTCCAAGGGCTGTGGTCGCCGGAAGCAGTGCCTTTGGGAGCATAAGCCTTAAAAGTCCCAGCATGAACAGGGTTAGCTCTAGCGTGCCGGAAGTCTGGCCTGCAAATGGGGTGTCGCGGTGTACGATGAACGGACCGATTCCGACCATATGGGGATTTAGTTCCCGTATGAACAGCATATCCTCCGCCAGGTGTTCTGCCGTCTGGTAAGGCGAACCGACCATGAATCCGGTTCCCACCTGATAGCCGATTTCTTTCAGGTTCCACAGACATTCCTTCCTTGCTTTTGCGGTGAGGGAAGGCGGGTGAAGCCTGGAATAATGGATGGAGTTGCTGGTTTCATGGCGTAAAAGGTAGCGGTCGGCGCCGGCTTCAAAATATTGCCTGTAACTTTCGCGGGATTTCTCGCCGATGGACAGAGTAAGGGCGCAGTCTGGGTATCGGTCTTTGATACTGCTTATCAGGCGGACGATTCTTTCGTCCGTGTAAAATGCGTCCTCCCCGCCTTGAAGTACAAAGGTGCGAAAACCCAGTCCATATCCGGTACGGCAGCAGTCAAGGATGTCCTCTTCCGAGAGCCGGTAGCGGTTGGCATGGGAATTGCTTTTGCGGATTCCACAGTACAGGCAGTCGTTTTTGCAGTAGTTGGTAAATTCAATCAGTCCGCGTATATAGACGTCATGCCCGTAATGGATGTGGCGTTCTTCCCGGGCGAGGGCGAATAGGTATTCGGCGGCTTCGGGAGTACGTTCCGTGATGAGCTGTACCCATTCATGCTTTGTGAGAGTGCGGTCTTCTTTTAGTTTGTCAATGAGAAATATTTGTTTCTGCATAAATCACTCCTGTGCAAATAAAAGGACCTGACGCAAGTAAGGCGTCAGGTCCTGATGGTCTGTATGGACAGTCCTTAAAAGGGCAGGAAATCCCTACCCAGTAATCCTATCTGAATCTGTGCGCCTTTTCACGCAGCATATGCTGAAATATCATCAGAATACCTTTGTGATCAGTACATCTGTTATTATAGCATAAGGACTTGTGGGGGACAATGAAAGTTTAAGTTTTCACAATATAAATCGTCAAGCACAATATCGTTTTGAGGGTTGACAATCCGCCCCTATCCCTCTATACTGTACATAGTAATTTAGAAATCACAGATTCATTGCATGAAAGGAGGACAATTATGAGTTATTCAGATTATGTATTCAGTAACTTAACAACGGTTTTCAAAGAGAGCGGGTTGTCCGAATTTCATTTCAGGACGAGATAACAGTCGTTTTATCCATGTCCATTTACCCAAGGCTGCCGTAAGGTTTAGAGCCGTTTCAGGCAATCCGTCATCTCTGGCCCTATTTTGGGGGGTGTCTTTTTTGTACTCATTTTGCAGGAAAGCACCGTTTGGAATCGGACATATTAGCAGAGAAAGGATTATATGAAAATAGTAGATGGAGTCTATACTTCAGCAAAAATATTCACAGAACAGATTGAAGATTATGCATCTGCACAGATTCAGATGCTTTGTGACAATGCGGCGTTTGCGGGCTGCAAAATCAGAATCATGCCAGACGTACACCCGGGAAAGGTAGGGACAATTGGGTTTACTTCGAGTATAGGAGATAAGATACTGCCAAATGTCGTGGGCATTGATATCGGATGCGGCGTCACTTTGGCGAGATTAAAACAGAAAAAGGCAGAATTTCAGAAATTAGATAAGGTCATCAGGAGATGTGTCCCGGCAGGGTTCCAGATTCGTCAGGAACCACATCGGTTTATTACGGATTTTGATTTCATGGGGCTGCATTGTATTGAGCATATCAATGTCGAGAAGCTGGGATTGAGTCTTGGAACTCTTGGCGGTGGGAATCATTTTATCGAAATTGACCAGGATAAAGAAGGATATCTCTGGGCGGCAATCCATTCCGGCAGCCGCAGGCTTGGAAAAGAGGTGACGGAATACTATCTGACGAAAGGTCAGAAGGCATTGAAAAAAGAAGGCGTTTCCGTTCCCTACGAGCTGACCTATCTGGAAGGCAGGTTGATGGAGGAGTATCTTCATGACGTCCGTATCGTGCAGGAATATGCTATGCTTAACCGGGAGGCAATTCTGGATGAATTGGCGAAAGGCATGAAATGGAAGGTTCAGGAGCAGTTTTCCTCCGTCCATAATTATATCGATGATTCCGGGGATGAGGCCATCCTGCGCAAAGGGGCAGTCTCGGCGAAGAAAGACGAGCCGGTGGCAATTCCCGTCAACGCACGGGACGGTATCTTGCTTGGAGTTGGAAAGGGGAATGGGGATTGGAATGATTCCGCTCCCCACGGCGCCGGACGGAAGATGAAGCGGGAAGAGGTGGCAAAGAGATTTACCGTCCCGCAGTTCAAGGCGCAGATGAAGGGAATCTACAGCACTTGTATCGGAAAAGACACGCTGGACGAGGCGCCGTTTGCCTATCGAAGCCTTGGAGAGATAGAAGGCTTAATTGAGGATACCGTAGAGGTCAGGGGGCGGCTTCTCCCTGTTTATAGTTTCAAAGCCGGAAGGGAGAAGTGGTAGGACATCTAATGGCGCCGGAACCGGTAATATCCGGTGAACATCCCTCCGGCGCCGACTGCGAGCGCAATACACAGATGAAGCGCCATCTGGTTTGCGGAGAATCCGAATCCTGTGCTCATTGGAAGGTAGATCGGCATGGAAGTCATAAAATGGCTTATGATTCTTGACAGCGCCATGTCTAAGGGAAGCATCCTTCCAAGAATCTTAATCCAGACAACGGGGAACAGATAGCCGGAAAGGGCAAGTATCAGCGCAAGGAAAGGGCTATGGCACGCCGCCGAGATTCCTGCCACCATGCCGGTGAGGAGCAGGGCTCCAATGATGCCGAGGCATGTGATATATAGGAAAAAGCCAAGGACGCTTTCCGGGCAGTAGCCAAAAGGCGTGGCAAAATTCAGGAGAATGGAGGAAGCATCCAGTCCTTGTACTCCGTATACGGCAAGGTAGATTCCCCACAGATAGGCGCAGGCTCCTAAAGTCAGGGCGACTGCGAAGCAGGCGGATGCAAGGATTTTCATCCAGATTCCGCTTGCCCTTCCGCGGCGTGTGGTACGCAGGATGTCCGCCGTTTTTAGCTGGTACTCCTCGGCAAAGACCGGGGACAGGCCTAAGATTAATACGACGAACAGCGCAAGTATGATTAAGACATACATTTCAGCAAAGTCATTCCATCCGTATACATAGTCGAACCGTACTTCGTTTTCCAGAAGGTATGCACAGTTATGCTCCCATTCTGCCCCTTCACGAAAATGGATTTCATCCGGGTTATTCCCGTCTGTCTGCAGGAAGTTGGTAAATTCTTCCGTTACAAAACGGTTCAAGTAGTTCCCGATTGCATTTCCATTCGCATCATAATAGAAGAAGCCGTAGTCTTTGTAGATTTGGGCAATGGTATCTTCGGTCAGAAGCCCCAAATAGCGGCTTGCCAATGCCTTATCTTGACGGATTGCCTCCTGTCCGCGGTAAACGGTTTCGTCTATGGTTGTTGTATAGTGGCAGCATTCGTTGTACAGGCGTATGGTCGCAAAAGCCAGCAGCAGGAATACGCCAAGCCAGATGATTTTCCGGGATTTAATCTTATAAAGTTCTTCTTTCCAGATTGTCCACATGTTTAGACACCTCCTCAAAATGATATACCCATCCGGGTATCCCGTGAAGCAAGCCCCTAAGGGGGCGGTCGGACTAACGTCCGATAAGGTATAGATATACGTCTTCTAGGCTGGGGGATACCAAAACCGCGCCTTCGCAGGGACATGTATCCGATACAAGACGCAGGCGTACCGTTTCCCCTTCGTTTTTCAGGTTGCTGACGGCAAAAATCTCATTGAGCCGGATTGCTTCCTCGGGGGTTGCCAGATATTCCCACACCTTCCCTGCTGCGCTTTCGGTGATTTCTGCGACGGTTCCCTGTTGGATGATACGCCCCTGTTTCATGAGCAGGATTTGGTCTGCGATGAATTCTACGTCAGAGACGATATGGGTAGACAGGATGATAATACGTCCCTTGGACAGGGAACTGATGATATTGCGGAAACGGATGCGCTCCTTGGGGTCAAGCCCGGCTGTGGGTTCGTCGAGAATCAGGATTTCCGGGTCGTTTAAGAGCGCCTGTGCAATTCCGAGCCTCCTTAGCATTCCACCGGAAAAGGTACGGATTTTGCTGTGTTGGTCGCCGGCAAGGCCGGTAAGGCTTAACATTTCCCGGACTTTTTCTTTGGCAAGGTCCTTGGGGACTGCCTTACATGCCGCAAGATATTCCAGATAGCGTTTCGCCGTGAAGTCAGGGTAGTATCCGAAATCTTGAGGCAGATAGCCAAGAAGATAGCGGTAATCGCCGTCAAGCCTGCCGATTTCCATATCGTTGCAGCGGATTTCTCCAGCCGTCGGTTTCAGAACGCCGCATACCATGCGCAGCAGCGTGGTCTTGCCGGCGCCGTTTGCGCCCAGAAAACCGTATACGCCTTCGCGTAAGGTCAGGGATACGTTGTCTACGGCGATTTTATTTTTGAAATGTTTGGTGATACGGTCTAATGTCAGTTCAGGCATAGTTACCTCTCTTTCTGTAAAAATGTTTTGCCGTTTTTGGCGTGAATGGTTTAATTGTGGATGGTTTAATTCAGGCAGATATTGTCGCCATTTTCAATGCTGCCAAGCAGACGGCAGATTTGTGCTATGCACATGAGCAGTCCGGCGGCAGCCAATATCTGCCAGATGATAAAGTATCCCGGCTGATACGCAGAATCCCATAACAGGGGAAAGAGCGCAAGGATACCGCACAGTAAGCCAAGGGCAAACGAGCGGAAACCGGAAGAAGTATTTCTAAGGCGTACCAGCATGTGCAGGTACAGGGTGTCCGACCACAGGAAGGGAACCAGCATATAGGTCAAGGAGGCTAGGACCTCCCCAGGATTTCCATCTCCTGTAAGGATTAAAAATAAGGACAAAATGGCGAAATCGGCAATCCCAGCTTCCAGCATCCGGATACATACCATCTGTTTTAAGCTCAGGTAAAGGGTCTGTTCCAGCTCTGCCATATGCCAGGAGAACAGGTTCGCTACATGGCCAAGGCAGATGTTTCCTGCAAATACCAGAAATACGGAGCATGCGGCGAGGGTTTCCGTGCCGTCTGCCTGCCGTCTGCGTAAGATCATTACCAGAAACATGGCCGTCAGCAGGAGAAGCCCTTGGAGAAGCCAATGTTTCCATGAACGGAAACGGAGCTGGTTCCATAGCTGTTCCCAGAATGTGGGATAATGCCGAATCTGCTTCCGGGCGGCTTCCAGCCGGATTGCGGCCAACTTTTGAGCCTTTTTCGTTTCGTCCAGCGGGAATTTCCATTCTGTAACCGTTTTTTTAATTCTCTCTGGTTCAGTATTGTTTTTGTGTATTATCACTTCAATGAATTCTCCTTTCTAGGTTCATTTTAAGTAAAATCACTTTGATGAAGCAGTTCTTTCAGCCGGGAAAGTCCCTGACGGATGCGGGATTTTACTGCATCGCAAGAGACCCCGGTCATCCGGGCTATTTCTCGGTTCTTATATCCATAAAAGTGATGGAGGAGCACGGCTTCCCGCTGGGGTTCCGGGATTTTTCTAAGGGCGTCAGACAGGAGCAGCGTGTTTTCCGAAGTATGCGGATTGCTGGGGGGATTTGCGGATTGCAGAGTTTCTATGCATTCCAGTGATTCTGGTTTCCTAAGCGGCCGTGTATCTGCCCGCAGGTATTCACGGCACAGGTTCATGGCGATGGTCAGGAGATAGCCTTTTAGGTTGCGGTATTGATAATGGTCTACATATTTTATAAAACGCAGGAAGGTATCCTGTGCAAGGTCGTAGGCATCTTCCCGGCTGCCGGTCTGGTAGCAGCAGAAATAATAGATGTCGTCATAGTATTTGCCGGCAATCTCGTTCAAATATTCTGTTTGTCCGTTATGAATCCGCCGAATCAGCTCCTTGTCCTCCAAAGCTAATCTCCTCCCTGGTGTAATGGTGTAAAACGTCTTACAATTAATATAACTCTTTTTATCTGAAAAAGGAGTCAGAAAAGCGGAAGAAAAATTAATTAAGAAAACAAACATTTGTTCTGTTTTGGTTGACATGTGAATAGAGTACGTGATATAATTTTTTTAGACATAAGTGGCGGTAATATTATTTAAGAAGGAGTACGTCATGAAAAAGTATAAGGCAATCGATATTGCAAGATGGTTTATTGACAGGAATTGTGAGGATGTCAATAATGGAGAAGATGAAAAGATGACACTTTTGAAACTTTTGAAGCTGCTATATTATGCAGAGGGTTGCTCGCTCGCATTGGATAGGGGGTCGCTATTTGATGAAAAGATATTGGCATGGGAGCATGGCCCGGTAGTAGAAGAAGTGTGGAGAAGTTTTGGCAATGCGTATGATTTGCAGACAGATGAGGAGGATATGGTAAGAAGTTTATCTAAAATCAGTGAGGAAGATAAAGAGTTGCTTGAGGATGTCTATGCCGTTTTTGGAAAATATTCAGCTTCCGGGCTGCGGAATAAGACTCATGCAGAAAGTCCGTGGCTTAATGCAACTCAGGGAGGCAGGAGGTTCAATTCAGAAATTTCGAGACAGTCGATTATGGAATATTTTAAGGAGAACTATGTCAAGAATTAAGGATGACCAGAAAGATTTCATTGATAAACAAGTAGAAGAGCGGTTAAGACGTGCGAACGAAGAGAAACATATAGCCATCAGCTTTGAGCATGAGATATCTAATAACAGTTATAGTCCTGACGGTATACGGGACAAGAATGAAAGACTGAGGTTTTATGAGCAGTTTAGAAGTAAGATGAAGAATATGACTGGAAAAACATGGAGAAATTTCGGAACAGAAAAGAAGAAAACCGGATACGAAACGTTGCCGTTTAAACAATTTACAAAGAGTATGCAAGCATCATTGAAACATACGAATATAGTAAGCCCAGATTCAAAATTGGATGTAATAAGAGTAGCTAATGATTATAGGGTTATTGGAAAATATTTAGCAGGGGTATACTATATCATTGCATATGATATTGCTTTTTCGGCATATAATCATTAGATTTGTACCATAAAGGAGTAAAAACTAAAAACAGAATAAATATCACGGGAGGAAAAGACAATGAATGTACAGATTGAAAATATCATGCCAGAAGGTTTTGTGTACGAGAAAGTCCACAATGTGATGCATGGAGCCGTGAATGGAATCGCGCTTTTGATTGTGCCGATTATGGCGGAGAACCAGTTCCGGATACAGCTTCACGGAGATATAGAGAGGAGCGGCAAAAAAGAGAACTTTTTAGAATTCCTTAAAGTATTGGATCAGAGGCATCCCTTTGTCCGGTATGCGGGGTATAACGGAAGGAATACAGTCACGATACAGATAGATTCCATGGAGCAGGAAGATAAGGAGAATCTGACCATCATTGCCTCGGAAATCACTTCAAAATGTATGGAGTGTGGAATACCTAACTGTTGCTCACGATGTAAGAATGTACTTCCCCTACGGGCCGCGGCTGTGGATGGAATGCCTGCCTTGCTTTGCGAGAATTGCTTTACACAAGAGATGAGCGGGGCGAACGGACAAGGCATACGGAAGGAGAATGTTTTTCTGGGATTCATCGGTGCGGTTGGAGGCGCATTGCTGGGAACTGCTTTGTGGGTAGCGATTGGCATGGTTGGCTTCATTGCCGGAATTGCCGGATATGCAATTGTATTTTGCGGGATGAAGGGCTATGAGATGCTTGGGAAAAAGCTTTCGAGAAAGGGAATCGTCATTTGTATTGTCCTTTCCTGCCTGATGATTCTGGGGGCAGAGTATATCTCGTTAGGATTTTCGATATATAAAGAGCTGGGGAAGGAGTACTATCTTTCTCTGCTTGATTCCTTTTCGCTGGTGCCGGCGCTTTTAGAAGAGCCTGAGATTGTAGGAGGCGTGATAAAGGATTTGATATTTGGATATGGTCTGGCAATCTGGGCATGTTTTTCATCTGTAAGGCTCGTGTGGAGACAGGTTCAACAGGAGCAAAAACCGCATACAGTTGTGCCGTTATAATCATGAAGGGGGATTCCTATGGATTTCAAAGCGTTGATGCTCACAAAAGAATATGACTTCCTCAGAACAAATGAACGCCTTGGCAGCCGCATGATTCTTCTTGGGCTTGGCGGCAGCCATGCCTATGGTACATGCAATGAGAACAGCGACGTTGATTTCCGCGGCGTCACCCTCTCCATGCCCTCTGATTTGCTAGGATTGACACGGTTCGAGCAGTATGAGGACAGGCAAACGGATACGGTGATTTATTCTTTCAACAAAATCATCCGCCTGTTGCTGGAATGTAATCCGAATACCTGTGAATTGCTGGGGCGGATTTCTATGAAATTGTATCGGACTATGAGAAGCGCCTGGAAATGGCGGCGGCAAACTGTACGCTGCCGGATGAGCCTCACATGGAGCAGGTGGGGGCGTTTGTGGAGTATGTGAATAGGAAGAGCATAGAGTACCCAGTTATAAGAAGTGGAAACCAGTTATAGCATGACAGGTGATTCAATGAGAGAGATATTAGAAGAGATTCACAGGAAGTTAGACGAAATCGAACAAGCAGAGGATGTGAAGATCCTCCTTGCCGTAGAATCCGGAAGCAGGGCATGGGGGTTCGCATCACCGGACAGTGATTATGACGTACGGTTCATTTACCAGAGAAAACGCGAGGATTATCTGCGTCTGGATGAAAAGAAGGCGGCTGTCCATCATTACCGCGGAACGGCTGCCAATACCTTTTATGCCCATTTGCAGGGAGCGCAGGTAAAATATAAGAAATATCTTTATGCCCTGCGCCCGCTGCTGGCATGCCGGTATATCGAAAAGAACCATTGCCCGCCTCCGGTTCTGTTCCATGAGCTTTTGCGGATGGAATTGCCGGATGGATTGAGGGAGGGGATTGAAGAGTTTCTCAGAGTCAAAAAGGTTTTTTAAAAGTTTTGTCAAGAAGCTAATCCCACCAGAAATACCACACGTCCGATTCCTCAAGCCCTGCCGCAAGCTCCGAAATTTTGTAAGTCTGGGTTCCCTGCTCGACTCTGTCCGTGCAGAAAGCATAGTGTTCCCTGGCGGCTTCAAGGCTGTCAACCCCGTTCAGTTTCGCAGGTGCATAGAATTCCATCACGTCACTGGTAAACGCTGCGGGAACTGCCTGATATTTTTCATACCAGTATTTGCAGACAGATATCATTTCTTCCGGTGCGGGGCAGTCATTCCAGCCGCCCATGGGCAGGTAGGCGATGATTTCCCACGGGTTTTTCACCGGAATCTCAAGGAGCAGTACATCTTCTTCCAGTTTGTTGGCACGGAATGAGATGTAGCTGCAAAAATGGTTCACGATTTCCCCATCTGTCTCGTTTCCAATGAAATCGTCCACATCGTCGATTTCATAATCATCCATATAACCCTTGAACCGTTCTTCCAGGATATCCTTTCCGTCATCTCCGCATCCTGCAATGAGTTCGTCTCTGCTGCATATCTCCTTTGCGGCGTAATCAAGCCATTCGATTACGTGGTCTTCCAACAGGAGGATAGCCGGGAAGAATCCGCCTTTTTTGCCTGCGTCAAATGCCGTGCGGTAAGCCTGTTCCAGAAGTTCTGGGTCGGAACCCTTTTCAAAAACGGTGTATTTACATTCAAATCTTTCTGCAATCTTTCTGGTTGATTCTTTCATAGTGCATTCCTCATCCTTTCCTTGAAATCATTGTTTTATTCTGGCGTCTCAGGTTGTCAGGCCCAGTTAGGTATACCCAAAGGGCATCCCGTGATGCATGCCCCTGACGGGGCGGGTGGACTTCGTCCATTAAGGTATATTATATCACACATAACTAAGAATACAATCTTATGGGGCTATGTAGGGGCGGGGCAGCATCCTGCACGGCTCAGGAGTGAGCAGTAACGGCATCCTTCCATAGTTGATTTCCGCCGACAAAGCATATTGACATGGAATTTGACAGTTGATAAAATAAGTAGTATATAATGCGTAGCTATTAGTTTCGTGTGCCGACACGGAAGGTCGCAGTCATCAGAAAAATATTTGCAGAATATAGAGGGGAGAACGGACAATGTATCATTGCCATTTACGATTTTATTTAACAGGTTGTCCATGCAGCGTCTTTGAGAGTATCAAGGAAATACTTCCGTTTGAGCACTTTGCACATGAGTTTTTCGAGAGTGTGGAACTGGAAACAGAACAGGCTTGCGGCGCGGATGTAATTCTTTTGAACCTTATGGGAAGGGAGGTTCAAAAGAGATTACCGACATTGCTTGAAGCTAAGAAGACGGAAACGGATCTGATTGTGCTTGCAGACAAGAGTCAGATACCGGAGCTTGAGGAGTATCTGGAAGCAGTCCGCGATATATGGGTCATGCCCATGACGGATGCAGAGGCAAGGTTTCGTTTTCAGAAGTGGCAGCAGACATATAAGATGGAGAAGGACTACTGGCAGACCAGCCAGTTTTTCGAGGCAACAATCAACAATGTCCCGAACCTTGTCTGGTACAAAGATAAGGACGGAATACATGAGAAAGTGAACGACAGCTTTTGCAGGACAGTCAACAAGACAAAGGAACAGGTGGAGGGGCGGGGACACGCATATATCTGGGATGTAGAAGCGGATGACCCGGCATGTATCGAATCTGAGCGGGAAGTCATGAACAGCCAGAAGACCTGTATTTCCGAGGAGACCATCAAGACCGGGGACGGTATGAGGCTTCTGACTACATATAAGTCTCCGTTATATGATTTGGACGGACGCGTGATGGGGACGGTTGGCGTTGCGATTGATGTGACTCAGGAGCGCGCGTATGAGCAGGAAATCATGGAGAAGAACCGGACGTTGGAGACAGTGTTTACGACCATGGATTGCGGAATTTTATGCCATACTGTGGATGGAACCCGTATCGTCAGCATCAACCGGGCGGCGCTCAATATTCTGGGGTATGAATCTCAGGAAGAGATGATGGAAGCAGGATTTTGTATGGTGGCGGATTCCGTGTTGGATGAGGATAAACCGAAACTTAGGGATAGTATCAAGTCCCTGCAAAAGGAAGGGGACAGCGCCAGCGTGGAATACCGCGTTAAGCATAAGGACGGAAAGCTTCTTCATGTGATGGGGAATATCAAGCTTCTGAAGGAGAATGGAGAAGCGTTCTACCAGCGTTTCCTTTTAGACTGCACGACACAGAAGTTAGAAGAGAAGAGAAAAGACCAGCACAATCAGGAGCTAGTCCAGGCTTTGAGCATTGACTATAACAGGGTGTGCTATTTTGACCTCAGTACAGGGAAAGGGATTCCGCTTCAAGGTTCTAAGGATCAGACGGAGATGTTTGGTTCTGTTTTTCGTGGAGAAATTTCTCTGGAAAAGAGCATGGAGCAGTATATACAAGCCTTTGTTTACGAGGAAGACCGTGATATGCTCCGGCAGGAATCTTCGAGAGAGAACTTGATGAACAAGCTGGCTGAAAAGGGAAAGCATTTCGTCAACCACCGTGTCTCCTGGGAGGGGAATACAAAGTATTTCCAGATGAAGGTGGTGCGTACCGGGGAGTGGAACGAGAGCAAGGGAATCGTCATGGGCTTCCGCAATGTGGACGGCGAGATCCGGGAGGCGATGGAGAAGAAGAATCTGCTGGAGGATGCGTTGATGCAGGCGAACCGTGCCAGCAAAGCGAAGAGCACTTTCTTGTCCAATATGTCCCATGATATCCGTACGCCGATGAATGCAATCGTCGGTTTTACGGCGCTGGCAATCACCCATATTGACAACAGGGAGCGGGTGGAGGAATACCTGCAGAAAATCATGACGTCGGGGAACCACTTACTGAGCCTGATTAACGACGTGCTGGATATGAGCAGGATTGAGAGCGGGAAGATTCGTCTGGATGAGAAGAAATGCAGCCTGCCGGAGATATTACATGGTCTGCGCAATATCTTACAGGCGGATATCCACAAAAAGCAGTTGGAGCTGTACATAGATACGGTGGATGTGTTTGACGAGGAGATTTTTTGCGATAAGCTGCGCCTGAATCAAGTACTTTTGAACCTGATGAGCAATGCGGTGAAATATTCAATCGCAGGCGGCATTATCAGCCTGCGGATTACGGAGAGGCCGGGGGCGCCTAATGGCAGTGCAAACTATGAGTTCAATATCAAGGATAACGGTATCGGCATGAGCCAGGATTTTGTGGAGCATATCTTTGAACCGTTTGAGCGGGAACGCAATTCGACGATTAGCGGCATTCAGGGAACTGGGCTTGGTATGGCGATTACCAAGAATATTGTGGATATGATGAACGGCTCTATTTCCATAAAGAGCGAGCTGAATGTGGGGACGGAGGTCACGGTAGGGTTTACGTTCCGTCTTCCTTCTAAAGAAAAAGAGCCGCAGGATATCCCGGAACTGAAGGGGCTTAGGGCTTTGGTCGTGGACGATGATTTTGACAGTTGCGACAGTGTGTCCTACATGCTGGAACAGATTGGGATGCGCGCCGAGTGGACGCTGTCAGGGAAAGAGGCGGTTCTTCGTACCCATCAGGCAGTCATGCGCAATGACGTTTACAGTGTATACATTATTGACTGGATGCTGCCGGATATGAATGGCGTCGAGGTGGCGCGGCGGATACGCAAGGAAATGGGCGAGCATGTGTCGATTATCCTGATGACTGCCTATGACTGGGCGGAGATTGAGGAAGAGGCAAGGGATGCGGGAGTCACGGCGTTCTGCGGCAAGCCGATGTTCTTGTCAGAGCTGAGGCGGTGCCTGTACTCGCTTGTCCATGCGAAGGAAGAGTTTGGAGATAGAGATGCACAGGCGCAGATCGGATGCCTTACCGGGCGAATTTTGCTGGCGGAGGATAACGAGCTGAATCAGGAAATCGCGGAGGTAATCTTGGAGGAAGCAGGATTTACGGTGGAGATTGCCGAAGACGGGCAGAAAGCGCTGGATATGCTCGAGAAGTCGGAGGCAGGGTATTATCAGTTGATCCTGATGGATATCCAGATGCCGAATATGAACGGCTATGAGGCGGCAAGAGCTATCCGAAGACTAAAGAACCGGGAACTGGCTGAGATACCGATTATTGCCATGACTGCCAATGCATTCGAGGAGGATCGGCAGGAAGCTCTGAAAAGCGGGATGAACGGACATATTGCGAAGCCGATTGATGTTGAGGCGCTATTTGGGGCATTAGAGAAGATTCTGGCTTAGTGTACCCAAAGGGTATCCCTTGATGCATGTCCCTTAGGGGGCGGGAAGGCTGTCGTTTCATAGATATACAATAACCATCAGTCCGGAAATGCCAGGCTGGTGGTTATTATTACTGCCGTCTAATCGCTGATTTCGCTCAGATACCGGTAAATCGTCGCGGTAGAGCAGGAAAACTTCTTCGCAACGAAGGAAATCGCTCCTTTGAGCTGGAACAATCCTTGTTCCTGCAGTCGCTCAATAATCTCTTTGCGTTCATACTGGTTCAGCCGGTCGATTGGTGTAGTAAGCGACATGGTAGCATCGTCGAACATCTTCTGCATCAGCGAAGAGATATCCATCGAAAAACTTTCCGTGGTGGAATCCGAAGAAGAAAAGGTGTTCTTAGGAGGTTCCTGGCTGTCAAAATGCTCCACCGGACCGTGCTGTTCAAGGAAAAATTCAGGATGTATTGTATTAAGCAGTTTGTTGTTCAATTCCGCAAATCTGCTGTCATCAAAATTAATGCAAAGAAACCCAATCGGATTGCCTTCCTCGTTCTTGATGAACAGTGTAGAAGAGCGGAGGACACGTCCATTTCCGGCAATGCCCCTGTAGTTACATAAAAAATCATTCGACTCATAAGCCCTGGACGAAAGCATTTGAAGTGAGGCATCGGTCAGAGGACCGCCGACCCGGCGTCCGCTGATGTGACCGTTGACGATTGCGACAATAGCTTGATGCTCCGGGTTCAGATCCTGCAGAACAATCTCATAATCCGGGCCGAGAGTCTTTCCAAGAAATTCAACAATAGTAACGTATTGCTGAAGGCTGTTAAATCCCATAGTATTACTCCGTTTCGATCTGTAGCTAAATTTGCATGTTTCTTAACAATTTTATTATCTCACGATGTCTCATAAAATTCAATATAAAATTCAGTCAATAGCCAAAAAATACTTGACATATCCTACAATACTTCACAAAAATATTATTATTATAATAAAAATGTAAGACGACGAGGAACTTTTAGAATAGTCGTGGTTGAGGAAAATGGGAAATTATGGCATAATAGGTATAGTGTAAGATGCGTATAAGATCGTAAGGAATGAATCGGAGGAGGATAGGATTTTGATGAAGTTGATTGCCCACATAACGGATGCCGGCAATGGAAGGGTGGAACAGAGCTTGAGAGAGCATTGCCTGAATGCGGGGAAGTATGCGGCTCTTAACATAGGAAGCGCCGGCTTATGCCATACCGCCTTTCTGGCGGGAATTCTGCATGATGCGGGAAAAGCCAAGACGGAGTTTGTTGATTATATAGAAAAGGCGTATCAGGGGGAAAAAGTAGACAGAGGTTCTGTGAACCATACCTTTGCCGGCGTGGTATGGCTTTTGGAGAGCTACCATACAGGCACGTCGGCAATATGGGAGAAAATGGCATGCGAGATTGTGGGTTATGCCGTTGGCTCCCACCATGGAATGTTTGACTGTGTGGACTTGAATGGGGAAAATGGTTTCCTCCATCGCCTTCAAAAAAACCGGAAAGAAATATTTTATCAAGAAGCGATGCATAATTATTTTACATATGTGATGGAAGAAGATGTGTTGGATAGGATTTTTCAAAAGTCGGCGCAGGAGATAGAAATATTTTTCCAGAAGGCGAAGGACATGTATCCGAAAGACAGTAAGGGGGTCTTTTTTCAGATAAGTATGTTGGCCAGGCTTATCTTGTCGGCAGTTATTTATGGAGACCGAAGGGATACCAGTGAATTTATGGGAGGCAAAGGGAATGAGGATAATAGGGCGGACTGGAAAAGACAAAGAGAATACTTTGAAATGAAGATAGGACAGTTGGGAGTGGATTCTCCCATAAACCGCGTTAGGAATGCGATTTCTATCCAATGCTTGGAAGCATCGGGAAGGGAACCGGGCATTTATCGCCTGAACGTACCGACCGGAGGCGGAAAGACACTTTGTACATTGCGGTATGCTTTGGCGCATGCAGAAAAATATAACAAGAAAAGAATCATATTTATCATCCCTCTTTTGAGCGTTCTGGATCAGAATGTGAGGGTAATAAAAGAGTTTGTGCCTGACGAGAGTGAAGTATTGGAGCATCATTCTAACGTGGTCAGAGAACAGGAGATGAGTGGAGAAGAATTGGATCATTACGAATATCTGACCGATAGCTGGAACTATCCGATTGTGGTGTCTACACTGGTTCAGTTATTGGACATTCTGTTTTCTCATCAGACATCTGCGGTAGGAAGGATGCAGGCTTTATGTGACAGCGTGATTGTGATTGATGAGGTACAGTCGCTTCCTAAGAAGGCGACGGTCATGTTCAATATGGCAATGAATTTCCTTGGACAGTTCTGTAATGCGACTATTGTGCTTTCATCGGCGACCCAGCCTTGTTTTGAAGAGCTGAAATGGCCCCTTCATCTGGCAAAGGAGCCGGATCTGGTAAGGCTTTGCAGGGAACAGATGCAGGTATTTAAGCGGGCGGATGTGATAGACTATACAGATAAATATGGAATGGAATGGGAAGAGTGCGCCGGGTTCTGCAATGAGCTGATGCTGCAATCGGATTCTTTATTGGCCGTGTGCAATACGAAGTCGGAAGCGAGGCGGTTATTCGAGGAGCTGAAAGGACAGGCAGAAGAGCTGGGGTGGGACATCTATCACCTGTCAACGGCGATGTGCCAGGAACATAGATGGAAGGTGATGGAAAGTCTGAAAAAGAGCCTGAGAAGGGTGCAGCATGCCGCGGAGAATGGAGATGAGAATGCAGTCGGAGACGTTGAGGGCAGAGTAGAAGGCGTCCAGAAAAGCTATGGCATACGTAAGGTAGTCTGTGTATCTACGCAGTTGATTGAAGCTGGGGTGGATCTATCCTTTGCAAGTGTCGTGCGGGTGATGGCGGGTCTTGACAACCTTGCACAGGCGGCAGGAAGATGCAACCGAAGTAATGAATATGGACAGTTGGGCAAAGTATACCTAATTAAATTGAAAAATGAAAACCTGAGCATGCTAAAGGAAATCAAAAAGGCGCAGGACAGCACGAGAAAAGAGCTGGAAACAAGAAAAGAGCTGAATACTGAAGCAAGCTGGGAAAGCGGTCTTTTGGAGGAACAGTCAATGCGGAGGTTTTACCGGTATCTGTTCAAGGAAACGGAACAAGAGATACGCTATCCGATTCAGGATTGCAGCAGGACGGTATATCTAGCGGATTTGTTGTCGAATAAGAACGATGATGCAGAGCAAGGTGTCAATAAAAGTAAAAATGCAGCATATATTTTGAAGCAGCCATTTAAAAGTATCGGAAGAAATTTCCGGGTATTTGACCAGGATACAACGGATATTCTGGTTCCTTATGGAAATGGCGCAAAAATAGCAGAGCAGTTGTATTCGATGCAGGATAGCTGGTTTGATTTCGGAAAATTCAGGGAAATCATGGGACAGGCGAAGAAATACACCATTAGTATATACGAATGGCAGAAGGAGAAGCTCTATCAGGCAGGATTGCTTTCGGCAGTTCTGGATGGAAGGGCATGGGTATTAGACCGGAAAGCGTATGATGATTGCTTTGGGCTGACAGTTACAGAAGAGCAGGCGGCTGTTAATTTTATACTGTAGTTGTAATTTACAGAAATTGATATTCATTAGAAAGAAGAGAAAGCAAGGAGGAAGGAATGAAGCACAGGAACTCGGTAGAATTTGAAGTGAAGGGAGAGTATGGGTTATTCGCAGACCCGGTCACGCGCGTAGGTGGAGAGAAGTTCTCCTACCAGGTGCCCACGTATGAAGCGTTGAAGGGAATCCTGCAAAGCGTGTACTGGAAACCGACGATTATCTGGATCATTGATGAGGTACGGATCATGAACCAGATTCAGACGGAGACGAAAGGAGTGCGTCCGATTAAATATTATAATGATAAGAATGACCTTTCTTATTATACATACCTGAAAGACTGCCGGTATCAGGTGAGGGCGCATTTTATCTGGAATGAGAACCGTCCGGAGCTTGCAAAAGACCGGAATGAGAATAAGCACCATAATATTGCCCGTAGAATGATCGAGCGGGGCGGCAGGAGGGATATTTTTCTTGGGACAAGGGAATGTCAGGGATATGTAGAGCCTTGTAATTTTGGAGAAGGGAAAGGTTTCTATGACGAGCTTGCAGAGCTGAGTTTTGGAATGATGTACCATGGGATTACCTATGCGGACGAGGCGTACTCGGAAGAAACAAAAGGAAAGATGACGGTAAGGCTGTGGCAGACAGTGATGAAGAATGGCGTGATTGCATTCCTGCCGCCGTGGGAATGTATCCACAGGCCCGTGAGGAAAATGGACATGAAGAAGTTCGACGAGGCGTCGGGGAACTTTTCCGTAATCAGCGAGGAAGGAGGGGGAATGGATGTCATGGATGAGCCAGCTATATAAAACATATGAAAGGAATATCGGCAAAAGTCAGCAGGACGAGGTCCCGCTTACGCCGGTCGCCCATATGAACGCCAATGCACAGGTTGAAATTACGTTAAATAGAGAAGGGGAATTTCTGGCGGCAGAGGTGGTCGATAAGAAGGAGTCCGTGACATTAATTCCCGTCACGGAATCGTCGTCAGGCAGAAGCTCCGGCGTTGCTCCCCATGCATTATGTGATATGCTCCCGTATATTGCAGGGGATTTCCCAGAATATTGTGAGGATGAGAAGCAGAAAAAAAGCGCCGGGGAAAAGTTCAAGGCATTTTTAGAAAATTTAGAAAAATGGGAAAAGTCCGAAGATTCTCACCCGAAAGTAAAGGCAGTTTATCATTATCTTTCTAAAAAGATGACAATCTCAGATTTGATGAAAGCAGGCCTGGTTGAATTGACGTCAGAAGGAATGTTTGAAAAGAAAAAAATCAGCGGACAGCCCTATGATAAAGCGCTTGTAAGGTTTCGGGTATTTGACGGCATACAGGAAGAGGACTGCACTTGGAAAGACCTGTCTTTGATTGAGGCTTATACGAAATATTATTTAAAGGGGCAGCAGGGGAAGAAAGATGTCTGTTATTATACGGGCGAAGAGAGGACTATTTCCACGAATCATCCAAAAGGCATTGTGGCGTCTGACTACGGTGCAAAATTAGTGTCGGCAAATGACGGAATTGGTTATACCTATCGTGGAAGGTTTCAGAACTCGGAACAGACATATGCATTAAGTTATGAGGCATCTCAGAAAATACACAGCGCATTGACATGGCTAGTCAAGAAACAAGGCGTATACGTGGGAACACAGGACAAGCGAACCTTTATCTGCTGGAATCCTGACGGAAAGAAGACCCCGAACCTGTTTGAGGAATTGGGACTTTTTGATGACGAGGAGGACGATTATACGGAGATTTCTTACCGTAAGCAGCTAAGAAAAACGTTGATGGGATATCAGGAGCAGTTTGAAGAAACGGATTCCATCATCGTCATGGGGCTGGATGCGGCAACGACAGGGCGTTTATCCGTGACATATTATCATGAACAGGCGGCAACGGATTTTCTGGAACGTATTTTTTACTGGGGGAGGACATGCAACTGGCAGTATTTGAAATTTAATGAGAAGAAACAGCCCTATTATGTTGTCGAGACGCCGATTTTTCGCAGGATTGTAGAGTGCGCATTCGGGAGAGAGAATGGAAATTTTATCGAAGCGGGCGATAAGGTCCTGAAAGAGCATACCCAGCGTCTTTTGAAATGTATGCTTGAAAAGCAGCCGATTCCATATGATATCGTACATGCCCTGGCAATCCGTGCCTCTACGCCAATGGCTTACACCAGAGGAAATCGGGAACGGGTATTGTCTACGGCATGTGCATTGATCAGTAAATATTACTATGAAAAAAATAAACAAGGACAGGGGGAGAAAGAGGAGATGAAACTGGATTTAGAAAATCACGACAGGAGTTATTTATTTGGAAGGCTTTTGGCAGTATGTGAAAAGGTTGAGAGAATCACATATGACAGAGGGGAATCCCGGGAGCCGAATGCGATCCGCCTTCAGTCGGCATTTGTAAACCATCCCATGCAGAGCTGGAAAATATTAGAAGGATTGTTGAATCCGTATTTCCAGAAATTGCGTCCGGGTTTCAGGGAATATTACAAAGGGCTGATTGCCAGCATTGTGACTTCATTTCAGGATGAAGATGCCATGGCGTTAAATCAGGAGTTAAAAGAGACATATTTATTAGGGTATTACCTGCAGAGAGCGGAATTGAATAAGAAAAAGGAAGAAAAAGAGGAGGAACAGGAGAATGAGTAATTTGCAGAATAAGATTGATTTTACAGTATTGATTAAGGTGGTAAATGCGAATCCCAATGGAGATCCGCTGAATGGAAACAGGCCGAGGACAACGTACTCAGGACATGGAGAGATATCAGACGTATGCCTGAAAAGAAAGATCCGGAACCGTTTTCAGGATATGGGAGAGGAGATTTTCGTGCAGTCAGCCGATCGCAGCATGGATGAATGTACTTCGCTAAGTGAGCGGGCTTCCGAGAATATTGCGAAGTATGAGTCCAGTGATGATTATGCCAGACAAGCATGTGAGAAATGGTTGGACGTGCGCACGTTCGGACAGGTATTTGCATTTAAACCGAATAAGGATAAAAAAGAAAAAGAGGGCGTCTCCGTGGGGGTGCGCGGCCCGGTATCTATCCATCAGGCAGTCAGTTGTTCTCCCATTGATGTCAACAGTATGCAGATTACGAAGAGCGTCAACAACGAGCCGGAGAAAGGAAAGAGTTCCGATACGATGGGTACGAAGCATTTTGTGGAATTCGGGCTGTATCGTATGAAGGGGTCCGTAAATGTACAATTGGCTGAGAAGACCGGATTTTCGGAGGAAGATGCGGAAAAGTTAAAGGAAGCGCTGCGGACACTGTTCATTAACGATGCGTCTTCGGCAAGACCGGATGGCAGTATGGAGGTTGTTTCTGTTTACTGGTGGAAGCACAAGAATAAGATTGGTCAGTATTCGGCGGCAAAGGTACATGAGTCTTTGAAGATTACGTTGAAGGAAGGTGTGTTAGCGCCGGCTTCTGTGGATGATTATGAGATTAGGATCGATGCACTGCCGGAGTTGGAGCCAGAGGTGATTGAGGGGATATAGAAGAGATGTATCAGGAAGATGATTATTTGATGTTATCCGGGCTGCAGCATTTTGCATATTGCAGAAGGCAGTGGGCGCTCATACATATTGAACAGCAGT
>OFGE01000087.1_pt1 | contig 101845 bp, 89 predicted proteins | sample 1521681 | NCBI WGS metagenome assembly OFGE01 (sample SAMEA3504093, study PRJEB24116) | mouse gut metagenome | biome: mouse gut; feature: mouse-associated habitat; material: faeces | place: Denmark | collected 2011 | reverse complement strand
GCGGCGTTAATTCACGTACATCCTCCGGGGTGCGCGGCCACTGGAACCGGCTTTCTGAGAGCCGCTTGTATAACAGGAGCCATCCGTCCCCTTCCCATACAAGCCCCTTGATGCGGTCTGTGCGTCTCCCGCAGAAAAGATAAAGGGTGTCCTTTATATACGGCCGGTTCCCGGTCTGTGCTTCCACGAGTGCCGCCAGCCGGTCCATCCCGGCGCGCAGATCGGTGTAGCCGCAGACAATGTAGACGGCTTTAAAGCAGGTGGCGTCATTGAGCATCCCGCACCACCTTAAGGACTGCCGCAAGCAGCGGCATTGGTGTGGATTCCGTTACGTGGATGGAAAAACCATTTACAGAAACGGAAAGCCCCTGCTGTATACCGCTGCCGCTTTGTGTTTCCTGCTGCAGAAAGCCTGGGTTTACCGGGACAATCTGCTGCACCGGAGCCTCTGGCGCAAGGGATTCCAGACACGCTTCCCTTACGCGGCGCAGTCTGTAATAATAGTTTGCTTTCGTAATGCCGTGGCCGGCACACCAATCGGCGACACTCATTCCTGTGGGACGGTTCTGGCATTCCCTGATCTGTGCGGCCCATTCTTGTAAACGGTACTGTACAGCCACTGCCGTTGTTTCTGAACTCATAGACTTACCTCCGTATAGCGGTATCAAAAGTTGAGACTTAACTTTTAATACCCATGATAGAAATATAGTCTATTGTCACACATTTTGCCGCCATAGTCGAGGTACGCACTATTTACCGTTTACTGTCAAAGGGGGCTAAACGTGCGCCACAGCTAATTAAGATGCTTTTTGCTGTCTTGCCAGTGACGTTTTGTAAAGGACTTTTTAATCATATTCACAAAAAATTTACATTTCAGGGCAAAAAAATAGAGCCAGGAACCTGTTTTTTAGGTTCCCGGCTTATTAACTTTGTTTATGTGTTTCTATCAACTTTTTTATTACCTGCCTGTTTTTGCGTCATTACTTGGAAGAAAAATATAATTTCTCTAAACTCTTATCAATATAACAACAATCATTAACGCTAATTATTTTTTAATGATTAATACAACTCTTTAAGTCTGAAATAAAACTGTCTATTCCTCCACTCATATCTTGCATAATATTATAAAAAACTCGAACCAACATTCTCCCATCAACACCGAGAAATTTTCTCAATTCTTCGAACCAATCATGATGGTCATTTCCATCAATCGTTGCCAACATAGTTATTATCTGGCTATCGCTCTTTCCCATACTATCACAAAATTTTTTAATGTTTTCTGCATTATGCAAGTATTCTCTATATAATTCTTCCAATGGTTTATTCCCCGGCAGAAAAACCCATTTCCATTGTAATTTCTCTGTATTTAAACGATTTCTCATATCTCCATCATATACACCTATAAAATCGTATTTAATTCTATCACTTGCCGGAAATTCAAGACGACAAGAGATTGCTTTTTCTCCACCTTCCGCAATGTCAATTGTATATCTTTTCAAAATATATGGAGCCTTATCCTCTAAAATAATTGAAAGAAAATCATATGCAACTCTATCTTCAACAAACAATGTTCCCATATAATTTTGCGAAACACCTAATATGTCTTCAGCCATCATATTGTCATCAGGTTTTGTAACCATAGCAATATTCCCCATTCTACTCACAATTCTTATATTACCATTTTTTATATGTTCTAACAAATATGGAGAATGCGTAGTCATAATTATTTGAATTCCTTTTTCTGCCATTTGTTTCCCCAAGTAATTTGAAAAATGCATTTGTGAACATATACTAATGTATGTTTCTGGTTCTTCAATAATGACAATTGTTCCCTGATTACATTTATTTATGCACCAGAACAAATATAGTAAAAAGTGCTCCCCTCTCCCCATACTTCGAGAATCATATTCTATTTGATCAATGGTAACCTGAAAATATGGCACAGTTCCTATTTCTTCAATTTCTTCAAACTCCCATACTCTGCAATCTTGATATCTTTTCCCCGTCAAATAACAGATATCCTCTATTTCTTCTTCAGACAACCTATATTCTTCATTTTGTTCAAGTAATTCTTCAAAATTTGCCTGTTTAATAGTAAACTCTTGAATATTATTACTTTCATCACAATCCAAATATATAATTTTATCTAAGTCATATCCAGTATCGCAAAGTCGATATCCCGTGCAATTTGAACATCGGATTTCCTTTTTTTCGCTTACAACCTTTCCATTAACCGTACTTCCTTTTAACTTATGTCTGTCACTTTCTGTTAAAATTACTCCTAAAATATCTTTTACCGCAGCAATTACCGTACTTTTTCCTGCTCCGTTCAAACCACATATTGCAGTTATTCCGTCTGAAAAAGAAATTTCTTGTAAATCGTTTAAGCCATTAAGCTCTACGCCGGATACACTATTTAAATATTTTCTCTTATATGCTCTATCCCAATAATCTGTTTCTTTCGCCTTTCTCATTAAAACTTTTCTCCCCAATTATATTTTTCAACAATTTTCTCAAGTGTATAATTTAAATTTTCAAGTTCTTTAAATGTATTTATAGTATATTGTATAAGTTCTGTTTCGTTTCCCCATAACATATCTCTAAAAACTGTAATAATAATGTCACGATATATAATTGAAAGAGCGTCTGTACTTCCCATACTAGATCTTTGGTTAAAAGTATTGAGCATTATCTCAAAAAATGAATTTCTCTTTTGCAAAGAAGAGAAAACTTCTATGTATCGTTGATCTACTTTTTTGTATTTTCCTTTTATAAAGGCTCTACAAAATTCAAAGTAACCAATAACATTTTTTAATTCCGTATCACTCAAAGACAAATTTCTACGAATAAAAACAAACCAGCTAAAAATTGTTGCTTTATTAAATGAATATTTAAAATCATCCCAACCAATAATACACTCCATAAATTTTTCTAAAGTTTTAGCAACTATCCTAATACACTCATCTGAAAAAGGTATTGCTTGACGATATTGAATCGAAATATCATTAGATGTTATCTTTTTCTTTAATGTTCCAGTTTCAACTGAAAAACAAAATTTTGAGATAATTTCATCGTAAGCCAGCCTGGAATTTGAAAATCCAATCGTTTCTTTACTTGCTCCTAATGCAACAAACTTATTGGACAATTCTTTAACCTGATCTCTGGTAACACCAATATATGCATTCCTTTGTTCTGCAGACGTTAACGCCGTAGGCTGATTTAAACGATAAAATAATTCTGCCGGTTCTTCTGGTTGATATTCTGTTAATCTTATAATAACAATACTATATTGCCTAAATTGCCTTTGCCATTTTTTAGGAAGATCACGATAATGCATACCATCTAGCTGAATAAGTTCAGAATTTTCAGGCAGAATTTTTCCGTCAATACAAATTATATTATCATAAAAATCTCGTATAGCTGCTAATCTTTGCTGACCATCTAATACTTCATCTATGGATTGATTATTATGTATTACATGGATAGGTGGTATCTTCCAACCTCTTAATATTGAATCTATTAACTTTTGTTTCTTCTGAAGTGTCCAAATCTCCCCTCTTTGAAAGTCCGGTTGCAAGTCCATATCTTCATTTTTTATTCAATTTACTATTGTTTCGATTTCTAAATCTGTAGATTCACATTTCATAAAGCTTTATCCTTTCTTACAACTATATTACATTTCGGAGAGAAAATTTCTACTGTTTCTGTTCAAACTGTTTCTAAACTTTAATCTAACGAAATCATAAATAACTTGTTCAATGTCAATTACTACAACTAAACAATTTATTGACTTTTTATTTCTCTTGTCCAAGTTCAATTTCTGCAAGAATAAGCCAAGAACCTTTTTTAGATTCCTGGCCTACAGTTCTGTTTACACTGTTCTTTCGGCTTTCAATTTCTTTACTTCATCAAGAGAAAGTCCAGAAATACTCGCAATTTCTTCCAGAGCATATTTTCCAGCTGCCAGCATACGAAGTGCAACCTCTTTTAAAGATTCAATTCTCATATCTTCCATAATTTTACACATTTCGCTCACTCCTTTCGGGTTCTCTTTTAGATACCGTGTTCGGTTTGCCATCAATTCAAAATTCATATCAGCTGCTTGGGTACAGTTAAAATCGTGCATGAGTTTTCCAATATCGGATTCTCCACGATATTCACCATTCACATAAAGGATATGCTCCCCATCTTCAAAAGATTTACCCGTTGCAAGGTTGATTCTCTCAATCGGATAAACTGCTTCGCTCTGACCGTAAAAATCTTTTTCAATGATAAAGATTGTATATGTGTCCGGCAACTCTTTAAATTCCACTCAGTAATAATTAAATCAGGTTTATTAGTGATAATGCGTAACACAAATTCAGCCAATGGAATGTTATCCTTAAAAAGACAACGCATAAATCATCATCGATTGGTCTTAACAAACGCAAACGCTGCAAATCTTCTTGATGTTGCTTATCCGTCAATGTCAATCTTCCCACCTGTTTCCCGCTCGTTTTCGTAGCTCTATATTACCATAAACCTCCCGATTTTACAAGCCGGGAGCCTGTGCAATTCTGAATCCCGGCTTGTTTGCATTATCGCTTTTTCAGATCTACCGTATCTCATTTTTCAGCATACGCTTGATTTTGTCGCTTAACGTGCTGGTCTTGCTGAAATGAACCCTCACAATATAGGTAGTTCTTTCGCCGTCGCTTTGGTCCCCCTGACTGCTTCCTCCCGGAAATTCTTACCAGAAAAGAGAACTGGCGCCACCGTTTCAGCGTGCGGTCATAAATCCCTGCGTGGGCAAAGCCTGGCGGATTCTTGTCATGGAGAAGGGGCGTTTGGTGGGCGGCGTCTGTTTCAGGTTGATGAAAAATGGGGCTGCCGTAGAAAAGTGTGAACCGTTTTTACTTTTTTATCATATCCGATTCGAGATTTCACTGAACTGCTCCATTAATTCCTTGTTTGGAATGCAGACGGTTTCTTTTTCGCAGGTAAGGAATCCGTATACGACCATTGCGGAAAATATCTCGTCTTTGGTCTGGAGGCTCATAGAGGATGCGGTGTATTCCCGTATTTTGATTGGAATGGATACGCCCGATATCATCCGGACAAGGTCCTCTCTGACTGCTGCAATGTTGTTTTTGATATAATAGAATATTTCGTCGTATGGGCCGGAACTTGTCCAGTAATTGCCTAGATTGTTGTTGGTCAGGGAGACGATTACGGAACGTGGATTATAAATTCGTTGATTGGATTTTGTGTGGTATCCATCGTACCATGTTTTTAGTCCGGCTCTGGTGATTTGCGGGTTGTCCATACATTTTTTCTGGTATCTTTCAAATAAAATATCCACTTCTTTTTCTGTGAATCCAAAATAGGTGGAATATTTTTCTTCTGTTGCCATCGTGTATTCCATAAACATATTTAATTCGGAGCCGCTTGAGTATTTTGCTATAGGGAGGATTCCGGTCATATATGCCAACTGCACATAGGGACGATCTTTTAACAGGCTTCGCAGGAACGACAAATATGCCTTTTTTTCCGTTTCAGTGACATATGGCTGATGGAATATGAAGTCCCATTCGTCCAGTATGAATATGAAGCGTATGGAGGAGTCTTCTGCGTATAGGTCTGTCAGCATATCTATGGCTGAGTCTTCTTGATCAGGCCCTATATGTGGGTAGGCTTTCTTTAGGTCGCGTATTAAACGTGTTTCAATTCGGGTTATGTATTGTTCGTAGCTTGCGCATTGTCTTGTGATATCGTTTAGCGGGATGTGGATCACTGGATATCGGTTGAGATACGTTTGGTAGCCGCTTCTTTTGCTGATTTGCAGTTTGCCGAAAATGTCTGCCGTATCATGGGCGTTGGAAAAAAACGCTGCAATCATATTTGCCATTACGGTTTTCCCGAAACGGCGCGGGCGGGTGATACAGATATAATTGGAGCCTTCTTTTACGAATGGGAACAGTTCTTCGAGTAATAGTGATTTATCTATAAAGTATGGTTTTTTGGTTTCGTTTTTGTATAATGTGCGGGCTGTCCCGCTGTTCAAATAAACTCCCATAGTGTTATGTCTCCTTTTCGAGGATTGGAATGCCCAGGGGCATGCATTACGGTGTGCCCTTGGGGATACTTTATCATGTCTTGAAGATTTTCTCAATATTGAATTGGTATCTTAATTATACCCAAGGTCAGTACACGGGTTGCGTAGGGAATGATTATGGGGTATACTTTTACATGTCAGCGGTTGACAGGATACGATGGAGGATGATTGACGATATGGGAAACGGGATTATGATGTGCGGCCTGAACGGCAGCGGGAAGAGTACGCTTGGCAAGGCTTTGTCAAAGCGGCTTGGGTATCATTTTATTGACAATGAGCGGCTCTTTTTCCCCAAGACAGATCCGGGTTATTTGTTTGCTTCTCCCCGTTCTAAGGAGGAGGCTTTTTTTCAAATGGTTGCCGGCAGAACAGACCAGTATGTGGAGGAATGGGTAGAGTCTGTGGACTGTCCGGTGATTCGGGTAGACGGGACGAAGGATATAGAGTTGAATGTGGACTATATTGTGGGGCAGATGGAGTTGGAAGAGGAGTAATGATATGGCGATTGAAAGAGTGAAAGATTTTTTTCGGAAATATGGGATAGAGGACCGGATTCAGGAATTTGACGTTTCCAGCGCGACTGTGGAGCTTGCGGCGGCAGCGCTCCATTGCGAGCCTCAGAGGATAGCGAAGACACTTTCCTTTTTGGTGGATGGACATGCAGTACTTGTTGTGACAGCGGGGGATGTGAGGATTGATAACCCGAAATATAAGGCGCAGTTTGGGACGAAGGCGAAGATGCTTCCCAAGGATGATGCAAAAAAGCTGGTGGGACATGCTGTGGGCGGTGTGTGCCCGTTTGCCGTGAATGAGGGCGTGGATGTGTATTTGGATGAATCCTTGCGGAGGTTTGAGACGGTTTTCCCCGCCTGTGGAAGCGGGAACAGTGCGATTGAGCTTACGATTCCGGAGTTGGAGGAGTACTCCGGGTTCATCCGGTGGGTCGATGTCTGCAGGTTGGCAGAATAAGGCATAGCAGGAGGTCTGAGAACATGGAATATACACATCATTATGATTCGCCCTTTGGCGGGATAACCCTTGCCAGCGACGGAGAAGCGCTGACCGGGTTATGGTTTGACGGCCAGAAGTATTTTGGCGCTTCGTTATCGGATCACTGTGAACCGAGAGAGTTACCTGTATTTGAAGAGGCTGACAAGTGGCTTACAATCTATTTTGACGGAAAAGAACCGGACTTTATGCCGCCGCTGTCTATGAAGACAACGCCCTTTCGCAAGGCAGTGTGGGAGATCCTGCGTACGATTCCCTATGGACGGACGATGACTTATGGTGAGATTGCAGAACGAATCGCCGGACAGATGGGGCTTTGCAGGATGTCGGCGCAGGCAGTCGGCGGGGCTGTGGGACATAACCCGATCTCGTTGATGATTCCATGCCATAGGGTCGTTGGGACAGACGGAAGCCTGACGGGATACGCAGGCGGCATTGAAGTGAAAAAGAAGCTGCTAGTTTTGGAAAATGCGGATATTTTGTGTTGATTTGGAGTCAGGTTCAGTTACTTGTTAAGAGGCTGCTGCAAAATAGAAGATTTGCAGCAGCCTCATTTGCTTTTCATGCCGAAAGATGGCTATTATTTATTTAATGCGGAACTGGCTGATTAATTGGTTCAGTGTCTTTGCCTGACCAGACAGTTCGTTGGAGATTGCCGCGCTTTCCTCAGCGGCGTCTGAATTTTCTTCGATGACTTTAGACACTTCTTTGATTCGGTTTTCCACGGACACGATCATTTCAGACTGCTGTACGCTGGCATCTGATATCTCATCCATCAATGTTTTGATGGATTGGATGCATTCGTTGATGAGCTGCATTGCGGAAATGGCCAGGTTCGTGGATTCTGTACCTGTCCGGACATCGTTGAGTGAGCGCCCAATTAACGTGCTCGTATTACTTGCAGCTTCGGCAGACTTGGAGGCCAGGTTCCGGACTTCGTCGGATACGACGGAGAAACCTTGCCCGGCTTCGCCTGCACGGGCGGCTTCTACCGCTGCGTTCAGAGCCAGGATATTCGTTTGGAATGCAATATCTTCAATGGTCTTTATGATGCTGCTGATTTGTGAGGAGGACTGATCAATGTTTTTTGTGGCAGTAATCAGCTGCTCCATTTTTGTGTCTGCTTCAGCCGCATAGTCAGTTGCTTTGTCTACAAGGCTGCTGGCATTCCCGCAGCGGACGGCGCTGTTTTGTATCTGGGTGGTGATGTCCGTAACGTTGGACACAAGCCTGCTCATGGAGTCTTTCTGCTGCATGGTTCCCAGGGAAAGGGATTGGGCGCCGGCGGACACCTGATTTGCGCCGCTGTTTACCTGGCTGGCGATCTGGGCGATGTCCCGCATTACGTCGGTTAAATGGGTGCGGATACTTTTCAGGCTTTCAGCAAGGACGCGGAAGTCCCCGATGTAGTAGTCCTCGTTTTTCACCACATCTACGGCGATGTTGCCTGCAGCCATTTCGCCAAGTATCCGTCCGATATCCTCAATCGTTTTTCGCAGGCAGCCGCAGACTTGATGTATGGTTTCTGCAATCATGCCGATTTCATCTGTCCTGCCATAGAATGGTTCCAGCTCCTGGTCAGCAGATAGTTCCAGCCTGCCTAAACGGCTGATTGCCTGAGCTGCCGGTTCCCGGGGATTTCATGATGCCTAAGTTGGTAAGCCCGGGCTGTGCCAGGATTGTTTTCTGGAATGTATCTAATGAGTCGCCGGTTCGGGTGGTGATTCCGATTGCGTCCTGGGAAGTATGGGTCAGGACATACGTTTCGGGGGTGGCGATATACAACCCCTCAAAGATACCCTTGACCGCCGCAAAATCTTCGGTGTATCGCTGTGCTTCCGCAATCAGAGCGGGATTCTCCGGATCTTAATGGCAACAAGATTGATATTACAACGAAAACAGGGTAAAATATTCTCGGGGAGTGGCAGGATAAGGAAAAGTAACGGGAGGATATCCGATGAAGATTGTTCAGGGATTTGAATTTTGTGCAGGAAGCAAGGAAGAGCGTCTGCCGGATTTTGCAGATGATTTTCCTTATACGATGACTTGTGCCGAGCTGGATAAATATGTGGGTAAGTCTGTGCCATGGCACTGGCATAAGGCTGTAGAATTGTTCTATATGGAGAGCGGTGCGCTGGAATATCACACGCCTAAGGGAAAGCTGGTGTTTCCTGCCGGATCCGGCGGTTTTGTGAATTCCAATGTGCTCCATAGGACGAGGGCTCTGTCCCATACGGAGCAGAATGTACAGCTTCTACATATTTTTGAACCGTCCCTTATCTCCGGAAATCAGGGGAGCCGGATTGAGAAAGAATATGTTTTGCCGGTGGTGACGGCGCCGCAGATGGAGATTATTGGTTTTTTCCCGGAGCATGAAAGGCATGCAGGGCTTCTTGGGCTGATTCAGGAGGCGTTTCATTTGCAGGAGTGTGAGCGTGGGTATGAGATTCGTGTCAGGGAAGCGTTGTCGCGGATATGGCTTTTGCTTTTTGATTGTTTTTATTCTCAGTCGGAGGGCGGCGCAAAGCTGGACAAAAACGATGAAAGGCTGAAAGAGATGCTGATTTATATCCATGAGCATTTCCCGGATAAGCTTACGGTGGCCAAGCTTGCTTCGGAAGTCTATCTAAGCGAGCGGGAATGTTTCCGGCTTTTCCGTAATTATCTCCATGTTTCGCCGACAGAGTATGTCAGGGACATAAGGCTTCGCATGGCTTGCCAGATGCTTGCCGGCGGGCGGGAGTCGGTCACAGAGATTGGGCGGGCCTGCGGATTGGGCAGCGGCAGTTACTTTGGCAAGGTCTTTCGGGAAAATGTGGGATGTACGCCGGTGGAATTTCGGAGGAAATGGCAGGATAGTGATAGTTAATGGCTGAATTGGGATAGGGGATTTTTTGGAAACGGCAGACAGGGATACCCTGTGTACGATTGCCCGTGCAAGGGAGCTTACGCGGGATTATTATTTGTGCGATTACGACGATACAACGAGAAGACATGAGATTTTGACGGAGCTGTTGGGCGGGATAGGGAAGAATGTGGCGATTGACACCCCGTTTCATTGTGATTTGGGCAAAAATATTTTTTTGGGCGATGATGTCATTATTAATATGAACTGTACGTTCGTAGATAATAAGCCCATACGAATCGGGAACCAGGTGCTGATTGCGTCGAATGTGCAGATTTATACTTCTGCCCACCCGGTTTTGCCGCAGGAGAGGCTGGTCGCCGACTGGGAGGAGAAGGGGACGACCTTTTTCCGCACATTTGCAAGGTCTGTGGAGATTGGGGATCATGTCTGGATTGGCGGCGGGTGCATCATCCTGGCGGGCGTGACGATTGGTGAGAACAGTGTGATTGGGGCGGGAAGTGTGGTGACTCGTTCGATTCCTGCAAATTGTGTGGCTGTCGGGAATCCTTGCAGGGTAATCCGATGTTTTGAGGATGAAATCTATGGAGCGTAACGAAATATGGCTTAAATGGGCCGTAAAATTGCAGAGCATTGCGCAGGAGGGGCTTTTTTACGGGAAGGATTTGTTTGATCGGGAACGGTACGAGCGGATTCGGGACATTGCGGCGGAGATGATTTCTTATAAATCAGAAATTCCTGTGGATAAGGTGAAGTCTTTGTTCTGTAACGAGATTGGATACCAGACGCCTAAGATTGACAGCCGCGGGGCGATTTTTAAGGATGATAAAATTCTGCTTGTGAAGGAGAAGAACGGAACCTGGTCTTTGCCGGGAGGCTGGGTCGATGTGGATGTTTCCGTGAAAGAGAATACCATCAAAGAAGTGAAGGAAGAAGCGGGACTGGATGTGACCGCGGATATGGTGATTGCCGTGCAGGACAGGGAGAAACATAACCTGCCGGTATATGCATATAAGGTCTGTAAGATTTTTGTGCTATGCACAGTGATTGGCGGCAAGTTCGAGCCGAATATTGAGACTGTGGAGAGCAGGTATTTCGGTGCTGATGAGCTGCCGGCCCTTGCAGAGGAGAAGAATAATGAGGAGCAGGTGAGGATGTGCTTTGACGCGTATCACTCGAAGAATTGGAGGACGCTGATTGATTGAGAAAAGGGATTATACGATTAAAACCGGGAGATTTGAACGGGGAACCGAGGAACAACAGAAGTTGTTTATGGAATTATTTGGCAAAGAAAATGTTCAATATCAATTTGATTTTTACTTCCACTGGTATAATATTGTACACGAATATGGCCACTGCCTGTGTGATTATTACAACACTGATGTTGTAGGATTGAAGCAGGAATTATTGGTAAACAGATTCGCGGTAAGTTTTTGGTCATATGCAGGGTATCATAAGGAACTGCAAGATTTGGCGGAAATGGTGCATGGTATATTGCAGAAAATGAAGTCCCCTGTGCCGGATGGCCTGTCTTTCATTACGTATTATGAACAGATCTGGGGGACGGACAAGATTATGGAAGTGCCGATATATGGCTATTTTCAGTTCAAAAGTGTACTTATGGCATTGGAGGACAGGGAAGGATTAGCCCATGTTTTGAAGGAGATGGGAATAGAGGGGAGTTTGGCTGGCAATATATATCCATATAGGAAATATTCCATTTCTGTTGAGACTGCACAGGCAGTATTGGAGCATCTGCAGCTATTTCTTGACGGTATAGGAATGAAGCGTCCAAAGGTAAATCTTGAATTGGTGGATGAGCCGTTTGTCCAGTGTGCGGTGATTTCTTAAATTGGCGGGGCAGTCGCTATATATTCACATGGATATTGGAGAGATTTTTATGATTTTTCCGTATAAGAAATAACTCTCAGAATCTTTACTTCGGGAAAATGCATTTTTTTCAGGAGGTTCGGCGTATAATATGAAAAGGGATTGATTTTCCGGACAGTTCCTTATAGAATATAATTACGGGGAATTGCATCAAAATGCAAAAATCCGAAGTAAGGAGAGAGAAATGGAGACGATTAAACGTGATTTATATTTGAATCGATTGATTGAACGCCGGGAAAATGGTTTGATCAAGGTAGTTACAGGTATTCGAAGGTGTGGAAAGTCTTATCTTCTGTTCAAGTTATATTATCAATATCTGTTGGATTCTGGCATAGAGGCATCCAGAATCATCAGGATTCCTTTAGATGACGATGAGTATGAAGAACTCCGTGAGAGCAGACGCCTCAGCGTATATATTAAGAAGTGTATTACTGATGAGGGCACATGGTTTATCTTTTTGGACGAAGTTCAGATGTGCAGGGGATTCGAGTCGGTACTCAACGGTTTAAACAGGAGGGATAATCTGGATATTTATGTAACCGGAAGTAATTCCAAATTCCTTTCTACTGATGTACTGACGGAGTTCCGGGGGCGCGGAGATGAAGTACGGGTTTATCCGCTTTCTTTTTCCGAATATGTTACTGCATATCCGGGGGATAAACAGGATGCCTGGATTGATTATTATAATTATGGAGGACTTCCTTTGATTCTCAGCCGAAAAACGGATGAGTTAAAATCAAGATATCTGATTGACTTATGTAGGGAACTTTATTTAAAAGATATCGAAGAAAGGCATAAACTACGGGGAGATAATGTCATGGATACTCTGGCCAACATACTTGCGTCGGCGGTAGGCTCTTTGACAAATCCGACAAAACTGGCTAATACTTTTAAAAGTAATGGGATTCATGTCAGTGATAAAACGATTGGGGTGTATATTGGATATTTATTGGATGCATTTTTTATTAATAAGGCAGAACGGTATGACATAAAAGGGAAAAAATATATTGCCTCTCCTTTTAAATACTATTTTACTGATATCGGGCTGCGCAATGCCAGACTCAATTTCAGGCAGCAGGAAGAAAATCACATTATGGAAAACATTATTTACAATGAATTGCTTGTCAGGGGATTCAATGTAGATGTTGGCGTTGTGGAACGCTCCGAACGTGATGAAAACGGAAAGATGATACGCAAAAAGTTGGAGGTTGATTTCGTTTGCAATCGTGGCAATCAAAGATACTATATTCAGTCAGCATTTGCTATTCCAGACAATGATAAAATGCAGCAGGAACAGAAATCTTTGGTGCATATTGGCGATTCATTTAAAAAGATTATTGTAGTGAAAGACCGGATTAAATTATGGAGGAATGAGGAGGGAATTGTAATTATGGGAATCATGGACTTTCTTCTGAATCCAAATAGTCTTGAATTATAATCTTTATATTTTATGGCGCACAAAGAGCATAATACCCCGGGGATTATCAAGTGAAGATAATTTGGAAAAAGTTTTGTAACCTTTTTGCCGTTTCATTTGTACTATTAGTGAAAGGCTTTCAAATAACTTTACCCTAAGGTGTTAAAGGAGTTCTCATGAGACGATCTGTGCAGGAGTTGTTTGAAGAATATCAGAACAATCTTTATGCGGCTGCGTTTAATGTGTGCAAGAATGCGGAGGATGCAAAGGATGTAGTTCAGGATACCTTCATTCAATATTATTCATTAAAAAAAGAATTTGACAGTGAACAGCATTTGCGCGCATGGCTTATTCGGGTGGCGATTAATAAGGCAAAGAATGTGAACCGCACCTTCTGGCGCAGGAATAAGCGCTCCCTGGATGATTATATGGAGACGCTGGTATTTGACACTCCGCAGTCGGAGGAGCTGTTCGAGACGGTCATGGGGCTTCCGGAAAAGTACCGCATTGTGATTCATCTGTTTTATTATGAGGATTACTCTGTACATGAAATCGGGGATATTTTGAAAATATCGGATAGTAATGTGAAAGTAAGGCTGTCGCGGGGGCGTTCACTGCTCAAAGAGAGATTACAGGAGGAATGGGACGATGACGAATAAGGAAAAATATAAACAGGCGTTTTCGGCGCTGCATCCCTCCGGTGATATTTCTATGGAGGTGGAAAGGATGGCTATGATGAGCAGAAAAGCGAAATTAAAGACAGCGGCGGCAGCTGTGACGGCCTGCCTGTTGGTGGCTGTCGGAGGCGGCATGGCATATGCGGCGGATGTCGGCGGGATTCAGAGGACGGTTCAGTTGTGGATTAACGGAGAGATGACCAATGCGGAGATTTCCTTTGACGGGGAAGGAAACTATGTGCTTTCCTATCAACGAGAGGATGGTTCCGTGGGAGAGCGCGGGGGCGGAGGAGTCGCGTATGATAAGGATGGTGAGCGTCCGTTGACGGAGAGTGAGCTTCTGGAGGAATTAAACAGCCCGGAAGTGGTTTATGAGGACGACGGGACAGTCTGGGTGTACTATTATGACCAGAAGATTGAGATTACGGACCGGTTTGAGGATGGGGTGTGTTATGTGGAAATCTCTGAGGATGGGAAACCGCTGTATATGACGGTGAAATATCAGGATGGATATGGTATCAGTCCCCATAAGTATCTGAGTCCGGAGTCTTTCAATTAATTTGCCATATAGATAAGTTTTGCATAATCAAGGATGAAAGGGGGAGGGCTGTCGGGAAATGACAAATTAAAATATCATTTTCCGACAGCCCCCTTCGTTCTATTTTCTGTCTTTCTTTATTTTTTCCAATATCCGGAAAACACGAGTTCCCTGTCATTCGTTTTCCACAAAAGCCTCAGGCTATAGGATGATTATTTTTTTCATGCAACATAGAGGATACCGTCATGCGTTTTGGAGGGACTAAGATGCAGTCTATTTGCTTACGCGTTTTTCTAAGTATATCGTTCTGTCCGAGGAATAATCATTGTCGTCTAATGGGAATAAGTCTCCTTCGGCAATCTTCCCTTGTCTTGTGGTAAGAACATCACTGCCGATATATTGAAAGCCTACATTTTTGCAAAAATCAACAAAAGTTTCAAAAGATGCATGTATGGAGCCTTGGGCGTTTAAATGCTCGAAAGATTTACTCCCTTGTTCATAGAAGACTTCGATACATGCAAACCTGCCCCCCGGTTTTAAGCATCTGTAAGCTTCCTTCATCAGATTCGGGAGGGTTTCTACATTCGTCAAAAAATTACCGCTGAAAGCGGAGATGCTGTTATCGGTAAATGGAAGCCCCCGGTCTAAATCAATATCAAACACAAAAAAATTGTCTCTCCCGCATGCGCCGGAATGAGCCTTGATAACAGGAAGGCAAGCGTCGGTTACGATAAAGGTATCTGTTTCCGTAAGTTTGTCAAGTATGGGAGAAAAATATCCAGACGGGCCGCTTGCCAAATCAACTTTTACTCCCTCTGCCGCTGAGATGAATTCAATGAACCGTCTGTGCTTCTCGTCTTTGGTCATAATGTCTTTCTGGTCTTCATATCGCTTGGACATATTCAAATCAATCTTGTTCGTCACCAGATGTTCGGTGAGGCATTTTGACCAGTAAGGGCGGTCCTCATCGCCAAAGATAAAATGGATGATATTGCCGTCCTCGGAATACTTAACGTCGCTTTTTATCAGTTGTTTCATGCTTATCATTTTTCGACCTCCTGAGTGCATTTTTGATCGCTTTTCCGGTGTTTATCGAAAGAGCGATGACATTTTAGAATTATACACATTATAGTGAAATATTTTTTTGATTTTCAAGCTGTATTATGAGAAGCAGATGGCAGGCAAATAACATCTTGCCATTGATGTAAAAAATTTGGTGAAGGAGAGAGATGTAACTTGACGAAACGATAAAATGTGAATAGAATGAATTCAGGGGAGGATGGTTATGGAACAGATTTATAAGTACCCAAGAACCAGGCATCTTGAGGGTTCCAGGGAGCAGGCAGGCGATGAAGACCTGAAATGTGTTAAGTTTACTGAAATACAGGGAAAATATTTAGTTCTTGAAGAGAAAGTAGACGGCGCAAATTGCGGCGTCAGTTTTGGCAGAGACGGGAAAATGTATCTCCAAAGCCGCGGGCATTTCCTAAACGGCGGGTATGGGGAGCGTCAGTTCGATTTATTTAAGCTGTGGGCAGGATGCTTTGAGGACAGGCTATACCGGTTGTTGGGCGACCGATATGTGATGTATGGGGAATGGCTCTATGCAAAGCATACCGTATTTTATGATCGCCTGCCTCATTATTTTATGGAGTTCGACATATTCGACAAGCAGGAAAAACGATTATTTTCTACAAGAAAACGGCGGGAATTCCTAAGCAAAGCGCCGTTTGTACAATCGGTACGTGTGTTGGCGGAAGGAAATTGCGAGACTTTGGGAAGGATTGAAAAATGGATAGGGGAAAGCCTTTTCATTTCCGAAGAACCCAAGCAAAGCCTTCTAGCCCAATGCAGGAAGAGCAAGGTAGATTTTGAGGCAACTGTCCGCCAGACGGATTTGACTGGGGTGATGGAAGGAATCTATATTAAGGTAGAGGATGGAGACTATGTGACCGACCGGCTGAAATATGTGCGGGGTTCTTTCCTGAACACAATCTTGGATTCCGAGAGCCATTGGGTAAACCGCCCAATTGTGGCAAATGTCTTGGCAGACGGCGTTGATTTGTTTGATATGCAGGAAGGAGCGGGAACAGATGGAGGGAAAGATTCTGGCGGGAATCCGTAACAGCGGTTTTTCCCTGGACTGGCTTGCCGGTCATTTCCCAGAATTGTCCGGGCTGAAAGAGGTTCCCCAGAACCCGGAGTATCACGGGGAGGGGGATGTTTACCGCCATACGGAAATGGTATGCAGGGAGTTGGTCAATCTTCCAGAATGGCTGGAATTGGAGGCGGCAGAGCAGGAGCTTCTGTTCCTTGCCGCGGCGTTCCATGACATCGGGAAAGCAGCCTGTACGAAGCAGGAGGATGGGAAATGGGTTTCGCCTAAGCATACTATAGTCGGGGAAAAGGATTTCCGAAGGCTTGCTTACCGTAATGCAGAATGTTTCGGTATGACTTTTTGGCAGAGGGAGACAGCGGCGAAGCTGATTCGGTTTCATGGACTTCCGGTGTGGTTCTTAACAAAGAGGCGGGTGGAATTTGACTTGCTGAAGGCGGCGGAGAGTATCCCGCTGCGGCTTTTATATCTGCTTTCTAAGGCGGATGTGCGGGGACGGATTGCAGAGAGTGAGGGGCGGATGGAAGAACATGTGGAATTATTTGCGGATTATGCGAAAGAATTAAACTTGTGGGAGAAGCCATATGTGTTTGCCAATCCATTTACAAAATATCAGTATTTTCATAAAGAAGGATTGTGGCAGGGGGCAGAATTGTTTGACGATACAGAATTTGACGTGATACTGATGTCAGGGCTTCCGCTTTCAGGGAAAGACACTTGGATTGAGGAGAACGGTAAGGGAATGCCTGTGATTTCCCTGGATGGAATCCGCGAAGAGCTGGGGGTGCCGCCCGCCAAGGGGACGGGCAGGGTGGTGCAGATTGCCACAGAGCGGGCGCGGGAGTATCTGCGCAGGAAAGAGCCGTTTATCTGGAATGCCACAAACCTTGTCCGGGAAACAAGGCAGAAGTTAACAGGGCTTTTTGCCGGGTATGGGGCGCGTGTGTGTATTCTGTATCTGGAAGTCCCTTATAGGGAGCTGTTGGCAAGGAACCAGAAAAGGGCACGGCATATTCCTGAACATGTGCTTGAGGAGATGATTGGGAAATTGGAGATTCCGGCATCTTGGGAAGGCTATGAAGTGAGGTGGATGGTTTCCTGAATTCATTTTTGAGGGCAAGTAAAATATGTAAGATTCTCAGGGGGGATGAAATTTGGCATTTCCCGCCCCCTGAGTGTAAAATTATTTATCAGAATAATGCCCTTTGCAAGAAAGAATGGTAATAGTATCCTCATTAGGTTTATAGACAATACGATTTTTTTCATCGATTCGTCGGCTCCACCATCCGGATAAATTCCCAGATAGCGTTTCCGGATGCCCAAGGCCGTCAAAGGGATTACGCTGAATGTCTTTGATGATTTTATTGATTCTTTTCAAAGTTTTTTAAATCATGCTCTTTTGGTACGGATTTTCCCGATTCAATATCCGCAATGCGTTGCTCTAATACTCTCATATTTGATTCGGAATAAAATGGGTCGGCTGCAATTTCAAATGGAATTTTGTTTTGTCTGACCACAGCTTTTGTAAACATTGTGATAGCGGTTGTCATATTGATTCCCATATCTTCAAAAAGAATTTCGGCTTGCTTTTTCAATTTTTCGTCCATACGGATCGTAATACTTGTTGTCCCCATGTTTGACACCCCTTTCGTATTTACATATTATACTAATATAATAACCATGTCAATACATAGTATTTACGTTTTGTAAAAAACAGCTTTTCATTCATCCTCCGAACCATCAGCCGGCTCATCTGGCCCGGATGCTTCCTCGGATGTTTCCTCCAATATGTCTTCTGTTGCCAGCCTTCTTTGCAGGAAGCGATCATCTTTCAGGCTTTCTTTACCATCCTTTTGATTCTCAAGATCCCCATGCCTCTGCCAGGCTTTTCCATTGCCGGCTTCTTCTCTTACGCGGGCGTCTAACATCACCTGCAGCTCATTGCACAACTGCCGTTCCTTCGCCTCTTTCCTTTGGAGGCGGCTGGTCAAAGCGTCCATCTTTTTATTCACCCGGCCGGACTCATCCGAAAAAAGTTCATTCCGGTTCTCTTTCAGCGCTTCCAGTTCCCGTTGTTCCGCCTCCTGGTCGAGGAATCCAAACGCATCCTGTATGGTCTGATGTCCTTGCCTGTGGACAAGCATTTTCATACATTTGAGAAACGCGCCGCTCTTTTTTGCGCCGGACATCTCATAAAAGAACGCCTGATTGTGGAAGGGAACCTCCGACGCATATAGCTTTTTCCGGTCGCCGTTATTTACTTTTTTCATGGAAGAACGCTCCAAATGCTTTTCCTTCTCCGTATGCGCCGGAGTGCCTGGAGCCTCAAAAGCCTCCAGTGCAAATCCTTCCTTCTCCTGTCTGGAATCTTGGCCCTTTTCCAGATAACTCAGTCTGCCGTAAGAGTTCTTAAACAGTTCAAAACCCGGCTGCCTTTCGTCTCTTTGCGGCTTCTGTGTTTCCTGAAATTCTCTGTGCAAAATTGCCTGTCCCAAATCCCATCGTTCTTTTTTCTTATCATCCTTAAAATAAATGCCCATATTCCCCATACTCGTCACGGCTGAGTTTTTTCCCGCTTTTTTCCAGCTCGTGGCTAAGCCCTTTCAATATCTGTTCCATTGTAAGCGTTGGTTCTTTTGCTTCTGCTGCAAGAAAACCGGCGTAAATCAAAGCATTTTTAATCATGCTCCCCGACACCTCAAACTGATTCGCAAGAAATTCAAAATCTATCTCAATCTCATGGGAAATCGGCATTTTCGAGGGTATCATGGATTGCCACATCTGACGGCGCAAGCTTGCATCCGGCAGAGGGAAATCAATCATATCGCTGACACGACGTCGGAACGCACTGTCAAAATTCTGCAGATAATTTGTTGCAAGGATACTGACGCCCTCATATTCTTCCATTTTTTGCAGCAAAAATGCAATCTCCATGTTACTGTATTTGTCATTGGATTCTTTGATTTCAGTCCGTTTGGAAAATAATACGTCCGCCTCATCGAAGAAGAGGATTGCCATGCTGTTTTCAGCCTCCTCAAAAATACGGTTTAGTTTCTTCTCAGTTTCCCCGATATATTTATCTACTACAGACGGCAGCTCCACCCGGTAAAGCTCCATGCCAAGCTCCGCAGCCATAACCTGGGCAGCCATGGTCTTTCCGGTTCCGGGAGGCCCGGCAAAAATCATGGATGTCCCGTTGCCGTAGGCTGATTTTTCCAGAAAACCCCATTCCTCATAGACCAGTTTTCGGTTACGGATGCGGCTGATAATGTGGGATAGCTTCTTTTTCTGCATTTCCGGAAGAATCAGGTCATGCATCCTGTAAATACTGCGGATTTTCTTGGCATACTTATCCAGGGAATGGGAGGATACCCGCAGAACGGCACACCGCAATTCATCGGCAGTAATGCGTCCATTCCCTTCACTGATGGAATAGGATTTTGCAAGTTCCAGTATTTCCCGCATTTTCCCGGGCAGGAAATTATACCTGCTAAGGAAATCCATCCGGTCTTTCCCGCAGTCCCACTGGTAAGATAAGGTCAGGTTCTCAAATAGCGCCTTGTCACCAAGAACGTCCTCTGGGTTGATGGCAAAGGGTAGATATTGCCGTGAATGAGAAGAGGAGAGAGAGATTTCCTTATGCCCGCCCAGAAGAAAAATCGTCTCGTCCTCTTTCAGCCAATATAAGAGGGGAGTCAGGTCGTCCGTCTCATCGGACAGTTCTATCACATACATGGCGTGATGCAGCAGGCACTCCCGCCGCATTTCCCTGAGATGGCTTTCTGTTTGCAGCGTCTCGTAGGGAATTACGGCAAGGCTCATGTGGGACAGGGCGGCAAGATAAGCATAATTGAGTTTCCTGCCGCTCCCCTTCCGGCCTTTGAGGTATACCAATTTTTTCCCTGGAATTTGGCGAAGGCAGACGTCGATTTTTTCATATAACCGGATATTTTCGCCAAGGAATGGAAGCGGATCTTCCGCCAGATGATACCATTCCATGCCCGGAAGATGTCGGATATCAAGGATATTTCCGCACAAAAATGGAAAAAGCTGCGGAGCAATTCGGATTCGGGATGGAAGACCTGTTTCATCCCATTCTTGCTCATACAGCAAATGGGAAGACTGTCCCAATAATTCTGACACAGGAAAATCATTTCCTGTCCCAGTACAGAATAATTTCCATGCCGCGGGGGTCAGAGATTCACCCAAAAGCCCCATATATAATGCCGCCGCCAGCATCAGCAGGCCTTCCTGTTTTAAGCCGGCAGACAGAGCGACATAAAGAAACGGTGAAAACACATCTTGCTCAGCGCTTTTGGAAGATTTCAGAAGTAGGCTTCTTAAATTTTCCAAGGGAGATATCCGGCTGTGCTGTGCGCGGGAATCGTCTCCCCATTTTATTAAATCATCCAAAAATTCGAGGTAATTTTCATAGATATTCATTGTTTATCCTTTATTATACCCAAGGGTATGAGTATTTCACACATGTTCTACAATTTCCTGAAAACTGCTTGTAAAATCCAGCTCTAAGTCTTCCCGGTATAATTTCTGCATACGGTCATATTGCTGTTTCGCCTCCGCCTGTTTCCCGCTCTTACATAAACAGATAATAAGCTGCCTTACAATGTCTTCATTATAAGGGTCTGCCTCAAGTATTCTCTGGTAAAATGGAATCGCCGCCTCGTGCCGCTCCTGTACCGTTCTTTTGGCGGCTCCGGAACGGAGTACTGCAAGATACTGGTTTTCCAGTTCTTTCGCCATACCGTAAGACCAGAGATAGCCGCTGTTTCCCATGTAGCTGCCCGGATAGAGCGAAATCATCCGTTCCGGATTATTTTCACATGCCGCCAAGTCTTGAATGTACGCGTTCAGTTCCGCCAAATCAGAGTCTACAAGCTGCATATTCAGGGAATATTTCTTGTTTTCATAGGAAATCAGTTCTTCCAGCCCTTCCTGTGTAAATGCCTGCCGGATACTATAAAGAGTGGTGTGGAAGAGGGCGATTGCGCTCTTCATCCCGGATTCCGGCCATAAAAGATCGATTAGCGCCTCCCGGGATACGCTGCTTCCCTGAAGGTGGAACAGGTATGCGAAAAGTTCCCGTGCCTTTTTCGTCCGCCATTTCATTTCCCTGCCGTCTTTGTCTGGAAGGAATACGGAGAATCCGTCCATGCACTGAATCCGTATTCTCCCGTTTCCTTTCGGTTCTGCTCCCGGATTTTCAGCTTTCCGGGAAATGAGAAGACGGGTATCCGCAGTGTTTCGGCGGATGGTATGAATCTCTGTCAGTATTTGACGGTGTTTGGAAGAAAGATCCAGAATCCCAATATTGTTTTTCTGCAAAAATGTGTTTCCGGTTCGGGATTGTTCCACTGCCTTACGGTAATTTCCTGCATCCCAGGACAGGACTGCAAGCATTTCCCATGCAACGGCTGTCTGCAATGTCTCGTGTTCCGAGTTCTTGATAATCTGCTGAGCATACTGTCCTGCCGTCTCATAATCGCCGGAGAGGTAGGCGGATTTCATATGCTCTGCTAAAATACAGCTGCGTAAAAGAAAACCGTCGGCCATACAGTCAATCTGTATGGCCGGGGTGGGATTTGTATTCTGAGAAAGAGAAGCATGTTCCGCCTGATTAGGTTCTTCCTCCTCCGGCTGTGTCAACATCGTAAGGAGTTGAAAGGCCAGATATAAAAACGAATCCTCATGAAATTGTATCCCCTGCCCAGTCTTTTTAAGAAGAAGCCCCGCCGCCTCTTTAAGCTGGTGCATACAGCATTTGATTTTAACCTGCTCTGTCAGGAGCGCTTCGGCAGTCTTGTCCCAGTTGGGTTGGGAATCCTGCATTGACTGTTTCAGATATACCTCAGCCTGCAATAATTCCCCGGCTTTGCGTTTCACCGCCGCTGCAAACAGAAGCGCCTGTTTGTAATCCTTTAGTTGTCCGGCTTCATAAAAAGCCTTTCCAGCCTGCGCAATCTGTTCGTTTCCTTCTGTGACGCGCCCCAAAGCCATGAGGTACTTCCCATAAATGAACCGTGCCTTTGGCGTCAGTTCGCAGTGTGAATCTGAAAGCAGCGAAAACCATCGTTCCAGAGTACCATAAAGCCGATCTTCCAAAATAGAATCACCGGAAACCTCTATGACCGTCTGCACAATATCTGAGGCTTTCCCCCGGCAGGCATACTCTGCCGCCTGGATTTTATCATTGGTTTTCAGAAGAAAATAAGCTGCCGTCCTTAGAGTCTCCTGCTGTTCTTCCGGAGTCGTCTGGGACAGTAAGAACCGCTGAAAGATAGAATGGTAGCGGTACAGGCTGCTTCCTTCTCCCAGAGTTTGTACGAAGAGCTGTTCGCTGACCAGATAGCGGAGCATACTTTCCGAGTTGTAGATTCCGGCCGCCTTATTGCAGATGGAAGGGGTCATATAGTCCAGTACTGCTGTTTTGGTTAGAAATGTCTGGATATCAAAGGGCAGCATTTTGTAGACCCGGGTCATAAAATAGTCGGAGACTTCCAGCTTGTCGCAGATATCCTTTAAAACCTTGACAGTATCCCCTTTGTGCCTCTGTTTTAGCTGCAGCATGATTTGCGCGATTCCTACCGGCCATCCTTCCGTGCAGTCATAGATAAGTTTCGCACATTGCCCGGCGTCTTCGCCTACATGCGTCAGAAGCCTGGCAATCTCTTCCTGTTTGAATTTCAGTTCCTCCATCCCGATACAGACGGCGCGCCCGCTCTGGATATATTTGTGAAAAAAGAGTGGGAGAGAGCGCTTTTCTACGATAAACAGGCGTATTTTCCTGTCCATAGTCTCGATTAAAATATCTAATAGGTTGAAAATATCCGGATTCGTGATTTCCTGAAAATCATCCAGAATTATATTCAGAAAATCAATCTTTTCATCCAGCCATATGACAAGCTGCTCCATGATAATGTCAATATTTTCCAGAAGGGGAACAGAAATGTTAAATTCTTCTCCGGGATTCCCCAGTGCGTGCCGGACGGATTTGGTAAAATTCCGGATAAAGGACATAAGGTCATTATCCGTATCGCTGAGATTGTACCATGCGCTTTTTCCCGGGGAATTCCGTACATAATTGGCCAGGGCCTGTGTTTTCCCGAAACCTGCCCCGGCATTTATCAGGATGATATCCGCCTGCAGAGATGAAAGAAGGGCATCCGCTGTCCGTTCCGTATATCCCCTGTTTACGTTTGGTATCTGGATTTTGCTGTTTTCATTCTTCATCAGTGGTCAGTCCTTTTTCTCTGTTGGTTTTCCGATTTGCCTAAATATTATATATTATTTCAAAATACTTTATGGGACTGGCACCAATTAAGAGGATTTTACACCATTTTTGCGGAATGGGAATGAAAATAGGCGCCCTAAGGCACCTACTAATAAAATTAATCTATATTTTACTAATTGTTTTTTTCGTCTGGTTCTGTGACTTCTAAGAGAATGGAATCAAATTCATTTTCAAGTTCCTCTCTTCTGTCTTGAGGTACAAGTTTTAACAGCTTCCTTACAAATACAGTCAATCTGTTGAAATACCGTAATTGTTTATCTGTCATATAATCACCTGCTTTCTGGGAAAGATTGTTGATTTAGTATTTGTTCTAATTATACAATCAATGTCAATGATGTAAAGATTTATTTTTTTGCAAATTTTGTCGAATTGTTTAGAATTTTGTTTAGCGCCCTATTTTATACTTGCATAGAGAAGTGAAGTTTTTAACCAGGAAAGGAGGTAGCCGGCATTGGCGGCCGAAAAAGGCGGCTAATGTTGGGAGATTATGGCTGAATATTTATCACCAGGCGTATATGTAGAGGAATTTGATTCAGGCGGCAAACCGATGGAAGGCGTTGGTACAAGTACGGCCGGATTTATCGGCCTTGCAGAGCGGGGCCCGGCGGAAGGAGTTCCGCAGCTTGTAACCAATTTTGCAGATTTTAAGAGGAAGTTTGGCGGTTATCTGTCTGAAAATGAGTATGGGGAATACAGGTTCCTTGCCTATGCAGTGGAGCATTTCTTTGTAAACGGCGGCTCCCGCTGTTACATTTCCCGTGTCGCCCCAAGCGATGCAAGACCCGCCCATGCAAAAGTTCCGGCAATGGAATCCGTCCTTAGGGTGCGGGCAAAGAATCCGGGCTTGTGGGGAAACAGCATGAGCGTTGTGGTAACTCCCTCAAGCAAGGCAAAGACACAGATTCTCGAGGAGCTTGACACGGCAGACGGCAAGCAGTATTCGGTAAAAAGTTCTGCGGGATTCCATCCGGGGGACGTTGTGGTTTACAAGGACATGACCAATGTGGTATACAACCGTGTCGTAAAGAGCCAGGATAATATCATTGTATTTGAAAAAGAATTTGAACAGGACGTGGTGGACAAGAACCTGCTTCCCAACAAGGTAATCTCCACCTGTGAGTTCAACCTGGAAGTGAAATACGACGATATCGTAGAATTCTACGAGAATCTGTCCTTCAACGTGTCTATCCCGAATTATGTTGAGAAGAAGACGGCAAAGTCAGACCTGATTATTGCAGAGTACATTGGCAACAAGAAGAGCGAGCCAGTCGCTCCATTTGACGAGATTGCAGGAGAAGACCCGGAGAAGGCTTTCTGTGTGATCCCGTTAAAGGGCGGCAGCAATGGCTCTGTGTCCAATATCAGTGCGGCAGATTTCATCGGCGTAGACAAGGGAGCCGGAAAACGTACCGGTATCCAGGCGTTCTTAGACAATGACAACGTGTCCATCATGGCGGTTCCGGGCGTGGTAGACCCCAATGTACAGTTAATGCTGGTTGCCCATTGCGAGAACCTTGCCAGCCGTTTCGCGGTTCTGGATATGCCAAGGAACGCCAAGAAGATGGACGACATTATCGCCCACAGGGAAATCGTAGACAGCAATTACGCCGCTATGTACCATCCGTGGCTGGAAGTTTTCGACCCGCTGGATAAGAAAAATATGGCGATTCCGCCGTCAGGATCCGTAATCGGAATCTACGCCCGCAGCGACAATTCCAGAGGCGTACATAAGGCTCCGGCAAATGAAACGGTCCGGGCATGCGTGGGGCTGGACTGCCAGTTTAACAAGGGCGAGCAGGACATCTTAAACCCCAAGGGCGTCAATCTGATCCGCTCCTTCCCGGGACAGGGAATCCGTGTCTGGGGAGCGCGCACAGCGAGCAGCGACCCCAGCTGGAAGTACATTAACGTCCGCCGTCTGTTCATTTTCATTGAGGAAAGTATCAAGGCGAACACCAACTGGGCGGTCTTCGAGCCAAATGACGAGGTTCTGTGGGTACGGGTGAAACGGACTATCGACGTATTCTTAACAGGACTGTGGAGATCGGGAGCCCTTGCAGGTTCAGCGCCGTCAGATGCATTCTTTGTCAACTGCGGCAGGAATACCATGAGCCAGGATGATATCGACAACGGAAGGCTGATCTGCGTGATTGGTGTTGCACCGGTGAAACCGGCTGAATTTGTAATCTTCAGGATTTCACAGAAGACGGGCGATTCCGTGTAAGTGCTGTCCCTAAATAGAATTAGTCAGAAAGGAGCGTTGAGAAGAGATGGCAAGTACCCCATATGGAAAGTTTAGATACAAAGTGGAAATTGACGGCCTGGAGGCAGGAGGTTTCTCGGAGGCGTCCGGGTTTGACGCGTCCATCGACGTAATTGAGTACCGCGAGGGCGATATGGTGCAGACACCCATGAAACTCCCGGGACTGAAAAAATATGGAAATATTACTCTGAAACAAGGCGTTGCGGATTCCATGGTTATGTATGAGTGGATGATTGCAGGCGTGGAAGGCGAAGTGGAGCGCAAGACGATTACCATTACGATTCTGGATGAGACAGAGACTGCAACTGCGTCCTGGCAGGTCATCAATGCATGGCCGGCGAAATATACGGCGCCGGATTTCAATGCGACAGCTTCAGAGGTTGCCATTGAGACTCTTGAGATTGCCCATGAGGGAATGACAAGAGTATCATAGAGATAAAATGAGACGGGCTTTGGACGGTCTGGGACGATTTGTTTCAGGGAGCGGCCAAAGCGTCGTATTCAAATGGACATATAGGCCCTGATGCGTGTTTGAAAATGCATTCCTACAATCTGCCGCAAACTGGGACGGCATCTTGCAGAAAGCATTTTTCAAACACGCTCTGGAGCCGGAAAGCAAAGGTAAGACGGATGTTTGAGACAGAATTTTCTTTTGTCCTGCCAAAAGGATATATGGACAGGGACGGAAATCTCCATAAAGAAGGAAAAATGCGTCTGGCTACGGCTGCAGACGAGATTATACCTCTTCGTGACCCAAGGGTACAGCAGAATCCGGGATATCTGGTAATTATCCTGCTCTCCCGGGTCATCACAAGCCTTGGGACTATGCCGGCAGTAGATACCAAAGTCATCGAGGGGCTTTACACGCCGGATCTGGCGTACCTGCAGGATTTATACGAACGCGTGAACCAGGCGGAGGTTCCGGTTTACCGTACCGTCTGCCCTCATTGTGGGGAGGAGATTCAAGTGCCGGTAAATTTTATGGAAGCCGGGCTGTAAATCTGTATCCGGCTGACAAAATTTACGAAGAAGCGGCATTTGTCGCCTATTACGTGCATTGGAGCAGGGACGATGTGCTGAATCTGCCCCATAGAGAGCGTCTGCGGTGGTGTAAGGAGATTTCCAATATTAACAGGAAAATCAGCCGAGAGCCTCCCAAAAACGATATTTTTAAAATATAGGCAGATGTGCCGATATGGAGTAAATCATACAAAGCAAGGTGAAGAAAGATGTCAATGCAGAATAATCTGGCGAAAAGTACAAAGTTTAAAGTGATTCTAAACGGTATGCCCTTGGGTTTTTCCAAGGTGTCGAATATTTCCGCCACCATGGAATTTGAGACGGTGGTGGAGGGCGGCGTCAATGATCGTGTTCATTATCTGCCCAAGCCCCGGCAGTCCATGGATAAACTGGTGCTGGAATACGGGATTGCCAGCGGGGAACTGACGAGAACCACTCTGACGGCTGGATACGAGCTGTCGAAGGGCATTATCATTATGGTCATGCCGGATTCGGGCGCTGTTCCCACTGCAACTTATCAGGCAAACTGGGGAATCGTGACAAAGTGGGAGATTGACACGCTGGATGCGACCAACAGCGGGTTGCTGATCAAGAAGATTGAGATTTCCCACAATGGATTGACGGAGACGATCAATAAGATTGGGCTGTAAGGCTTACCATCCCATAACGGAGGAATTCTATGCTAAAGCTGCGAAAACCATTTTCACAAAAAGTACAGCTTCATATCAGACAGGATTTACTACAGAAGTTGTGGGATAAGTATGTCCCGGAAGACTCTGCGGAGTATGGGCGGATCGAACTCATATACCCGGATGCAGGGGGAGGGTACATGGGAGGAGAACCCCGGCAGATTCAGATCCTTGTTAATCTTGTCCTACGAAACAGGATATTGCAGGCAGGGCTTTCCGGAGCTGGGGGAACTTTGGCTGCGGCTGCAGAAAAGATGGAGGGCAGTGTACTCCGTGCGGAAAAATGTTTCCTGACGCAGCTTCGATGTTATGACGTCAGGCTGTATCGGGCGGTGAACCGATATGTGACATTGCTTGAGCAGTTCCGAGAGGAAGGCAGACGTTATCAAAACTGGCAGAGAGAGAACCGGATGATTGAAAGGCAGCGGACGGAATATCGTCTGTTTTCTGCGTTTTCGTCGGATATAAAGAGTTTTCTGGCAGAACGTTCTGTGGAGATTCTCCGGGAGATGGAGAGGGAACTGATTCGTGTACTGCCGGAGGGTGAGTATAGAATTCTGGCGAGGCAGATTCCGAATCTGACAGAACCGAAAGAGTTTATGCTTCAGTACTTAGATGTGATGGAAGTTGAGGAAATCCGGCAGTTGTGGGAGCAGTTGGAGGGAATCAGCCAAGAGTCGATTGTAAAGATAGAGGAGGAAATCCAGCAGCCACAACGGCAGATAGAAGAAATGAATCCAAGGGATACCGGCGGGAGGTTTCGGGAGAAAATTGCAGAACTTCGCAGACGGTATGAGCATGAAGTTGCCAGAAGCTTTCATGAACGGGTTTCGTCTATACTAAGTACCGAACCATATCAAATGCTTTCCGAACCGTATCAGGAGATTGCAGATATGGTACTCGGCTTCCAACCATATGAAGAGACTGTAGATATGGCACTCAGTACCGAACCATATCAAGAAGCCGCAGATATGACGGATGTTACGGAAGAGGCGCAAGGGCTGCCGCATAAAATCCGCTGCATGATGAATTCCGTACAGATGAAGCTTGAAGCGCAAAAGGAGCAGCTTTGGCAGCATGAGGCGAAAGTTTTTGAGACTTATAGAGAGTTGTACCGGGAAACTGAGTTCCCAAACGGAACATCTGAGGAAGGATCTAGAGAGGATGTAAGTCAGTTCTCGAAAGTAATTTCTGAGGAAGAGTTTAGAGCGGTTGAGCGCCAGTTCGTAGAAGAAACCTTCCTGGATCAGTACCAGGGGGAAATGCGTGAAGAAGAACTCCGGGATATCTGCGAATGGGGCAGAGTGTTTGCGGAGTTATTTGCAAATCCAATTCCAGAAAAGCAGAAATTCAAATCAGCATCTTCAAAGACAGAAGAAAACAGGGCTTCTGGGGAGCATATAGCTTGGCATGACATGGAATATCATGAGGAGTGGACCTATCTGACACAGGAAGTCAGCCGCTATATGGAAGAGCATGGCATGGAGACATTTCTGCGGGTATGGCGGGAAAATGTTATGAATAGAAAAGAGTGGATAAGTTCCAAAGAAACAAGGCTAGTGGATGCGCCGTTTCAGAAATTGTGGGAGTGGGGAGAAGCGCTGAGGGACCTTTCAGGCCATGATGAGGGGAAGCAGGAATTGCCGGAAGAAGCGACGTTACTGGAAGAAAAGGAGCTTCGGGAATTGATTGCCCAGATGAACCATGCCTTGCAGATGAGGGAATTTCCATCAGTAAAATTTCCCGTAAGGGAATCCTATGATGTAAGTTCTTTTGAGGCGGACGGGAAAGGAAATTCCTTCCGGCTTGAATATACGGACATTCAGTTTCAGTCCCAATCCATTCAGAGTCTATTACGTTATGCCAGAGAACTGAATGAAGAACAGTATAAGCGCCTGCTTGGAGAATTGTCCAGGATTACACAGATTCAGTGGAGGTTATCTCAGGGACAGGAGATGGAAGAGGAAGCCGAGCAGGCGTTAAGGAAGATGCTTGTTCAAAGGAATCGGGAATTACTCCAATCAGACAGCCAACGTAGACAGCTTGGACTTGAAGAGACAGATACCGTAGACGTGCCATATCTGAGAATGTGGGAATGGGGAGAGGCGCTTTTGCACTGCCCGGAGTATGCACAGAATGAAAATGCCGATTCCCAGGAAATGATGGAGGAGACAGAACAGACAGTTCCAGTACAGGAAAAGACATTGTCAGAAGACCGGAATAGGGAACAGGCCCAATGGATACGCCGCCAAATTAAGGAGGCGAAAGACCGGAACAATCTTCAGCAGCTGATTAGCCAGATTAACCATAGGTTAGAGATTTCCCGGAAGACGGAACAGGGGGAAGCGAAGGCAGAAGAAACGATTCAACTCACCTATGCGGACAGCCAGCTTACCGTTTCGTCGGTTCAAAGTCTTCTTCATTATATTCGGAATCTGGATGAAGAAGGGTATGGAGTTTTGGTCAAAGAACTGGCACAGGTCACAAAGGTTCAGGGCATGCTTACTTCTGGCTTAGGAATGGAAGAAGAGACTGCAAGAGAAGTGCGACAAATGTTCGTACAGAGAAAACAGGGCAAGACTTCTCCAGCCCAAGTTTGGGAATGGGGAAAGGCGCTGCGGTATTATCCGGAACATGACCCATTGCCACAAGCACAGAAAGAGAGAAGAGTTACGCCGTCGATGGAGGAAGGTGAAGGTGAAGGTCAGCCCAGGACCCACTTGATCTATACGGACGACAGGAATAACCTGCAGCAGATGATTTGGCAGATAAACCGTATGACAGCGGCACAACAGTTGATAAAAGAAAAGGACGAGCCGCACAGCAGTGGGATGATGGAAACGGATGTGCCGGGGGGAATGTCAGATTTTACGGAAGCCCGTAGTACGGAAAACGTATCGGAATCAAAGACAGAACACAAGACAGGAAATGTGTGGGACTCAGAGGAAGACCAGAGCTGGCAGACGGAGAGAAGATTTCGTCTTGTCTATGCTCCAAGTCAGCTTCAATCTCCGTCAGTCCATGATTTGCTTGATTATATACGTTATCTGAATAAAGAGCAGTATGAGATTTTGATAGAAGAATTGACAAAAGTTACAAGAATTCAGCAGAGATTGGAAGAAGCCGGAACGAGGACAAAATTAGCAGATATCAGCCAAAGGATTGTAAGGGAGCTTCAGGGATTGCCAGATGAGAAGAACCTTCCATATAAGAAGAGCCTGCCGGGTATGCAAGATTGGTCAGATTCCAGCCAGACGTACCATGGAGTAGATTATGGACATCACAGTTACAGAGAATCATACCTGGAATTGGCACACCGTATCCGGCAATATGAGGTGCAGCGCCGTCAGACAATGAAAGAAAATCTTCGGCAGAATCTCCGACAGATACAAGAATCTTATACTTACCCGAATTCGTCCGGCAGAATCCGAAAGGATATGAAAAATATAGCAGATGTAGTACATATAATAGATCTGATAGATATCATAGATACGCCAGATTTATCAGAAGTGGCGGTTACAGTAGATAAGGCAGTAACAGCAAATAAGGCGGATATTGCAGTTACGCCAGAAATGGAAGACGCGGCAGAAATATCCTATCTTGGCAGAACCGCGTCCCTCCCATTGTCAATGAGAATTCGGAAAGAAAACGAATCCATGACGGCCATGGATTCTTCGGAGAGAGCATGGAATCAGCCAGAAGAAGCAGGGCAGCCGTCAGGCAGGGCAAGGCAATCATTGTCTCAAGCCCATTACGGTTATCCTTCTCAAGAACTTGCATACTCCATCCAAGCCACAGACTCATCCCAGGATGAGCAGCAAAGAACCGGACTGCGTTTACAGGAAGAAAACATACAGATCAAATCCGTACAGGAGCAGTTAGGGAAAAAGCTGACAGAAGTAGAAGAACAGTTGAAAGCCGTAGAAGGCGCCGCAAAAGCAAAACAAGATGTGAGGGCATTTACCGACCAGATAAAAAGGCAGCTCTACGAGGAACTCCATGTAGAAAAACTGCGGAGAGGATTGATATAGAAAGGAGGCCGTGTGCATGGGACTGACAAAAGCAAAACTAGAGATTGAACGGGAAGTAGGCAAGAGTGTAATCGAAGTGTTGTTTAACCCTTCCGAGTACCAGCTGACAGACGGCTCCAGCTATTCCGAGAAAAAGATTCCGGGGCTGGACGGCCCGATTATCCAGTACATATCCGGCGACGCTACAGAACTGTCACTGAGCCTGTTTTTGGATACCTATGTGCCGAAATCAACGTCACTGATTTCCTTTGGACCGCCCAAAGAATCAACCGACGTTTCCATTATTACGAAACAGATTGCAGACGCCACGTCCATAGACGGAAGCATGCACCGGCCGCCAAAGGTGACGTTCAAGTGGGGTTCGCTGAACTTTGAGGGGGTGGTGACGAAGATGAACCACACCTACACCATGTTTACCGAGAAGGGAATGCCGGTGCGGGCAAAGGTAAGCCTGACGTTTAAATCCCTGATATCCCCCAGGGATACAAAAAGGAAGTCGCCTTTTGAGTCACCGGACCGTACCAAATACCGTACGCTCCGTCAGGGTATGGGATTGTGGGATATTGCCAATATGGAATACGGCGACCCGGACATGTGGAAAGTCATTGCCCGTGAAAATGGAATCCTGAACCCCCTGGACGTAAGGCCGGGGCAGGTGGTGAAACTGCCTGCGTTGTAAAATTTGCAGAGCGCACGTGAAAGGAGAAGTTTCAAAGTGGGAAAAGTAACAATGTCAAGCCTTTCAAGTAAATACAACGATTTTCTAGTGCCTGCCCTGAAAGTCAAAGTAGGCGGCTTGGACGTCATCGGAGAAAGCGATTATGCCGTAGAGTCTGTAGAAGTGACCCTGTCCCAGACCGCCGCCAGTGCGGCAGTCATAAAACTGACCAATGTATACGACTTGGAAAAGCGCAGTTTCGTAGGCGACGTCACCGGCGATTTCATCCTGGGCGAGCTGATCGACATTGAGATGGGATACGGCTCCTCCCTGACCTCCCTGTTTTACGGTTATGTGGACGAAATCAACTACGAACTCTCGGACAATCCCTCCGTACGGGTGACGGCCGTAGACGTACGCCGCATGTTGATGGGAAGCAAGAAAAGCAACATATCCCACACTGTCACCAGCTATTCCGAAGCATTTGAAGAGGTGGTGAAAAAATACAAGGCGGCTTACAAGTCCAAAGACGTGGACGCCACAGACAAGCTGGAAGGAGAATGCATCATCCAGAACGGCAGCGACTATGAATTTATCACAGAAGAACTGTGCCGAAAAGGAAACCGGGATTTCTTCATAGACGCAGGAAAACTTTATTTCAAGAAAATTGACGCGGAACTGTTCTCCACCGTAGAAATGGAATGGGCCCAGGATTTTATTTCCTTTCAGCGGCGGGCTTCCTTCCAGGATACTATCATCCGGATTATGGGCCAGGACACAGACAAGAAAGAAGAAGTGTCTGCGGAAGTGACCGTAAAGGCAGACGACAGCCAGAAGTCACTGGTACAGAATGAAAGTACCCAGATGGACGCAGCCGTGGAGGCTAACAGCGACGCCAAGCAGATTGCGGAGCACAAGGCAGACGAGATGAAGAAACAGGCAAGACAGGCAACGGGAGTCTGTATCGGAGTCCCGGAGATAAAGGCCGGCGGCCGGGTGAAGATTGTAAAAGGAGACTCCAAGCTGATAGACGGAACCTATGACATCATGGAAGCCAAACATTCCTTTAGCAGCGACGGATACCGGACCACTTTTGAAGTAGGAGGCTGGACAAGGTGAATTTTTATGATGAATTGCTGACGGACAAACCAGAAGACAAGACCTACCCGGAGATTACGGCGCCAGGACTTTTAAATGCCATCGTAAAAGAAATCTGGGACAAAGAGCATGTGGGAATGATCAAGGTGGAGTACATGATGGGCGAGAAGGACAAGAAGACTTCCGATTGGGTGCGGGTCATGAGCGGATACTGCGGAAACGGCTTCGGCAATTACTGGCTGCCGGAAATCGGGACGGAGGTTCTGGTAGGGTTCATCCACGGAAATATGAACATGCCCGTAGTCCTTGGATGTCTGTGGAACGGCAAGGATAAGCTGCCAGAAGGAACGGCAGATGAAAAGAACGAAACCAAGGCCGTTATCACCAAAGGCGGCCATAAAATCACATTTACCGAGACACAGGATAAAGCAAAGATTACGGTCAATACACCCAAAGGGTTGGAAATCCTGTTGGATGATGAGAAAGAAACCATTCTCGTGCAGGACAAAGGCAAGGAGAACAGCCTCTCCATGGACTGCAAGAACGGCGCAGTCACCTTGAAGGCGAAAAAAGAAATCTCCCTTACCATCGGCACAAAGGAAGTGGTGAAGGCAGACGCCAACACCGTGAAAGTCGCCTGCGGCACCGTACAGTTAGACGCACAGCAGAGCTTGAAGCTAGGCGGCCAGAGCGCCTCGCTGACCGGAAGCAGCGTTAAGGTAAAGGCAGACGGAGAGCTTGGGCTGCAGGCTTCCGGCATGGCGCAGCTCAAAGGCAGTATGGTGAAGATTAACTAGGATGTGCAGGGAATGACAGAAAGGAGGCAGCCCTTATGGAACCAAGAGACAGCGTGAAAGCATTTTTAGGGACTGGCTGGAAATTCCCGGTAGGAATCGACAAAGCCACAGGACGGATACGGATGTCGTCCAACGAGGACAGTATCCGAGAGTCCGTCCGCATCATCATCGGAACCCGGAAAGGAGAGCTGCCCATGCATCCGGATTTCGGCTGCGGAATCCAGGAATATGCATTCGAGACGGCGGATTACACGAACCTGTATTCCATGAAAACCGAAATCGAGCGGGCGTTGATCCGGTGGGAGCCAAGAATCAAAGACATAGAGGCCGAAGTCAGCGACGAGCAGATCGACCAGGGCATGCTGACCATCCATTTAAGCTATGTGGTCCGCGCCACCAACAATCAGTATAACCAGGTATACCCTTTTTATATCAACGAAGGAGAGTAGTTTGTTATGGATATTCCGCAGATGGAGAAAATGTCGAAAGAGGACATTATCGGCTATATGAGGAACTGTGCAAAGCAGTATGTGCCAGAGTGGCGGTATGACGAGGAACAGCCGGACGCCGGAACCGCGCTGGTATCCATATTTGCCGGCCTGATGCATGACAACATCAAAAAATTTAATATGTCCGTAGCAGGAGATCTGTTTTCCTTTTTTGACGGGGTCAATGCGAAACTGTATCCGGCAAGCCCGGCAGAGGGATTTGTGGTCTTTGCACTGCCCGAGGGGTATGTGGGGGAGGCGGAAGTCCCAAGGCAGACCCGTCTGCTTGCCCAGGGGCCGGACGGGCAGCTTGTATTCGAGACTCAGGAGGAAGTGCTGGTCAAGACCATGGAGCTTGAGCATATTTTCCTTGCAAAGCCCAAAGAAGATACCATCTATGAACTTTACAGTAAGAAAAGAGATTCGGCTCCCTCCTTTTTTTTGTTTCAGGACGGGGAAGAGAACCTGCAGCAGCATTTGCTGTATTTCTGTTTCGGGCGGGAACTGGAAATCACAAGCCATGCAGACGCCAGGCTGTCCTTCGTGCCAGAGGCAAGGTCATCCGAAATAGAAGGGCTTCGGGAGGCTTTTCTTGACTCTGGGCGAATCCGTTTCTTTTACGGGACAGGAGAAGAATTCTGCGGTATTGCAGACCTGACATATGAAGACGGAACCCTCTGTTTTCCGATTCAGGGAGGAGAGCAGGGAATCGCGCCTATGGAAGAGTACGGGGGAATGTACGTGATTATGGCAGAAGTCCTGGATGCAGAATATTTCTCCGGGATCTATTTCCGTGAGGCTTCTCTGGGAACAAAATGTCTGGGGCTAAGACCAGAATTTATCAACGTGAACGGCACGGAACAGGAGATGGAAGAATTTTTGGCGTTCGGGGCGAATCCTTCGGTGTATGATGAATTCTACATCGGAAGCGGGGAAATCTTCGGAAAGGCAGGCGCCCACATCAGCATAGAGTTTGACCTTGATTTCGTCAGGATTCCCATCGAAGAAGCAGCCTCGGGGATGAAAATATCCTGGAAGCGGATTATGCGCAAGAAGGAATTCGTGCCGGAACAGGAGTATGACATCACCATCCGGGAAGTCATCTGGGAATATTACAATGGGTACGGATGGAAGAGGCTTTCCGTATCCGGACAGTACGGCGGCATATTTGCGGTAGAGGAAGGGATGCGGGGGGTACGGCGGAAGATGGAATTCACCTGTCCGGCGGATGTGGAGCGGGCGCTTATCAGCTCCGCGGAAAATTACTGTATCCGTGCAAGGATCATCCGTATGAATAACGCCTATAAGACCAGAGGGGCGTATATTGCGCCGGTGGCAGGGAATTTTTCACTAAGCTACAGTTATGAGGACAATCCGCTGCGCCCGAAAGTGATGTTTTGCCGCAATAACATGGAGCTTAACGTCCATGGCGCGGCAGAAATGGGGCGGGAAGGATTCGCATTTCCGGCATGCGAGGCAAGGCCGGAGAAAGAAAAGACCTGCTATTTCGGATTCACACAGCCCCCTGTGGGAGGTCCTCTGAAACTTCTGTTCGTCATGCACGACACGGTTCAGGGAAAACTTACAGGGCTTAGATGGGAATATCTGACAAAAGAAGGATGGAAGGAAATGCATCCTGCCGACGGAACCGAAGGATTCGCGCACACAGGGCTGATTTCCTGGTATGGACGGGACGATAGCTGTCAGGGAAATTTGTTCGGGCAGGACTTATACTGGATTCGGCTCAGTGAAGGCAGCAAAGAGGAAGCAGGAGACAGGAAAAGAGGCGGCAAAGAAGATAACTGCCCCAAGATTGAGGGCATTTACCCCAATGCTACCAGTGTCCTTGGCGCTGAGAGCGTAGAAGAGAACTTTACGCTTGCGCCCAGAGCCGAGAAAAAGGAGATTTGGCTTGCCTGTCAGGACATTTGCAGCTTAGAAGTCCGGGTATTAGGGAGGAAGGATTACCAGCGCGGCCTGGGGCAGTCCTGGGAATTATGGACAGAGGTGGAGGAGCTTGACGCCGGCAGCGGCGGCAGGAATGAGTATGCCGCCGACTGGCGGACGGGACAGATTACCTTCCCCAAATACATGGAAAATGCCGGGCAAAACCAGATGGATGAGATTGAAATCCGTGTATCCTACCGGCACAGCCAGGGAAACAAGGGAAATGTGCCGGCAGGGAGAATCGAACGGTTAGACCGTACCATCGGATTTATCAATACGGTGTTCAATCCTATGGCCACGGTGTGCGGCCTTGACGGGGAGACGGTGATGGAGTCCGTGGCAAGGAGTGCAAGCCTTCTGCGCCACGGCAGAAGGTGCGTCTCTGCCGAAGACTACGAAGACATGGCAAGGGAAGCCGCACGGGATATCTGCAAGGTAAAATGTTTTGCAGGTTATGACGAGAAAGGCGCACGCCAGGAAGGAGCCATTACCTTGGTGGTACTTCCCGGAGACTACGGAGAGAGCGCCTATAGCTTCGAGCGCACCAGAAGGAGGATCTGTCAATACCTGTCCTCCCATATGGATCAGAACATTGTCCATCTGGGCAGGTTCCATATTGTAATGCCGGATCTGATACGGCTGGATGTAAAGGTGTCAGTAGAGCTTGCCAAAGAAGGCGAGGTCTTTGCGGTAACGAAACGGGTACGGCAGGAATTAGACAGGTTCCTGAATGCACTCCATGGGAATTTTTACGGGGACGGATGGGAAATCGGCATACTTCCGGACCAGAACCAGATCATCCACGCATTAAAACAGGTAGAGGGCGTTAAATACATCAGCCAACTGTCCCTGCGCAAATACAGAAGCGGGCGGTTCACGGAATATGAAGTCAACGAAGAACGGCTGCTGCCTTTCTACCGGCTGCCCAAAAGCGGCTTTCATGAGGTAGTGGTGGAATTTCAACAATAGAGAAAGGGAGCATAGGAGATGTTCTATGATTTGAATCTGGATGATAAATCTTACCGGGAAATCGAGGAGGACGCCATTTTCCGAATCCCGGGAGAGTGTCCGGAATGGACCAACTATAATCAGTCCGATCCGGGTATGATGCTGATCGGGCTGCTTTCCTGGCTCAAAGAGATACAGCAGTATCATATCAGCCAGATTGGAGGCTGGAAACGGCAGAAATACCTGAAACTCCTTGGAACCAGTATGGAGCATGCCTGCCCCGCAAAGGGAGCGGTGAGCGTGGAACTGCCGGCAGGTTCCATGGGCAGCCAGTATCCGATCTTAAAAGGCGCCCGGTTTTTCGCCGGAAATATGACCTTCGAGACGATACAGAAAGAATTTCCCCGTCCCATAAAGCTGATCGGGGCATACCTCCTGAACGGAGAAGCATTGGAGCAGTACGTCAATATCGGAAATGATTTGGAAAAAAGAATGCGCCTGTATCCCTTTGGGGAGCAGCCAAAGGCAGGAAACCGATGCTGCTTCGTCATGGATCGTGGTTTTGATACCGGGGGACAGACGGTGTTGACCTTTGATATCTGCACAGAATACGAGGTGGCACGCAATCCCATTGGAGCGGACTTCGTTCCCCTTGCCAAGATTCATTGGGAATACCAGTCTGAGAACGGGTGGGAGGAGCTGCCGGTGGATTTTGATACTACCTACGCCTTTTTGCAGAGCGGGAAGATTGGATTCCATCTGCCCGGTGAAATGGTGGAGGACTTGGAGTATGGCGCATGGCAGATTCGTGTAACATTGTCAGAGAATGATTACGACGTGGCGCCGCTGATCCAGAACATTTACTTTAACGAGATAGAGGTAAGGCAGCAGTATTCCTTCTGTGATTACGAAGACTGTGAGGCAGTCCCTTGCGGGGGCGGGATGTATAGGGTTAAGAGTGGAATGTATCTTGCGAAGATGGGGCAGGCAGAGATTTACGTCCAGGTTGAGGACGGTTTTGTGCAGGTTCCGGTTAAGGAGAGGGAAGAGACAAGGGAAGGCGACGTGGTTTATTCCTTTTGCTGGCAGGAGCAGACAGAAGAAGGAGGAGCCTTAAAGGTCAGGCTTGCCGCCTACGAGAAAGAATTTCGGAAACGGCGGAAAATCGGTACGGGCAAGGCATATGCCAATCAGGAATACTGGCTGGATATCCCGGATATCGTCTATGATGAATTTGAGATCATGGTCTGGGATCGGCAGGACGGCAGATTCTATCCCTACCGGCGGGTGGAAGATTTTGACGGATGTACGCCGGAAGACATGGTATACGTCCTTGATTTGGCAGAGAACCGGCTGTTGTTCGGCAACTGTGAAAACGGCATGGCCCCGGATGGGGAAATCCTTCTGCTCCGTCTGCGGGTGTGCGACGGGCAGTCGGGCAATATCAAAGCAGGAAGAATCCGGGAATGCGGCGACTGTCCCGAACTTCTGGTGAGGCAGTACCGGCCGACCTGCGGCGGCAGGGACAATGAGACGGTAGAAGACTGCTATGAGCGGATCAGGCAGAAGCTTAGGAACATCAACCGGGGCGTGACCTATGCAGACTATGAGCAGTTGGTCCGGCAGACGCCGGGGCTGTTAATCAAGGACTGCAAGGTGATTCCCGTCACAGAGTCAGGAGAGGCACAGGACTCCTTCCGGGAAAATGAGATTGCCATTGTGGTGCGTCCATTAAGTTATCAAAAGAGAGATAAACGGCTCAGTGAGAAGTATAGGCGGAATCTGGAACAGGCATTGCAGAAGGGGAAGATGCTGGGCACATCTATCCGCCTGTTGAATCCAGAGTATGTGGGAATCGCAGTGTTTGCCGAGATTGTCATCCGTCCTCAGTTCACGGACGCAGAGGAAATGATTGAGGAGGCGGTGAGTTCTTACGTGAATGAGCATTCCTGGGAGATTGGGAAACCGGTCTCCGGCAGCGTACTCTACGGAATCATTGACATTCTGCCCTGCGTGTGGCAGGTAAGGTCTTTGTCTGTGGAGGCAAGAGGAAGAGGATACCGCCATCTGGTGAATGGGGATGTGAAGTTGCCGCCCAATGGGCTGCCTTATTTGAAAGAGACGGATATCCGGATTTTTACGGCAGGGGAGACAGACTTCTGACAAAGCACGGGGATGACAGGCCGGCGAAGGTATGGCTGGCAATTCGATGAACGGTTCTGCGGCAAATATGGCTTAGGCAGGTAGAAGCAGATAAGAGAGGCGATAGGTTTGGAGCAGCTAAGATATTTCGTATTTAATAAAAAGAGAGATTATGAATCCGGGTATCAGAATGGGATTCGGATGACAGGGCAGGGGATTGCCTTAGAAGAAGGAGCATCCCAGAACGGCACGTTCATTTCCCGTCTGTTAGACAGCGGCGAGGATGGGAACCAGTGGCACAGGGCCGTTATTGAAAGCAAGGACTACGGAGACGATTCCATTAAGTTCTACATCTATTGCAGCGACCGGGACTCTGTACCGGTGGACGGCAGGCTTTGTCCCTGGGAGGCGTTGTTTCGTGACAGGGAAATCCCTCTGGAGAAAAAGCGTCGGCTCATGGAGCCGTTTCTCGCCCATATCGTACAGAATCCCAGAGATATCCTGCTGTACCATGCAAGAGGAAGGTATCTGTGGCTGGAAGTGCAGTTGTTCTGTCAGGCTGGTTTCCTCCCCGAAATCAGCCACATGAAGATATATGCCGGAAACCGCAGTTTCCTCTCCTATCTGCCTGCAATCTACCAGACAGGGGGAAAGGAAGATTTCTTAGGAAGGTTCCTGGGGATGTTCGAGGCAGTGTATCAGGATTTGGATGAAAAGATCGGAGACTGTGCAAGACAGTTAGACCCAGAGGTAGCGGAGCCTGAATTTTTGAGATGGCTTGCCAAATGGGTGGGAATTACCAATGCGCATCTGTGGCAGGAAGAACGGTTACGGCGTCTTCTCATGGGAATCGTGGCAAAGAATCTGATACGCGGGACCAGGGAATACATGGAACATGTCATCAGCACCTTTACGGGAGAGCGCCCCTTCTTTCTGGAATACTCTGACATTGAGCGTTACCGGGATAACCCGGCGGCGTACCAGAGTTTAAAAAAATCCTATGCATGGGGGTCTTACGAGGTAAGTGTGTTCGTGCGGGAACAGGCAGTATGTTCCCTGAGGGAGCAGCACGCATTAAAGAAAATGATCGAGGACATGAAGCCCGCACATATCCGTATCCATCTGGTCATCCTGCGCCCGGGGATCTATCTGGGGCAGAATGTATATGCAGGGGTCAACAGCATGTTGGTGGCATATGAGCAGGTGAATCTAAGAGGAATGTCTGCCATCCCTTCCATCGTGGGTACGGCAGAAGCCGAGGCAAAGGAGGAAACAGAGATATGAAGAACTTGAAAAGCTTTCCATTCGAGAGAAACCGATATTTTTATGGGAAGCTGCTGTCCGTAGAAGATTTTGAGACAGAGCAGAAATATTTTAACGACAAGCGAAGGACCATCAACCGTTTCTTGTTTGGCTCCGGCGTGGTCTGCGGGCTTGGGGTCGTGGAAGTGGATGACGAGAGCATTTCCGTGGAGCGGGGGCTTGCCCTGGACTTTGCGGGACGGGAAATCGTGCTGGACGAGCCGGCAATCCGGAAGGTGTCGGAACTGGAAGGCTACGGCGAGGATCAGGACGCGGGCTTTTACTATCTGTGCCTGGAATATCAGGAAGAAGCTTATGAACTGATGCATAACGTGGCGGGAACCGCAGGGAAAAACGGAAGTGAATACAATAAATACAAAGAAGGATACCGTCTGTTCGTCACACAGGAGGAACCGGAGCGGGAGATTTTTACGCCGGAACGGCTGTATGAGGAGCGTAAGGAAGTCTGGCGGGGCCAGGGAACCCGAATCTTCCAGATATTTCCCAGATTCTTAGAGGCTGGTAAGGACGCTGTCCTTACTATAGAGATTGAGCATGGGGGGCAGCAGGAGTTTTCCTTTGAGTATGAGCTGGAACTGTCGTTTCTTACCAGCGGGGAAGGCAATCGGGTTCGGGTGGCGTTTGACAGTAAGGACTTAGTGAAGGATACCAGATACCGCATGGAAATCCCCCTGAAAGTGGCAGGTGTACAGGAGGTACAGGCGGAAATCTCTATGGTGGAGGGAAGCTTTCAGTTTCAGACAGGCGGCAAGGTATATACAGAGACAAAGCCCTGTGTCAGCAGCGGATATGTCAGCAGCAGGGACAGCTATGAGACGATGCAGTCCGAATATTATAAGACAGCAATGGACTATATTGTAGGAAATACGTTCCAGCAAGGAATCTACCTGGCGAAAATCTACGTGGTGCGGGCTGGGGGCGTCTGCCTGATTGAGCGCATCGAGCCTCTTCCTTTTGACCAGAAGGTCCTGCACAGTGAGATTGCGGCGGCAATGATTGGAAAGCTTTCTCAGGATGTGAAGCGGCTTATGGAGACAGAGCGTCTGGAAATAGAGAACCAGAAGACCCAAAGTGAGGAGAAGCCTCTGCGGGCGGCATACGGAGAAATCGTATTCGATATCGGAAACATGCGCCCGGGCGAGATTCTATACTCGGATGATATTGTTCACGGGCTGGGCTTCGGCTCTGTGACCATCCTGCTTGGTTATGAGGTGGATGATGATTTTGAGGAGGATACCCAGATGTTATACGGGGATGCGTCCCTCTTCGAGAGCGTCCACGGGTTCGCAGGCTCTCTGGGAGCAAAGCTGGAACCCGCAGAGGGAACCTTTGAGATCGGGCTTAAAATCCTGAAAAATGACGGGGCCAGACAGGTGCGGGTTCACTGGACGGCTCTTCGCAACGAAATACGAAAGCCGGAGTCAGCCAAGAAGAAGCATATCTTCATACAGCCGGATAATCCCAATGTATTCGTGGGTGACAGCGTGGTATTTACGGCAGTGCTGGAAGGCTTCACGGATGAACGGCTGAAATGGACGGTACGGGACCCGGAGGGCGGAACCATTGACAAAAACGGAAAGTATACCGCACCGGAGACGGCAGGTATCTTCCACATTACGGTTTCCAGCATGGCTTATCCAAAAGTACAGGCGTCCACATTCGTAGTGGTGAGGGAGAAAGAGTGAGGCGGATATGGTAATCAAGTTTCAGAATATGCAGTTTGAACTGATTTCTAAGATTAAGACCACGGTCTCCGGAAACATTGACCTGTATCTGGGGTGCGACGCAGACCGCCGGGAGGAGGGGCTTTATACAGTGGCATGCGTCCGGGATATGGAGCTTGCCAGAAAGCTGATTCCCATGACCACGAAGCAGAATGTCAGCCTTTCCTTCCGGGATCTTTACGCCAGCTTTAATGCGGACGGAAGATATTATGTGATTTTCCATTATGCGTCCGGGAAGTCACTGCAGCAGGCGTTGGAGGAGGGGAACTTCCATCTGCGGGAACGTCTTGTGATCTTGAAAAATATTTTTGCACAGATTTTTCTGCTGAATATGCCGGAATGTTTTGTGTACGAAGCCTTGCGGAAAGAAAATATTGTGTTGGATGATTCTCTGGGGGTTCGGTTCAATTACTTTTTTACGGAAATTAATTACTACTGGCAGGTGCAGGAAAAGGATCTGATAAATCGTGCCGGCGGGATCGTCCATGAGTTGTTCGCCCGGGAGCTGGAACAGAAGAAATCCCGGGATCTGGCAGAATTCGTGATGGATCTGGACGAAGGGCGGTATGGGTATCTGTGGGACTGTTATGTGGCATATGATGAAGTTTATGAGACAGTGCTTGCCAAGACGGAACACAGGGAGTTAGAATCCGGGCGTTTCTGGTGGCGGGCCTGGGAGCGCTTTAAGAAAATGCTGCCGACGGTGAGAACGGCGCTTGCGGCGGCGCTGATTGTGTCGGCTGCGATTTATCTTCTGTGGAGCCTGCCCAATCCTGCGCTTTCGGATAACGGGGTGTCCTTCGGGCAGATTGGGACCCTCAAGATTAAGGAGACGGAGCAGACAAGGTGAAATACAGTTAGGAGGTATCAGATATGCAGGGCGGACTTATCGGGCGTACTGCCAGAAGACTTTCACATGTATTGATGGCGCCGGTCCAGGTCGTCATCCGCAAGGCAAAGCGGACCCTCAGCCCGGATTCCTTTGCCTCGAAGGTTCTTACCGATGTCCGTAAGGGAGTCAACCAGAAGAAGGACAAGAAGGAACGGGTCATCGGGGATTATTTTTCCATCGGCAGATATTATGTGCTGAAACGGCTGGTCTTTGTCATCCTGCTTGCGGCGATCATTGTGCCGGTATTGTATATCAAGCTGCTGCACCCTATTCTGGTGTCCCATTTCTTCACGAAGACCATGGTTCTCAATTCCCACGAGATGGTGGGATATACCGGCAAGGTTGAACTTCTGTCCCGGGAAGACGGGGAACTGATCTTCAAGGGAAGGATGGAGGAGGGCAGGATTAACGGAAACGGGAAACTCTACACCTATTCTGGTTTCCTGCTCTACGAGGGGAATTTTGAGATGGAAGCCTACTCCGGCGAGGGGGAACTGTATTATGAGAACAGTAAGACTCTGTGCTACAAGGGTTCTTTCCTTCTGAATCAGTATGAAGGCCGGGGAACCCTCTATGACAGGGAGGGCAATCTGAAATATAAGGGAGATTTCAAGAACGGCCTGTATGAAGGGAACGGGACGCTCTATTTTCCAGATGGACAGAAGCAGTATGTGGGAACTTTCGTCAAAGGCGAGATGGAGGGACAGGGAACCCTCTATAACGAAGAGGGAAATGTGGTCGCCACGGGAACCTTCGAGGACGGTGAGCCTCTTTTGCAGGAGGTGGTCCTGACGGACGAAGAGGGAAATGTGGTCTATGAGGGAACGGTCAATACAGACGGCGAGTACGAAGGAGAAGGAAAGCTCTATGAGGAGGGAGCCCTCGTCTATGACGGAGACTTTGTAGACGGAAAGAAGAGCGGCGAGGGAACTCTGCTGGGCGAGGAAGGGCAGCTTGTGTATGCGGGAGATTTTGTGGAAGACCAGTACGAGGGAGACGGCAAGCTCTACGAGAACGGCGTCCTTGCCTATGAAGGCAGCTTTGTGAAGGGAAAAAAAGAGGGAAGCGGAACCACATATGACGCCGAGGAAAATGTCGTCTATGAAGGGGAATTTGCCAAGGATGAGTACGAAGGCGAAGGAAAGATCTACGACAAGGGCGAGCTGGTCTATGAGGGCAGTTTTTCCAAAGGCGAGTATGACGGCGAGGGGACTCTGTTCTATGAGGACGGTGCATTTATGTATGAAGGGGCGTTTGCCAATGGAAAGAAGGAAGGCCTGGGGAAGGTCTTTACCGGAAAAGGCGACATCGTGTATGAAGGAAGCTTTCAGTCGGATGTGTTCAACGGGGAAGGCAAGCTCTATGACGATAACAAGGTTCTGGTGATTTATGACGGAACCTTTGTGGACGGGTTGTATCAGGGAATGGGAAAACTGACCGATTCCGAGACGGAAGCCCTGTTGTATGACGGAGAGTTCTATAAAGGACAGTATAGCGGAAACGGCAAGTTATACCAGCCGTCTAACGGAGGGCTGATTTACGAAGGAGGATTCTTAAACGGCGAGTATTACGGAACCGGGAAGCTGTGGGACGACATGGGAAATCTTTTGTATGAGGGAGATTTTATCCGGGGACAGTATTTCGGGCACGGGACTCGTTACGACCCTTACTCCGGGATGGTTCTGGAAACCGGCCAATTTAAGTATGGCGTACTGACCCAGCCGGACCCGGTCACAAATGTGTCGGGAGTGAATACGGGGAATACTCAGACGAATCAGGCAGGAACTGGGAACTAAGAGATGTGCAGGTGAAGATACAGAAAGGGAAACTATGGCAGATTATACGAAGATTGCGGATACGGGGAACGGGATACTGACGCTGTTAAAAGAGGCGTTAATCCCGGAACTGTTGAACAGCCCGGATCAGATCGGGCTGTGTTCTCCGGAGGATCACGGGGATTATGTGGTGGGCCTGTGGCTCTATGACGTGAAGGCAGATAACTCGATACAGGCTCATGAGATGGCAGATATCGGACGGAACGCCCAGCGTTACCCCTCCACCTATCTGACGCTTTACTATATGCTCACCCTCTATTTGCAGAGCGACTTAAAATACCGGGCAGTACAGGAACACCAGATTTTGGGAAGAGTGATACAGGCGTTCCGGGATAAGGCGGCGTTAAAGCCTGATACCTTTACGCCCACCGGGGAACCGGGAGGCGGGAATATCCGCCTGCAAATGCTGGATCTGGACATAGAGGTAAAGACGCGGATCTGGACGGTGCCGAATGCGGCGTACCGGGCGTCCCTGTTCTACTCGGCAGGACCGGTGGAGATTCCGTCTACAAGGAAGAAATCCGTCAGAAGGGTACAGGAAATCGATTACCGTTTTACCGGAAAGGATACATAGGATGAATATGGTATTACAGGAAAGGAAAATACGGCTGTCCAAGGCAGTGCGCCTGAGGGACGCCTTTACCGGAGAGCCGGTGTCGGCAGGAGTTACCCTTCGCACCCTGTCCGGGGGAAGGGTAGAAAAGAAGAGGGAAGGGTATTTCCTGTTTCTTGACGTGGGAAGCCCTGTGTTCGAGGCGGAAATAGAATCGAGCGTCTACCAGCGGCAAAAGCTTCATCTTCCGGCAGATTCAGGGGCATGTGTGGAGGAGATTCTCCTGTATCCGTCCCCCGCTTACCCCTTGCGGGAAGGCGTGACGGTTGTGCGGGGCAGGACGAAGCCGGGGAGTGTGCTTAGGTTCCATGTGAGAGACGGTCAGGGGAACGTAAGGCTGATCCGCGACTACCGGAAAGGGGAGGAAGAGATTTCTTTCTATATAAAGGACAGGATTTCAGGCATGTTCTGGTATGTCTGGAAGAAAGGAAAGGAAGAAGGCGAATATTTCCGTGCAGATCGTCCCGGGGAGGAAGGGGAGCAGTACAGGTTGAAAAAACCCCTTGCTTGGGATTACCAGAAGAGGGATACCTTGATTTGTCCGGCCAGGGAGAGTATTGCGGATGAGGAAGGAGAATTTTACCTATTGCTTCCGGAACTTTGCCAGGAGAGACGTCTCCTGCATTACGCCTGTGAAAATGACGGTGAAGTGACGGAAGGGGAATTGGAGATTGTCCGCGGACGTGAGAACAATTTCATATTAAAACAGAGGAGTGAAGAACCATGGGATTATGTGTGACCGGCGGTGCGTCCATGACCTGTTCCTTCGGCATGGCGCCCTCCATACTGAACGTACTGCCAACGGCAAAGACTATGTCAGCCATGCCGCTGGCAACTATTTCCGATAATATCCCTTTTGTAAATATCGTTCCATTCGGGATGTGCCAGAGTATGGCGAATCCTATGGTGGCGGCAGCGACAGCGGCGGCAATGGGAGTGCTGACTCCCATGCCCTGCACGCCGGTTCCGGCAGGACCGTGGGCGCCGGGGGTTCCCCAAGTGCTGGTGGGCGGCAAGCCGGCCCTGAACGATCAGTGCAAGCTGACCTGCGCATATGGGGGAATGATACAGTTTACCAATTCGGGCTGCCCGACGGTGCAGATGTAGTACGGCGCATAGGGTATACCGTGATGCATGCCATACGGGCAGGTGGACTTCGTCCATTAAGGAATGATAGATTGAATCCGAGGAATGAAAATGAGAAGAAAAATATTATGTGGTATCTGGGGAATTCTGGCTGTTGCAGCCATTGTATTTGCTGCAGCCAGTATTTATGGAAAGACGGTTAAGCTCAATTATATTGAGCAGATTCATTTGCAGGACGGCAAGCTCTATTATGTAGACCGGGGAGATGGGGAAAAATTAAGGATCATCCGTTCCGACCCGGACGGAGAGCATGGGCAGATGATTGTCTGCCAGAAGCATGAGCGGGAACAGTGCCGGATCATTCGTCAGATTTTCTTTGACGACGCAGGTAACGCCTATGCGTTCATTGAAGAGGCGGACGTAGAATCCTGGGACGGCGTGGGAGGCAAAGTCTATCAGTGTGATTTTGACAGAGGGCGTTTTCAGGAGACGGATTTTCTTCTCTCAGAGGAAGAAAATACTTATGCCCAGGTGTGGATGCAGTGTATCCGGGATGGGAAACTTTATTATATCTGTATTCCGGATAATGAGAACGGCCCGGGAGAGGCGGTTCTCTACGTCTGTGATGAAAATGGAAAAAGGGAGCGGTTAGATCACGTCGCTCTGGAATATCCCTATCTCAATTCCCAGTTTTTTTTAAGCAAGAATCAGGTACTTCTGTGGATGGATTACGAAGGAGAGGTATTTGCAAAGGAAGCGGGGACAGACCATTATCTGGAAATCGAAGGCGTCACAGGCAGGAAAGGCGCCTTTAAGAGCCTCTGCGATGACGGAGAGCGGGCCTATGTGATGGAGTATGAGGCAGAGTGTATCCGCAGTATAGACCTTGACAGCCAGACCTCAGAGACGGTTTTTTCGGCGGAAGAACTTAGGAAGAATTATGCAGGCTTTACGTTTCAGGAACTGCAAAGCCCGGATTGTACCCAGAAGGGGTTCTGCGCCGGGATGGAGAATGCGGATGGAAGGCTTTCCATCTGTTCCTACCAGAATGGCGTTCATCAGGATATTGGAGAATGTACCCTTGTCCCTACGGCAGTCATGCAGAGGATGGGCTGGGTCTATGCAGGAATTCTTCTCGTGGCGGCTCTTCTGTGCCTTTACTGGATTGCCTGTGTCAAATACCATGTACAGACCATCCTGGTACGGCTCTGTGTGATTTTCCTGTTGAGCCTGCTGGTGATGGACGGTTTTCTGGAATATTGGATTGAATCATCTATGCGGCGGCAGCTAGAGCGTAACCAGACGTTGGCTTTGTCTGCCATGGGGAAGATTCTCAAAGAGGATATCATACATAACATTGAGACAGACGCAGAAAAGTTTCCTTCCGGCGACCGCGCCTTGCGGATGAGCCACCCTTCCATCAAAGGTGGAACAGAGTTGTCCATATATGTATACAGCATCTTCCATGGAGATGAAGAGGGACGGCTGTACGTCAGTGAGTCTATGTCGGAATATTACGGCGTTCCGGTGGAATGGGTGTACAGTTCTGAGATTTCTAAGGCCATCTATGATGCCTACAATACGGGGGAAATCGTGAATAAAAGCGACGAAAACCGTAATGGAAGGCGCAACAACCAGTTTGTTCCGCTGGCGCTTGGCGACGGGACGAAATTCGGCGTATTAGCGGTATCGTGCGATGGGAATATTCTGGATTACCAGATCTGGTATTATCAGTGGAATCTAAAGAATGCCTCGTCTACGCTGCTCTTAATCCTGACAGTGGTTTTGATGGTAATCCTTTATATCTTCCTGCGTCCTTTAAAGGAGCTGAAAGAATGCGCGCTTAAACTGGCGGCAGGAAATCTGGGTGTGACGGTAGCCGTCCGCGGCCACGATGAAGTGGCGGATATCTCGTCGGCATTTAACCAGATGTCACTGGAAATTGCCAGATATGTGCAGGACATTCAGGGGATGTCGGACGGTTATTATAAATTTATCCCTGCGAAGATTCTGGAGCTTCTGAACAAAGAATCCATTCAGGATGTGGAACTGGGGGATCAGATGGTTGGAGACATGACGATTCTGTCTCTTCATGCCATGAATTATCCCAGACAGAAGATGTATCAGTCGGCGGAACAGGTGTACACGGACATTAACCGTGTGCTGTCCCTGCTGGTAGAGCCGATCAATGGACATTGCGGCGTTGTGGAACATTTTGACGATACGGGGCTGTCGGCGTTCTTTACGGTGGGAAGCCAGGAGGCGCTTGACGCTGCTATTGACATTCATCGCCTTCTGGATGAGCGGATGGCGGGAGGCGGCAGGACCATTGCCATCAGCTATGGGCGTGTGATGATCGGCGTCATCGGGCATGAGCAGAGGATGGAGGCGACGGCGGTCTCCGCCCATTCTGACCTGGCGAAAACGCTGCGGTTAAAGGGGGACAAATATGGCGCCCATATTCTCATCACCCATCTGGTCTATAGGCAGATACCGGATTTTGAGGAGCATTATCATGCAAGGTATCTGGGAAATATTTACCTTTCCGCCAATCATACTTACGAGCGGGTCTATGACGTCTATGACGGGGATTCGGAGGAGGAATTCTATTACAAGGATCTGACGAAAGAGTTGTTCGAGAAGGGCGTGGGGCTGTTCGTTGCCAGGAAGTTCTATGAGGCAAGGCTTGTCTTTGTGGAAGTGCTGAAGCAGCACCGGAAAGACAAGGCCGCAAAGGAATATCTGTATCGGTGCGACCGGTATTACAAGATGGCTGATGAGGAGGAAAAGGAGACGGTAATCGAGAAGTTTTAATGCGCTGATTAGAGATGAGGTGAAAGAATGGATCATGATATTTTAGAGAATACCATAGAGGAAGTGACAGAAGGCGACAAGGCGCAGAATGATTCATCTGCCAGTCCGTCCGGGCCTGCGGCAGTAGAACAGAAGCCTGTGCAGAATGATACTGGCGGGAATGACGGAACCGAGGAAGTAAAAAAAGAGACGCCGTCGCTTGAAAGGGGAGAACCTGCGATTCCGACTCTGGTGGTAAAAAGGAGTAAGCCTGCGGCCAGAAATGGAGAAAGGAGCGGGGGTGAGGGAGAAGTTCCGACTTTGGTGGTAAAAAGGAGTAAGCCTGCGGCCAGAAATGGAGAAAGGAATGAGACAGAACCGCAGCCCCAGCCTCATATAGTAAATGAAAATAATCCGAAACCTCCGGCTAAGAAGGATGAATGGAGTTCGGGTGAGGGAGAGGTTCCGACTTTGACGGTAAAAAGGGGTAAGCCTAAGCCTGCGGAGGAAGAAAGGAGAGAGGAAAACGTTCCGACTTTGGAGGTAAAAAGAAATAAGCCTGAGGAGGAAAACGGGGAGCACATCAGAAATGGAGAAAGTGGAACACTTGATGAGATAGCGGCTCCAATGCGTGCCCTTGCCATGGAAAATGAAGGTATTATTCAAGAAGGCGGAGAGGCAGACGGTTCCTTCGACACGCTGCAGGAGTTGAAGGAGTTAAAGAGTAATCAGCCGGAAGAACCGCAGAACAATGAAAATGGCGCTGCAGATTTGCTGAAAAAGGTCAATGAAGCCAGAAGAGGGAATATTTATTCGGCGGTGGTGCTGGCAAAGGGGCTGGAAAACCATCAATCGAATCCATTTGCCAGCGGCAGGGCTTCCCGTTTCTTCAATTCCTCTAAGATAGATAAAGCGCTTGACGTCAATAAGCTGGCAATGGGGGCTAATGGAATAGCCAGCTCCTGGGATAAGGAATATGCCGATTCCAAACTCGGCAACAGTATTTCCCTGGTTGTAAATATGATTGCTTTGGTTGGTTCTCTGCGTGATTTGGTAAAGAAGATCAAAGGCTTTCGGAATATGCCGAAATGGAGTAAGGAAATGGAGGCCAGCCAAAAGAAGGGAGCCATAAGGGATAACGCATTTGCAGTACTGGGTATCATTTCCGATGCAGCTACCATATTACTCAGAGTCTGCGGCGTTGCCAAAGCGATTGCGGGCCTTGCAGGACAGGGGAAGAGTGTGTTCGCCAAGGTGACAGGCTATGTTTCGTTGGCACTGGGGGGCTTTACGCAGATTGTCGGTCTTTCATCATCTGTCAATCAGATGTTGAAGCTGAAGGAAAACAGGAAGAAGGTGGCAGACGCCCGAGATAAGGCAGGCGAAAAAGTAGATCGAATAAAAGAAAAGTATTTTCCTGAAGCAGAGAGACCTCAAGCAGAGGAGCCTGGAGAAGGCGGCGAACCTGAAAACGACGGAGCGCCGGCACAGGAAAAGAAAACGGGAGCTTCCGCCGGGAGGACCAGGGCAGAAATTGCGGTACTGCTGATGGAACAAGGGGGCGTCACAGAAGAAGAGAAGGATGTCCTGACCGGTTATCTGATGCTTGAAAGAAAGGCCGGTAAATTAAATGAGCAGCTCATGAACGGAATCTTTGGGCTGACTACCCTTTCCACAGGCCTGATTTCCACCATAACCGGGAGTGTAAGCGCCGGGCTGAAGGAGAAGACGGAAACCGACGAAGATAAGAAACGCAGTGATAAAGCAAATCTGGCAAATCAGATTGTCGGGACAGTTTCAAATGGCGCTGTTATAGTCGGCGCCAGCAAGAACCTGACTCAGGGAGTCATGAAAAAGGTAAAAGAGAAAAATCCTTCCAGCGCTGAAAAAGTCCTGCAGAACCGGGTGAAAGACGTTCTGGAAGAAATGAAGGAAAAGAAGTATGGGCTGAGAGGAATAGCGCAAGGATTGCAGGACGATCCCAATGATGAGCAGAAGGCGGCCGCCACACAAGCGCTGGAGAAATATGCCGCTGCGGATAAGAGGCTTCAAGGCCTTGGCGTGGATTATGGGGTACTTTTAAAAGCACACGATGAAAAGGCGTTTGAAAAGGCGTTGATTGCAGGAATATAGATTCTTAGGGGAATAACCGAGAGAAAGAATGGATGGTGTAAGAATGTTTTCAGGGCAGGAGGAATATTTCCAGAGGCTGCTTGTCCTGGTGAAAGAAGAAATCAGCCTGTACACGAAATATGCGGTGCGTCTCAAGGAGAACGGGGGGATTCGGCATATTTACAATACAAAGCTGTTCCGGGACGAATTGTCCAACGTGATGGAGGATGCGTTCACACATATGGACCGCAAATCCTATGATGCGCAGAGGGAAGATCTCTTTGGCAGGTGGCGCGCCTTCCACGGGGAGGCGTACCGCACCATGAAAGAAGGCGGGGTATTCCTTCCTTTTGAATATATGCTCAGAAGGCTTGGGCTCAATGGGTTTGAGCAGTATATTGCCTGCCTTGCCATGGCGCCGGAGCTGAATCGGGAATTTGAGAGGATGTACAGTTATCTTCAGGACGATCTGGCGTGGCGTTATCCGTCTCTGGACTTGTGTATCAAGATGTACACCATGGAAGAGCAGGAGCAGAATACCCTCATCCATCAGGTATTTGCCCGCAAGGAGCTGCTATGCTGCGTATTCGGCCCAAAGCCTCTGACTCAGGAGAGTGAACTGGCGTGGCGGTTTAAGCTGCGGGAAACTCTGGTGGAGTATGTATTCTTCCATGAATCGGATCTGAAAAGAGGCAAAGCCCAGTACCGTCTGAAATTTCTGGACGAAGAAACGGAGCCAGTATGCAATATCAACCGCCAGACGGCAGAAAGCCTTTCCCGGCGGCTTCGGGAAGAGGCCGGGCAGGCCGTAACGGAGGAGATACGACTGTTTTTCCTGCACGGGCCTTTGGGGAGTGGAAAGAAGCTGCAGATCAGCCTTGCGGCGAAGCGTCAGGGGCAGTCGGCATTATTTCTGGATATGAAGGGACTGGCGTACCAAAAGGAAGAGCAGATGAAAGAGACGGCATGTGACGCCGTTGTGCGGGCAATGCTTGACCATGCCTTTCTGGTGTTCGACCACTGGGAGACAGTGTGGGCGGGGGAGAAAAAGAACCGTCAGGCTGCCATCGGCATTCTGCGGTGTGCTTCTTTATTTTTTAAGGACGTATTTTTTACGGTGGAAGAGAGTCCGGGAGAGGATGTCTTCGGGGGAGAATATCCCGCAGGATATGGAATCGAGGAATTCCGGCTTCGTTTTCCTTCTATACGGGAGAGGAGCATGCTCTTTCAGGCGTTTCTCGCAGAGGCAGGCTGGCAGGCGCAGGAGGGACAGGTCTGTGACACGCTGGCGGCACAATTCGATTTTTCTCCAGGGACGATCCGGGATGCGGTATGGCTTGCCTGCCGGAACGCGGCGGTACAAGGTGAAGAGAAGATTCCCACGGCGTATCTGTATCAGGCATGCCAGCAGAAGATCTCCCATAAGCTCGGAGAACGTGCCAGCCGGGTCAATGCGGCGTATACCTGGGATGACCTTGTGTTAGAAGAAGGACCGAAAGAACTGCTGCGCCAGGCATGCGGGCAGATTTCCTGCCGGGGCAAGGTCTATGAAGAGTGGGGATTCGCGGATAAGATTGCCTATGGCAGGGGGGTATCCTTGCTGTTCGCAGGGCCGCCGGGAACCGGAAAGACCATGGCGGCCCAGGTGCTGGCAAAGGAGCTGAATCTGGAACTCTATAAGGTAGACCTCTCCGGCGTGCTGTCGAAATATATCGGGGAGACCCAGAAGAACCTGAAAGAGATTTTTGACGAAGTGAAGAAGAGCCGAAGTATCCTCTTTTTTGACGAGGCGGACGTGCTGTTCGGCAAGCGTGTGGACGTCTCGGACGCAAGGGATATCAGCGCCAATGCACAGACGGCGTATCTGCTGCAGAAGATGGAAGAATATGACGGGATTACCATTCTTGCCACGAACCTTTTGCAGAATTTTGACGATGCGTATAAGCGGAGGATGAAGTATATTATCCGGTTTACATTTCCGCAGAAGGAGCAGAGGGCTTTGATGTGGGAGAAGGTGTTCCCGGAAAAAATGCCCCTTACGGGGGATATTGACATTGAGTATCTGGCGGATAATTTTGAACTTTCCGGCGCAAGCATCAAGAATATTGCGGTGAACGCGGCGTTCCTGGCGGCTTCTAAGCAGGAGATTACGGGGATGGAGCACATTATGACGGCGCTGCAGCAGGAATATGAGAAATCCGGGAAAATACTTGGAAAAGCGGAATTGCAGGAGTATTATATATATAAGATTTAAAATGGAGGTTTTCTGATGAGTAAAGAAGAGTTACGGGAAGGTTTGAAGAGGCTGCATGAATACGTAATGCAGCTGGATTTTAACAGCGTGTTTATCGAGGAGGGGGAAAAGGCTCCCATGGATACGCTTCTGCTTGGCGCCCGGATCGGGGAAGATTTGAGTCTGGATATTTCCTGCAATTTTGCCAATGCGCCGGGGTTTGGGGATATCCTGCATTTGTATGGGGAGATGAATCTGAATCCGATAATAGAGGAGAATCCAGCCGCTTTCTCGGAAGAGGTGATTCTTAGGATGGCCAATGAGCTGAATAAGAGCCTGCCCATCGGACAGATTATTTATCTTACGGAGGACAGCCAGGGAAAGGCGCAGAGAGTCGCCGGTATTCGCTATACAATGCTGACAGATCTTGCAGGGGAAAAGGAGCTTAAAAAGTGTGTCGAAATTATTGAGATGCTGCTCAACATCTATGAGATTCTGTGTAGTACGCTGTATCTTTTGCTGGAAGGGGACTCCCTTCCGAAGGCGATGGAGACGCTGTCGAAGATTATGGATGGGGAATAGGATGAGATGCCCTGTGTTGTGGTTTTTAACGGCACAGGGTAGTCTTTATCTTACTGCCGTATTCGTAATCATCTGCAAAATAAACATTCCATCCTCCTGTCTGAAATTCACACTGGAGCGAGTCTGCCTTGCAAAGGAAAGGATACTCTTCGTCCCAATCCCATGCTCAGAACCCTTCTGGGAAATAGGCAGCCCATCCTCATCAAATGAAATCTTTTTCCTGCACGTATTTTCAAGCTCCATAAGATACTGGCTGCCGTTCATGCGGCTTTTCAGCCGGATCATGCGTTCGCCGGATTCATTCCTGCAGGCATGCAGCGCGTTCTCAAGGGCATTGGCAAGAACCACAGAAAAAGAAACCGAATCAATGGCATTCTTAGGCGGCGCCATGAAAATCGAATGTACCTGTACGCCTTCTTCCTGGGCGATATTCAGATAATAGGAAAGTACGGAGTTTATGATATAGTTTTGGCAGTAGTGGGGCGTCTCACTTCTGTTGAGCGTGTCTTCCAAACCAGACAGCAGATGCCGCGCCTCTTCCATAGAGCCGTCCTTCAGGCAGGAATTCATGACAATGGAAAAATGCCGGATATCATGGCGCAATATTTTCAGCCGCTCTTCAGTGGCAAGCACATTCTTTGCCTGCTTTTCCATAGAAGCGACCTGCAGCATCAGAAGCTCCTTGTCGTGAGAAACCATCTGCAGCCGGTACTGGCGCAGAATGCTCTGATAGACCACCATATAGACCACGATGATCAGCGCCAGAAGTCCGTAAATATACACGGCGCGTATAGGTTCCCGGATATAATAAAACGGAACGTTAGCAATGACGAGAAGCAATGCACAAAAACAAAGGGGAATCAGCGACATGGTTCCCCAGCCAATATGGACGGTATGCATCAGGTTCAGGAAGGGCTTCCTCAAATACCGGTATTCCAGATAAATTACGATAGAATAGACTACGGTAAGAATCAGGAAATAGATATAAGGATTGCCATTGACGGCAGAATTTATCAGAAGCACGGTCATGGCAATGATCAGGGAAAAACCAATCTGGGTCGCATAATTAAACATCGCCTGGGCAGGCGAATAAAAGTCCATTTTGTAAGCAAGCACAAAGGCGGGCAGGGAAATGGTAAAAAACATAATCTTCGTAAAGAAGAAAAATCCGAATATTGAGATAATGGTCCAGGAAGACAGGCATACCCATATAAGGTATACGCTGAATATTGCCAACACTTTCCGGAGAGTATATTTGAATGTAGTCAGTGCGACCATCATCCCCAGAGTAAAGCCGGTAATCAAAAGTATCCGGATGCAATGGATAAACAGGTCATCTTCCATGAAATTCGTCAGGGTCATGGCTCTTTTACCTCCTGAAGCCAGTAATCAATATAGAGCTTCTGTACCTTTGCAGAAAATGAACGGGCAACGGGAACCGTATCTTTGGTAGTCAACTCAAGCGACCCGACGGTCAGCCGTTCAGAATAATCCAGGTTCACCGCAAAGGATGTGTGAGTCTTAATGAAATTCGCATGTTCCAACACCGGCGCCAGAAACTGGTCGAATCCGGAGCGCAGATACAGGCTTTTCAAACACTGTCCGTCCGCCAGATGGAGATAGCAGACATGGGAGAGCAGTTCCGCATACACAATTTGATGCAGGGGAATCTGACGGAATCCCTTGGAGGTCTTGAGGACAAATACTTCATTTTTTTTCTTTCCATAATTGCGGGCGATCTTGTCCAATACAGGAAACAAGTTGTCCCGGCGGACAGGCTTACAGATATAGTTAAATGCATACAGGCGGAATGCGTCCGGATAGTAATCTCTGCTGGAACTCAAGTAGACAATCAGCGGTTCCCCAAGGATATTGGACAGATGCTCCCCCAGGCTGATACCCGTCATGTCAGGCATGAGGATATCAAGCAGGAAGACGTCGTAAGTATCCCCTCCGGAAACAGAGTCAATGAGATTGTAAGGGGAACGGAACGTATGAATTCTAATATCCGGATGGTTCTCCTGGCAACGCCATTCTTTAATGATTTCTGAAGTTTTCGCAAGATCCGTTCCGTCGTCGTCGCAGATGGCAAGGCGTAACATGTGCAAGCACCTCTTTCGTAAAAAATAAGGGATAAATTTATTATAGGATTTTTAGAAAGGGAATTCCACATCATGGGATAAACTGTGAATTTTTAGGGACAAAAGACAGATTACAGACCAGCTTTTTTGGTGCAAAATCTGTATAATTGTTGTAAATTTCCCGAAATAGGGGAATTTTTACTAACATAAAGCCGTAGTGCGCAAAGAGAGGAGAGTTTTTAGTGAACAAAAATTTGAAAAAGAAAACGGGAGTGGAGCTTGTATTGATTACTCTGGTGGTGCTGTCCGTCGTACGGCAGTTTTTCCTTGGGAGTTACCATAACATGTTTTTGGGAATCCTGACATTGATTCTTTTTATGGTGCCACAGATGATTGAAAAGATGGTGGGAGTGACGATTCCCGCAGGCTTGAAAGGGGTAATCCTGATTTTTATCTTTTCGGCTGAAATCCTTGGAGAAATCAATGCATTTTACATCAAGATACCAATCTGGGATACCATCCTACATACGACCAACGGATTCTTGATGGCGGCAATCGGGTTCGCCCTCATCGACCTGTTCAACAGGAGCGAGAAGTTTTCTATTAAAATGTCCCCATACTTCGTAGCGTTCGTGGCATTCTGTTTCTCTATGACGGTAGGGGTCGTATGGGAATTTTTTGAGTTCAGCATGGACTGGTTCTTCCACACAGATATGCAGAAGGACTGGATTCTGCCCACAATCAGCTCTGTAAAGCTTGACCCCTTAGGGGCGAACAACCCCATTCAGGTAACGGTAGAATCCCTTGTGGTAAACGGTGAAGAGTGGAATTTTGGCGGCTATCTCGACATCGGAATCGTGGACACGATGAAAGACCTGATTGTAAACTTTATAGGAGCCGTGGTATTTTCTGTCATCGGAATCATTTACCTGAAACAGAGAGGAAAGGGCAGGCTTGCATCGTCGCTGATTCCGCAAGTGAACGAGCCGCACGGCATGGAAGCAAAGAAGGAGACTATGGCTGATGGGCAAAACGGTAAGAAATAATTTATATCTGATTTTATTCTGCTGTATCATCGGAGCCGTGGCGGGAGGCGTGATATGGGCGTTCCTGAAAGTCATGTCCCTTGGAATCCATTTCCTGTGGGAGTGGCTGCCTTCCCGATACTCTATCCCCTGTTACACGCTGATTGTGTGTACGCTGGGGGCGGCGTTCATCGGGTGTTTTCGGCGGAAGTTCGGGGACTACCCCGAAGAGCTTGATACGGTAATGGGAAAGGTGAAGGAGGAGAAGACCTTCGACTATTCCAATATGCCGGTGCTTCTGTTAAGCGCCTTGTTCCCACTCTTGCTGGGCAGCAGTATCGGCCCTGAGGCGGGGCTTACAGGGGTAATCGTCGGGTTGTGCTATTGGATTGGAGATAATCTTTCCTTTGCCCGTCAGAATGCGAAGGAATACTCTCAGGTAGGCGTGGCAGTGACCCTTGGCGTCCTGTTCCGCTCGCCCTTATTCGGTGTATTTGCTGTGGAGGAAGAGAACCGGGACAAGGAAATCATCAAGCTTCCGGGGACGCTGAAATTATTCTTGTACGGACTTGCCGCAGCGGCAGGAACCGGATGTTATATGCTGCTGTCAGCGATATTCGGCTCTGGACTTGGCGCGCTGCCATCTTTCCCGGAAATGCAGCCCAAGATATGGGATTACTTGATGTTGGCAGTGTATATCCTGCTTGGCTGTGTGCTGGCGAAGTTCTATTTCCTCACACATACAGCGGCAGAGAAGGCGTTGTCAACCCTTCCGGCCATTATTAGGGAAACGGCGGGAGGGCTGTGCCTTGGAGCCATGGGGATGCTGATGCCGGTACTGATGTTTTCCGGTGAGGAGGCAATGGGGGAACTGGTGGCAGACTGTGAGATGTATGCGCCGCTCATCCTTGCCGCGATTGCATTCCTGAAAGTGCTGCTGACCAATATCTGTATTCAGTCCGGGCTGAAAGGAGGACATTTCTTCCCAATCATATTTGCGGGAGTATGCCTTGGCTATTCCGCAGGGGCTTTGGCCTTTGGCTATAGCGGGGGGCATATGACATTTGCAGCGGCGGCTGTGACGGCGGCGCTGCTTGGCGGTATCATGAGGAAACCGCTGGCTGTGACCGTGCTGCTGTTTTTGTGTTTCCCGGTTAGGTTGTTTTTGTGGATTTTCCTTGCGGCAGCGGCAGGGAATATGTTCTGTTCAAAGATGGAGAGCAAGAAAGATTTTTCTACACTGATAAAAAGTGATGAAAAATAAATGACGGCTGCACAATGCGGGAAGATCCGTCGTGCAGTGAGAAAAAATTACAGAATCAGGAGGAGATTTATTTATGAAGGTATTTTCCATTGTATTTGGGGTATTGATCGCCATTTGCGGGCTATCCTGCATGTTTACCCCGCTAATCACATTTTTGGAGGCAGGCTATTTTCTTGTAATCTTGCTGTTTGTCTATGGGACTGTGGGAATCATCCGGTCAGTTTCCAATAAGACGTACGGGCTGGATTTCGTGTTTGATATCCTGAGTATCATTCTTGGCATCGTAATTCTGGTGGTGCCGGGGCTGAAGCTGATGACAGACGGCATGTTGATTTACCTTATGGCGTTCTGGTTCATGCTGCAAGGCGTAATCAATATCTTCCAGGCCTTCCGCCAGAAGAAGGTGACAAAAGGGCTTGGCTGGGTATGGACGCTGACCCTTGGAATCCTTGGGCTGTTAGTGGGAATCTATTCCGTGGTACATCCGATGCTGCTGGCGCTGACCTTTGGTATTCTCGTAGGGGTATATTTTATCGAGAGCGGTATCAGCATGATTGTGATGGCCCAGTACATGACGGCGGACGATGAATAGGGCAGGCATGGATACAGGCCTGTATGAGGGGACGGTCTTTGGAAAATGAAGGCATGGAAACGTTGCTACTATGTCCTGAAACGTACGGGGACTTTGAAGATCTTCATTAGTTTCCTGATGTTCCTGTGCGGCGCGGCCGCGGTACTGACTGTGTTAGAGCCTGGAATCAATACTCTGGGCGACGGGCTGTGGTACTGCTTCGTTGCCTCTACTACCATAGGTTTCGGTGATATCTGCGCCGTCACAAGGGGCGGCCGGATCGTCACCGTACTCGTGGCTGCATACGGAATTCTCATGACGGCAATGGTCCCGGGAGTCGTCGTGAGCTATTATATGGAGTATCTGAAAGTAAGGGAGAAGGAGACGATTTCCGTCTTCCTGGAAAAGTTGGAGATGCTGCCGGAGCTTTCGGAAGAGGAGCTTAGGGAGCTGTCCCGGAGGATACGGGAATTCGGGCATAAAAAGCAGGATTAGGAGATCTGGGCATAAAAGAGCTGTTCCGGAGGATACTTGCGTATCGGAGAGGTCTGCGGTCTGACTTGGCAGGATTTTAATGAATGGGAGAATAGGTGAGGATTTAGGTCTTGAAGGGAAAATCAGGGATGTGGTAGAATATGAACGGTAATGGAGTTTGTAAATCCTTTGAAAGGAGACCGAAAATGGGCATTTATGTTAATCCTGGGAATCAGGCATTCAAACGGATCGACGGTTCAAATTATGTAGACAAGACAGGAATGATACAGCTGATAAATGAAAGAATTGGCAGAGACGATAGTCTTGTATGTATTAGCAGGCCTCGTCGTTTTGGAAAATCCTATGCAGCAAAAATGCTGGCGGCTTACTACGATTGTTCATGTGACTCTCATGAGCTGTTCGATAAAAAGAGAATTGCTCGTTCAAAATCCTATTCTGCTCATCTGAATCGATACAACGTGATTTATTTGGAGATTACCAGTTTTATTTCAGAGGCTAAGATTTTACGGAAGCCGTTAATAGAGGTTCCGGGGATGATCATGGAGGCAATTCATGACGACTTGCTGAGGATATGCCCTGATTTGCCAAAACTAAGAACAGTAAATGATGAACTATTGCACTGTGCAGAGAGACCGGACGGAAAACAGTTTATTTTTATCATAGACGAATGGGATGCAGTGATTCGTGAGACGAAGGATGGAGAGGAGGCACAACAGGTATATTTGGATCTACTCAGGGGATGGTTTAAGAATGGGACCTTCACGCCGAAAGCTGTGGCGGCAGCTTACATGACAGGAATCCTGCCGATAAAAAAGGACGGGAAACAATCTGCGATTTCAGAATTTGACGAGTACTCTATGCTCGATCCATTTGATTTTGCAGAGTATGTGGGATTTACAGAAAAAGAGGTGATGGAGCGATGCGCGGAAAAAGGCATGGACTACGGACAAATCAAGAAATGGTACGATGGGTATGAATTTCCTGCGGTCGGAGCTGTGTACAACCCATTTTCTGTTATGAGTGCCTTGAGAACAGGCAAATGCCGTTCATATTGGAGAAGAACATCGGCAGCGGAATCATTGAAGCGTTATATTAACATGGATTTTGAAGGCTTGCAAGCTATGGTCGCCCGCCTGATTGCCGGAGAAAAGATTCAGGTCAGCGCTGACAGTTTCCAGAATGATTTCGAGACTTTTGGAAGTGCGGACGATGTACTTACATTACTGATCCATTTGGGATATCTGACTTATCAAGAAGAGGAACAGTCTGTTCGGATACCGAATGAAGAAGTTCGGATAGAGTTTGAACATTTCCTTTCCCAAAAGAGTGTAAATACAGGATGGATAACGCTTATCAAGCGTTCGCAGAAACTGTTGGACGACACGATTGCGTGTAATGGCACTGCTGTAGCGGCTGCTTTGGAAGAAATCAGAGGAGAACACTATGCGCCGCAGTACTATAACGATGAACAAGCATTGAGGGCTGTCATTAAGTATGCGTATCTTGCGGCATTTGGACAGTATGTAAAGATTGAAGAGATGCCGTCGGGCAAGGGAATTGCGGATATCGTTTTCATCCCTGTTCCATTGTCAGGATTTCCGGCAATGGTAATCGAGTTGAAATGGAACAGGACGCCGGGAGGCGCCATTGCGCAGATTAAGAGAAAAAAATACACGGCAGTATTGAAACCATTTGCCGGAAATATACTGCTTGTTGGCATTAACTATAACGAGAAAACAGGCAGGCATAGTTGTCTTATTGAGAAAGCATAATGTCCTGAATGATACGATTTGAGAGAAACAATAGAAGGGAGAAGGGTTGACTGGATAGTCGTCCTTCTCCTTTCTGGCATTGGAACAACGGCAAGCTGACTGCGATTACCAGTTTTTCTGTTCGGATGAACCGGATACTTTCGGCAGCATTTTTTCATGCATAGCGACCATAAGAGACAATATTGCCAGTAAATAGACCGGGAACAGGGAAACACTGATATGGTTCGCAATAAATCCGAAGATCGGCGGCATAAAACAAGTCCCCATATAAGCAGATGCCATTTGTACGCCGATCATGGCCTGCGATCTGTCTGCTCCAAAATGTTCCGGCGTGGAATGTATGATGGAAGGGTAGACCGGGGCGCAGCCCAGCCCCACAAATATTAGGCCAAGCAGTGCGGTCATGCTGCCAAATGGCAAAAGCAAAAGCACAATGCCGAACAACATAAAGCCCTGCCCAAGTCGGATCATTTGCGTATCATTTAATTTCATTGTCAAAAATCCACTGAAAGCCCTGCCCGCGGTAATCCCGATAAAGAACAGGCTTGCAAATCCTGCGGCGGTTTCTGCCGACAATCCACGGCGAAGCACAAGATAACTGCTTGCCCATAAGCCGGCTGTCTGTTCGAGTGCGCAATAGCAGAAAAATGTAATCATGACTTCTTTTGCTCCCGGAATTTTGACGATCTGGCGTAAAGACAGCGGTTTGCTTTGCGTCTCCCCGTCGGTCTGCCCTGTATCATTTGTGTCCTGCTTTTTCCATAATGGCAGACTGAATATCAAGATAGCGGTCAATACAATTTGGAGAATGGCAATATAGCGATACCCCATATTCCAATTCCGCCCTCCGGCGAGCGCAAGGCCCATGATATAAGGGCCAAGTGAAGCGCCGACGCCCCACATACAGTGGAGCCAGCTCATATGTCTGCTTGCATAGTGGAGTGCGACATAATTATTCAAAGAAGCGTCCACACTTCCGGCGCCAAGCCCATAAGGGACGGCCCACAAGCATAATGCGGCATAGGAATGGGCAATTGAAAATCCAAACAGCGCAACAGCAGTCATTAGCACACTGGAAGCGGTAACTTTCCCTGTCCCGAATCTTTTTGTCAATCTGTCGCTTTGCAGGCTGGAAACAATCGTCCCGACAGCGATGATCATAGAAATCCCGCCCGCATAGGAAACGGGTACGGAAAACTCCCGATACATGGTCGGCCATGCGGAACCTAATAAGGAATCTGGAAGTCCCAGACTGATAAAAGCAAGATAAATAATGACCAATAATAACTGAAACATCTTATCATCCTCCTGTATTTTCTTTATGAAAAGAATACCGTCAAATAGCGCTTGATACAATACATTTTCAGACGTATAATATAAAAAAACCGCCAAACAGAAAGAAAGGAATAAGTATGGCATTACAAGAATGCGGATTGAACTTGAACAGGGTATCAAAAGAGCTTCAGCCACATGGGAGCCTTGAATTCCCATGCGCCGGGTATTCATCTTATCACATGGACAGGCAGGAAGATATTATTCCGTGGCACTGGCATGAAGAAATTGAGATTGTGTATATAGAAAATGGACAAATGGAAATAAAAATACCGTCAAAATCTTTCCTTATGCAAAAAGGGGACTGCGTGGCCATCAATTCCAATGTGCTTCATTATGGCGCGGCTGTTGGGGAATGTGAATTGCGTTCCCTTGTTTTTAGTCCGGCGCTTATTACAGGAAATGAGGATTCCGTATTTTCAAAAAAGTATATGCAGCCATTACTGACCTGCAATAGGTTCTGCGGATATTTTATCAAAGCGGGGAGCAATGAGAACGTGGCGCATTGGTTCAACTGTGCGTTTGAAGCCCTGTCAAAAGATTGTTACGGGTACGAATTTATTGTGCGGGAAAAGTTATCCCGTATCTGTCTTTTCTTATATGGCGAATTTGGACCACAGGCAGATACGCGGAATATTCCGCTCGACCAAGACGGTTTCCGTATTAGAAAAATGCTCGCATTTATCCATAAAAATTATGCTGATGATATATCCGTGGCGGAAATTGCCGGCATGGCTGATATTAGCGAAAGGGAATGTCTGCGCTGTTTTCAAAAAACAATCCAGCTTTCCCCGATCCAGTATTTGCTGAAATACAGGATAATGCATGGAGCTGAAATGTTGTTAGGAAATCCGGCGGACAGCATTTCAGAAATAGCAACATCATGCGGCTTTGACAGTCCAAGCAATTTTTCTAAAATTTTTAAGCGTTATTATAATTGCACGCCACGGGAATATAGAAATCTCAATATAAATCGTAAACTATTGAACCATCCTATTCCTTGAGTAGCACCAACAATCAAAACCGCTTTGAGAAAATAAATCTAATGAAATAAGCCGATTCTTGACGTATGGGATATGCTGTCCATATTTATTCTATTGGCATTTCTTTCGTTTATTTGGGATTACACTAAGAAAAAGAGATAGAGTTCTGTCATAGTCCAGCTATTAATGCGGTCAGCACACCAGTTGAGAAGCAGCGCAAGGTAGTATATACTATAAAAAAGACGTTTACTCTTGGAATTTCTTCGTATCCATTTTCCGAGAGTAAATGAAGCAGACAAGGAGTGAGAATACGTGTCAAGAGTAAAGAAACGTTGGGAGGACGAGCAGCTTCTCCATATAGGAAGATGTGCGCCCCACACAGATTTTAACAGGAAGAATAGAGAGGACTGCCGGATTTCCTTAAACGGGAACTGGCAGTTCCTCTATCTCAAAGCGCCGGAATATTCGCCGGAGGGATTTTCGGATGCAGACTATGACGACAGTGGGTGGGATACGCTGGAAACGCCGTCCTGCTGGGAAATGAAGGGGTACGGACAGATGCACTATACGGACGTCTGGTATCTGTTTCCCATCAACCCGCCCTTTGTGCCGTCCGAGAATCCGACGGGAATCTACCGAAGGACTGTGGAAATCCCGGAAAACTTTTCAGGGAAACGGAAGAAGATCAGGTTTGAAGGCGTAGGAAGCGCATTTGACCTGTGGGTAAACGGGAGTCATGCCGGATATAGCAAAGGAAGCCGCCTTGCGTCCGAATTCGACATCACCGGCTTGGTTCATCCGGGGGAGAACCAGATTACGGTCAGGGTGTACAAATGGTCGGACGGAACCTATCTGGAGTGCCAGGATATGTGGTGGTACGGCGGGATTTACCGGGATGTGACATTGATTGCCGAACCGGAGAAGGGAATCCAAAACTATATTGCAGAGGCAGGGCTTGGGGATGATTATCAGGAAGGAATTCTAATCCAGAAGATTACTGCGCAGGAGGAGGCAGACCATGTAGAATGGAGGTTAGAAGATGGGGAAGGGAAGGAAGTTGCCGCTGGTTTGGCAAAAATGGATTGCGGATGTGCAGCCATCCGTACTTCTGTGGGCACAGTGAAACCTTGGAGCGCAGAGATACCGTCGCTTTACCGATTAACGGCAAGGCTGTACGGAAAAGACGGTCAGGTATGGGATGAAGGGGAAATAGTCACAGGCTTTCGGAGAGTGGAAACCAAAGGTTCCCGTTTCTTTGTAAATGGCGTACCGGTTTTGCTTAACGGCGTTAACATGCATGATTTCAGCCCGTCGGGCGGCGCGGCAGTATGCCGGGAGACGGTGGAGGAACACCTGCGCATGATGAAACGGCATAATATCAATGCCATCCGCTGCGCACACTATCCGAAAGTCCCGTATTTTTACAGCCTGTGCGACCAATATGGCTTTTACGTGATTGATGAGGCGGATTTGGAAACCCACGGGTTTGAGTGGATTGAGAAATACGAATGGCTGAACAATGAGGAGAGCTTTAGAGACGCATATATTGACCGCGCCGTGCGAATGGTGGAAGAACACCGGAACCACCCATGTATCCTGATGTGGTCGCTGGGAAACGAGTCGTCGGTGGGAAAGAATTTTCATGCGTCGGCAGAAGCCATCCGCAGTCTGGATGCTTCCCGGCTCATCCACTATGAGGGGGATGCGTCGGCCGATATCACCGACGTCTATTCGACGATGTATACAAGGCTTAACGGGTTAAAAGAGATAGGGGAGGGCAATGACGGCCATGGAAAGCCCCATATCCTGTGCGAGTATGGGCATGCCATGGGGACAGGCCCCGGAAACCTTGAAGAATATCAGGCGTTATTCCGGAAGTATGACAGGCTTCAGGGCGGCTTCATCTGGGAATGGTACGACCACGGGATTGCGAAAAAAGACGGGGACGGCAAGACAACCTGGTGGTACGGCGGTGATTTTGGGGACGAGCCGAACAATTCTAATTTCTGTATGGACGGGCTACTTCGCCCGGATGGAATCGCTTCTGCGGGCCTTTTACATTACAAGCAGGTGATAGCCCCGGTAAAGGCGGAGGCGGTTCAGCTGTCCGAGGGACTGGTCAGGGTCAGGAATCTTTATGATTTCAGGGATTTGAGCCATGTTGCGTTGGAGTATCAGGTTGTACACGATGAGACGGTTGACTGTTCGGGACGGATAGACAACCTCAAGGCAGACGCCGGAAAAGAAACCTTGGTAAAAATTCCGTATACGCTGGGACATCCGGAGCCGGGAAGCGACTATTACCTGAACCTGTCATTTGTATATAAAAGAGATACGGATTTTGCTCCTGCCGGGACGGAGATTGGAATCGGGCAGTTCCTTCTGCAATCCGGACAGAATGGTTTAGTTGGGAGTAAGGCGGACAAGGCTGAAGGAGAGATGCCGGTGGGGGACGGGGCTTCGGGTGCGCCTGAGATTCAGGAAACAAAAAACCGGGCGGAGATTACCGGAGAAGGGTTCCGTGTTGTCTTTGACAGAGTAACAGGAAGGCTTGCCACATACGAGGTACAGGGAAAAACTTTGATTACGTCAGGCCCGTCGATGAACCTTTGGCGCGCGCCCATTGACAATGATATGTACAAGACGCCAGACTGGAAGGGAAAATATTTCCTGCACCGGCAGCAGGAACAATTGGAAGAATTTTCGGCCCAAAGAGACGGGGAAGATATCCTTGTGAAGATAAGGACACATTTCTCACCCCTTAGCATGGCGTTCGGCTTCAAGGCCTGTTATACATGGCGGGTAAAAAAGGATGGGGAGCTTGTGCTGTCGCTGGATATGAGAGGCTTCCGTTACAGCCGTTTCTGCCCGGAGTTTATCCCCCGCATCGGGATTGAGTTGCGTCTTCCTGGAGAGTTCCAAAATGTGGTTTGGTATGGGCTTGGGCCTGAGGAAAATTACTGTGACATGAAGTCCGCCGCCCGGATGGGCATATATCGGAAAACGGTGGAGGAAATGCATGTGGAGTATGCGAAGCCACAGGAAAACGGGCATCGGGAGGAAGTCCGCTGGCTTGCCGCAGGGGATGGCAAGGAGAGCCTGTTGATTTGTTCCGAGAAAGGAGTCGGGATGGATGTCCATGATTATACCATAGAAGAACTGGAGAGGGCCCGCCATGCGGGGGAGATCAAACGCTGCCCGGAAACCGTAATCCATCTGGATGCGAAACACTCCGGCGTTGGAAGTAATTCCTGCGGGGAGGAACAGACGTATGCGCATAAAACGAGGCTCAACGATTATTCGATGAGGCTTGTATTCAAATGTGTGAAGAATGATTCGATAATAGAAAAGAGCAGGGATTTCAGAGGATAGTGGATGGAGGCTGCTCTTTTAGCCGATTATCATTCAAAAGAGAAAAAAACGTTGGAGGATATGCTAGAGTTCCATGTGAGGTTTGAGCGTATACACCCCTTCCAGGATGGAAACGGGCGTATTGGCAGGCTGATTCTGTTTAAAGAATGCCTGAAATACAATATGGTTCCATTCATTATCGAAGACCAGTGGAAAATGTTCTATTACCGTGGTTTGAAGGAATGGGAAAACGAAAAGGGGTATCTGCGAGATACGTGCCTGGCCGCCCAGGATAAATACAAGGCATATCTGGAATATTTCCGGATTCCGTATGAAGATAAATATATATAGAAGTTGTGCAAAGGAGCCGTTGTTTTATAGATTATTCATATCTATGGAACAACGGCTTCTCTGTATTGCTGAATAGAAGAAATATTATTTTTTCTGATAATATTTGTGAAAAAGGTATTGACAATATGAAAAAATATTTTATAATGTAATTATACAAAAAGCACAAGTAAGTACTGGAAAATTTTGCTATTTATTGTTGATATAGACAAAAAATGGATGTTTTTCCTGTGCAAAAAATACAGTACATGCATGTGCTGAAATAAAATTTTATTAAAAGGAGGAAGAATTATGAAATTCAAAACAGCAGCAAAGAAGATGCTTTCTGCAACAGTGGTAGGCATGATGGTGATGTCTCTGGCAGCCTGCGGCGGTTCCGGAGATTCTGACGGAGGAAGCAGCGACAGCAAAGACGAAGGCGGAAGCGGAAGCAAAGACGGCGTTACGCTGGAATTCCAGCAGTGGTGGGGCGTTGAGCTCCCAGACGGAGCGCTTGCGGACATCTGCCAGAAGTTTACGGACGACACAGGCATCAAGATTGACCTTCTCAGCAACCCATATGCAGACACGAAGACACAGATTGCATCCGGCGCGGCATCCGGCACGATGGCAGACGTAGTCGGTCTTGACGGTTCATGGGTCTATGATTTTGCGAAACAGGGCTCTATTGCCAACTTGACAGAGCTGATGGGAGGAGCAGGCTACGACGACAGCCAGTTATCTTCACAGATTCAGTTTGAAGGCAATACATACATGATTCCGGTCGTAAACTTTGCATACCCGATGTACGCCAATAAGGATATCTTAGAAGCTGCAGGCGTAAAAGAACTGCCTACAACCAGAGAAGAATTCCTTGCGGCATGTGAAGCAGTGAAGAAGTATGATGAAAACATCGCGGGATGGGCGATTCCATTATCCTCAGAGTCCCCAAGCGGAATCCAGAACCAGTTTATGACATGGTTATGGGCGTCAGGTTCTTCCATGCTTGAGGACGGCAAGCCGAACTTAGAAGGCAACGCAGACCTTGAGGCAACTGTTGATTTTGTAAAAGAAATGTTTGACAAGGGATATATTGCAGACGGCGCATATTCCATGAAAGAGCCAGACATGGTTGAAGAGTTCACCAACGGACGTGTAGCGTTCATGACCGACGGTGTTTCCCACCTGACGACCATCAAAGAGGGCGCGCCGGATTTGAACTTTGACTATATCACCGTTCCTGTAACCGAAGGTTTCTCCGGAAAGAGCGGAATGGACGTTGCAAACTGGGGTATCGGTATCGCAGAGAACTGTGAGCACAAGGAAGAGGCATGGAAATTCGTAGAATACCTTATGAGCCCGGAAGTAAACGCGGAACTTGCAGTACTGGCCAACGCATTCCCTGGAAATTCCAAGGCTGAGCCGGATTACTCCGCATCTGACGAGTTATTCGTAAAAGCATACGAGCTGTTCCAGAGCTGCGAGGCAGTGAATGAGTTCACAGGGCTTCCGACGTCCGAAGATTTGATGAGAAGTTTCGGCGAAGAATTACAGTTATACCTTGACGGCGACACGGCTTCTGCGGCTGACATGCTGAAGGCTGCACAGGAGCGCTGGGAACCGGCATTTGAGTAAATATTAGGAAGGCAAAGGTCATGGGCTGTGCGCTTGCTTTGCGTGCAGCCCATATTTTAGAAATTTAGAGTAAAGGAGACGGGATTGAGTTGGCAAAAGGGAAAAAAATGATAACCCCATATTTATATCTCCTGCCGACAATGGTGTTGATGTGCATATTGCTGATTATACCCATTGTCATGGTAATCAGTTATTCTTTCTATGACAATGTGATTATTAATAAGAACCCGGTATTCGTTGGGTTGAAGAATTATGCTGCGGTACTGTCAGACCCCACGTTTCTTGTGGCGATTAAGAATACATTAATATTTGTCCTGGTTTCAATCGTTGCACATTTCCTGATTGGCATGCTGTTTGCCATGCTTCTGAACACAAGGTACTTAGGCATGGCGGCGAAGGGAATCTTCCGCGTCATCTATGCATTGCCTTGGATGTTTACGGCTTCTGTCATCGCAATCGTATGGCGTATGATGTTAAATCCCAACGGCGTGCTGAACTACCTGATGACGAACGCAGGAATTATCAGTGAGAAAGTAGAGTGGCTGGCTTCCAGGGACGTGGCCCTGTCGGCAGTCACGGTCATTAATATCTGGTCAGGCTATCCGTTCTATATGATTAGTATTCTGGCGGGGCTTCAAGGGATTTCTACGGATTTATACGAGGCTTCTGCGCTTGACGGGGCAAATGCGGTACAGACCTTCTTCCGCATTACGATTCCCCAGTTAAAACCGATTTTGGTCGGCCTTCTTATGCTGGACTTCGTATGGACGCTGCAGCAGTTCGCATTAATCTGGATGACCACAGGAGGCGGCCCGGTAAATGCAACGGAAACCATCAGTACCTACATTTATAAGCAAGGTTTCAGCAAGTACCAGTATTCAATGGCATCGGCGGGAGCGGTGATACTGCTCATTGTATGTACGATCATAGGAATCTTCTATGTAAGGCAGCAGAAAGCGGGGGATTAAATATGATTGGAAAGAAAAAATTATGGGTACAGGTTTTGATTATTATATTGTTGGCAATCGGGACGGTCTGGGCAGGATTCCCCATATTGTGGATGATTCTGAATTCATTCAAGCCGAATTCTGAAATCTTCGCCTGGCCGCCCACATGGATTTCGGAAAATTTTAGCCTTGATGCTTACAAAGCGATTTTCACGAATCCGGAACAGGTTCGGTTCTTTATTAACAGTTATGCCATATCGGCGATTGTGGTTACGGTTACGTTGATTATCGGTATTCTGGCGGCATATTCTTTCAGCCGGTTCAATTTCCCGGGGAAGAAGGTCATCAATACTATCATCGTCGCAGTCCAGGCAGTGCCGCCGATTACGCTGCTGATTCCGTATATGAGCCTGATTGTGTCTCTGAAGCTGTTTAATACGTACGGCGCGCTGGTGCTGACCTACATGGTCTTCACCCTGCCTTATGCAATCTTGATGCTGACGGGGTATTTCAACACGCTTCCGAAAGATTTGGACGAAGCAGTCATGATTGACGGGGGAACACGGTTCAAGGCGTTGTGGAGCGTCCTTGTGCCGCCGTCTGTCCCGGGTCTTGTCTCGGTAGGGATGTATACGTTCATGCAGGCATGGAACGAGTATCTGTTTGCCCTGGCGTTGACCAAGACCAACGATATGCGTACCGTACCGGTAGGGATCAATTTACTGATGGGGCAGCATGCCTATGAATGGAACCAGATGATGGCAATGAGCGTACTTGGCTCTCTGCCAATCTTATTCTTGTTCTTATTCTTCCAGAAATATTTTATTGCAGGTATGACGGCCGGATCGGTAAAGAATTAGAAAAGGAGTAGGCAGGATGGATTTGAAACAGAAATATCAGGCGGCCTATGATGAGCTGGAATCCACGGTTCGGAAGAGAGCCGAAAAGAGACGTTATCCGGCTATGGGGTATACCAGCAATCTTGACCTGCTGTGTGATTTCAAGACGGAACGCTTAAACGAGCTTCTGGAAGAACATACGCCAAAGGCGCGTCTTGACCAGATGAAGGCGGCGGAAATAATCCGCACAATGCAGGACCTCTTGGAGACAATGGTTTATTATTGCTCCAACGGAATCGGCGGAGAGGTGGATGTAGAGAACGTAGAATTAATTAAGGAAACCTTTGATTTTAGCTATGGCATGGGAGGTACGGCGGTCCAGGCGGCGCTGGCCCTTAACAGTGTGGGCTGTCCGTCCGTCGTACATCTGACGGACGACTCGAAAGAGGTGTGCGATATCTTGAACACCCCTCAGGTGTATACCGTTTCCCAGGACGGGCGGCTGGTACATACGGATGAAATCAGGCAGACCAATGAGCAGGAGCCTCATTTTATCATCCAGTTCAAGAAGGGCGATAAGATATGCTTAGGCGCACAGGAGATGGTCATACCGTGCTCTAACCGGCTGATTATTACGAAAATCACGGTAAATGAATTCGTGCCGTTTTCAAAGCCGTATTTCCGCTGGATTGAGCAGAACGCCTCTTTGGTAAGCAGCAATGTGCTGTCTAGCTTTAACGCGCTGCTGAACCCGGAGCTTTTGAAGGAACGGCTTAACTTCACAAAGGAGCATGTCGCGGCATACCGGGTGGGCAACCCGGAAGGGATTGTATTTTTCGAGGATGCGCATTTCCACAGCATTGATGTGAAGAAGCTTTGTCTGGAAACGATTGGCGCAAGCGTGGATATTCTGAGCATGAACGAGGAAGAACTGAACCACACGCTGAACCATATGTACCAGGAGGGTGTGGATGTGGAGGATATCATTTCCTGCGTGGAAGGCGCAAAATCTATCCGTCGCATGTTCGGCGTCCGCAAAGGCGTGGTGATCCACACGAAGGATTATTCTATGTATGTGGGGGAACCGCTGAAGGCTGATATCGAAAGAGGGCTGATTTACGGGAACCTGCTGGCGACGGCGAAGGCAAATAACGGCTGGTACGGCACGAAGGAGCAGGTGAAAGAGGTGCTGGAGTTTGGCTTTGGCGATCGGGGAATGAAGAACTATCAGACTGTCCGGGAAAGCAAATATGCCGAGGAAACGGTTCTGGTTCCGTCGAAATATATGGATAAGCCTAAGTTTACGATTGGCCTTGGGGATTCTTTCGTGGGCGGTGTTCAGATGTGTTTTTAGATTAATTATTTTGGATTATTGACAGGAAAAAACAGGTAGCTTATTATAGTATTAGTAGTTGTATTTTATGGAGGTAAGAATTATGTTAATGAATATGAAGGATATTTTAGCAGTTGCGAAGGAGAATAAGTTTGCGCTTCCGGCGTTTAATATCAGTGATTATTCTATGTTCCTTGGTATCATGGAAGTGTGTGAGGAGACGAATTCCCCGGTTATCATTGAGATTCACCCTGACGAGCTGAGCTTCATCGGTTCCGAGATGGTGACGGCGATTAAGGAGAAGGCTTACAAATCACCGGTTCCGGTATGTATCCACTTAGACCACTGCAGCGATTTTGGGAAGATTATGTGGGCAATCCAGAGCGGTTTCACTTCTGTTATGTTTGACGGCGCGGAGCTTCCGTTTGAGGAGAATATTGCAGGCACGAAGAAGGTAATCGAGGCCGCGCATCCGGTGAACGTATCTGTGGAGGCAGAGCTTGGAACCATCGGCACCACCAATCCGGACGAGATGGAGGGCGGAGCTGCCAAGATTATTTACACAGACCCGGAGGATGCGGTAAAGTTTGTGGCTGAGACGGGCGTTGACACGCTGGCAATCGCAATCGGGACATGCCATGGGCTGTATCCGGCAGGCATGAAGCCGGAGCTGAAACTGGATATCCTGAAAGAGATTGCTTCTAAGGTGGATATTCCTTTAGTCCTTCACGGCGGTTCCAACAATCCGGATAAGGAGATTGGAGAGTCTGTGACCCTTGGAATTAACAAGATTAACATTTCCTCAGATATTAAGGCGGCTTACTTCGAGAAGATGAGGGAAGTCCTGAAAGATAAGAGTTTAAGAGAGCCGAACGTCATCGAGCCGGAATGTATCAAGGCGATGAATGAGGTTGCAAGACATAAGCTTGAGCTGTTCCAGACCATCGGGAAAGCAGATTTATACAAATAAAATAGAATAGTTGGGGTGCCAAAAGTTGAGTGAGAAGAGTTTTCTGAATAGAGAAGTGCTTGAAGTAATCAAGGAGCAGTACGAGAATATTTTTTCCGCCGAGAAGAAGGTGGCGGCTTTCGTATTGCAGAATCCTCAGAAAGCAGTAGAGTGTAATGTTTCAGAACTTGCGAAGTACAGCAAAGTCAGCGACGCCACGGTTGTACGGATGTGCCACCATATCGGATATACAGGTTATTACCAGTTCAGGATTACTCTTGCGAGAGATGTAGGAAAGCAGCAGTATAACAGTATTGAAAGTATCGAAAGCAAGGACAGCGTTGAGGCGATGTTTGGAGAATTTGCCAAGGCGATGCTGGTCATTGGAAGAAGGCTTGACTTGGAAGTGATGCGGGGGTGCGTCAATCTGTTGAAGAGCTGTAAGGTCGCTCATATCATGGCGGTGGGGAATACGAGCCCGCTGGCGCAGTATATGGGATTTCGGCTGGGGCGACTGGGGATTAAGAGTACATACAATGTGGCGCCGGAGTATTTCCTGAACCATGTCAACCTGGCGGACGAAGGGGATATCCTGATTGCCATATCCCAGTCGGGTACGTCGCGGCAGGTGATTCAGGGAATGGAGCTTGGGAAGGAAAAAGGGCTCAAGATGATTGCCATTACGGCGGTTGGTCAGTCTCCGGTGTCTGATCTGGCAGATTATGTGCTGTTGTCCGCAGGGGTGGAAGGGTCGTTTAGTTATTATAAGGATTATGCTCATCTGAACGAGACTGCGATTATTGACGCTTTGCTCAACTTTGTCACCAACGAAGAACTTATTAAGACGAGAAATGCTGACAAACCGGAGATTATTTTGTCGGAATATAAGGTTTGATGGTTTTTAAAATGGAAGGAAAATATGAAACGTTCAAGGATTAATGAAGTGATTAAAGATATGGAAGCCCTGATAAAGGAACACGGATTCGAGATTCCTCCCTTTGCCAAATGGAGCGCGAAGGACTGGGAGAGCGTGGGGCATGAGTATGACGAGATAAGGGAGAACTGTCTTGGATGGGATATTACGGATTATGGGCTTGGGAATTTCGACAAGGTGGGATTCTCTCTGCTGACGATCCGCAATGGGAATCGGAAGAAACCAGAGAAGTATCCCAAGGCGTATGCGGAGAAGCTTCTTATGCTGTACGAGGGGCAGACGGCTCCCATGCATTTTCACTGGTATAAGATGGAGGATATTATTAACCGCGGGGGCAATGATATCTATATTACGGTGTATAATGGGGCAAAAGACGGTGAGATGCTGAATACGGATGTGACGGTGTATTCGGACGGCAAGGAAGAGGTTGTGCCGGCAGGGACGAAAGTGCTGTTGAAGCCGGGGCAGAGTATTACGATTATGCCTTATATGTACCATGATTTTATTGTGCCGGAGACAGGCGGGGCGGTGCTGCTTGGGGAAGTGTCGATGTGTAATGACGACGAGAATGACAATCGGTTTTATGAGCCGATTGGGCGCTTTCCGGAGATTGAGGAGGATGAAGAGCCTTACAGGCTGCTTTGTAATGAGTATCCGGCGAATGTCCTTTTGAGGACATAGAGAAGAGGAACCAGAATGAGTAATTCAAGTATCGCTCCATTTGTGAAATGGGCTGGCGGAAAACGCCAGCTGCTTCCACAGATAAAGGAGAGAATGCCTGAAACATATAATAACTATTATGAGCCGTTTGTCGGCGGCGGTGCGGTAACTTTTGAATTGCTTCCGGCAAATGCTCTGATAAACGATATCAACAAGGCATTGATAAATGCATATCAACAGATACGTAATGTACCGGATGCATTTCTCAAAGCTGTAAAGAAGCTTGATGCAGATATGAGGGAGGATGGAAAGGAATATTATTATTCCCTTAGGGAGCATTACAATTATAAACTGATGAAAGCAGAGTATGATGTAGAGTTGGCTGCATTATTTGTATTTATCAATAAGCACTGTTTTAATGGCTTGTATCGTGTAAATGCAAAAGGACTGTTCAATGTTCCATATAACAATAGCCGAAGCGCATCCGTTGACGAAAAAGTGATTATGGAGATTTCAGAATATCTGCAGGGAGTAACCATTATCGCTGGGGAATGGTAATAAAGGCTACAGAATAGATGTTGTAAGTGTTAAGCGCATGATTAATTCCGATGCATCCAACAGAGTTGGCGAAGAAGTGATTATATGCAATTATTAAAGGAGCCGGGATAATGGCATTACCTGTAAGGGTGGAAAGAAATAACATGGCAGAAAACAAATCCGCCGACAAACTTAGTATGTCGATGTTTCACACATTCTGCGTAAACCATTTTATGGGCAGAGAAGAATGAAAAGAAGTCTCGGCGCTTTTTTATGAGTGGTGGTGAATTTTACTGTATACACTTATTCTTCAAGCGCCTTCCGAAGTTCATCCATATTGGTATATCCCTTGACGTCAGGATCATAAGTTTTCATAAAGTTTTAGAGAAGTACAATGGACAAAAAATCGCAGAGTAGAGTACTCTGCGATTTTTTTAAAATCAGCACATTTATTATAACCACCCAGGACACATAAATCAATACCTAATTTATTTTTGTAAAAATTTGGGTCATATCTCCTATAATTTCAATAGAAAAATCCAGAAATTGCAAGTTTAATTTCATGTTCAGGCAATAAATTCTACATTATTTATAATAATTATCTGCCAATTCACCGACAAAACAAGAGACAAAAAATCGCAGAGTACTCTACTCTACGAAAGAAGGGATTGTAATCTGGTACTTATTGACCTGTAAGGAACAGGAAGAACAGAAGATGGTGGCTTTGTGTAAAAAAACACTCTCCTCAAAAGCGATTCAAAACGTGTTTATTTTCACATATGACCAGTTGCGCCGATATAAAGGCGCATGGCATCTGGAACGTAAGCTGTTATTTCCGGCGCATGTATTTCTGGAAAGTGAAAATGAAAACATCTTACGAAAGGAACTTAGAAAAAGCAATATCACTGTAAAACAAAAAAATCGGCTGAGCAGAATGGATAAGGAAGAAGAACAAGTATTGAAAATACTGTGCGGCAGAGAGCATCATCTTCAAATGTCCAGAGGAATCATCGATAAAGGGATTCCCCATATAACAGAAGGCCCCCTGAAAGGAATGGAAAGCCGAATCTGCAAAATAGACCGACACAAACGGTTAGCGAGGATTACAATAACCAAACGGCAAGATTACGGTTGGCTCCCGGCAGGATTAGAAATTACGGAGAAGGTCGTGTCATCTCGTTGGAGCGAATAGATGCCCCAGGGGTAAGCGTACTTCATAGGATATCAGGAATGCCTCTTGAAGCATTGGCGCTTGAGCGTATGAATGGTAGACATATAGATATTCACTGTGGCTGCATGATTGTGCTTATGCAGGTATGGATGGCGAAGCCATGTTAAGCTGTCAGAGGACAGCGCGTAATTGATCTGAGGAAGGGAAAAGTATGTGGTACGTAATGCAGGTAGTCTCAGGGCAGGAAAATCGAACAATTTGTCTTGCGGAGAAAATGATTTCCGGAGAAATATTGGAAAATTGCTTTGTGCCAGTCCGTAGGCTTAGAAAGAAATTTCATGGGGTATGGCATGAAGTGACGGAGAAACTTTTCCCGGGCTACGTGTTCATGATTTCAGAACAGCCTCAGTTGTTATATGAAGAATTAAAACAGATTCCGGCATTGACCAGGCTGCTTGGAAGATGTGAGGAATATTTTATGCCATTGTCAGAGAAGGATATGCGGTTGCTGGAAAAGCTTCAAAATGGAATGAATGACGGCCGGAATCCGGAAGCTGGGATATCCAGGATTGCTGTAGAAGAAGGAAACCAAATCCGGATTCTGTCAGGTCCACTGGTGAATCTGGAAGGGCAGATTAGGAAGGTAAATCTGCATAAACGGATTGCAGTGGTGGAAGTGGAGTTTATGGGGAATAAATCGGCGGTGCATCTGGGGGTGGAGATGGTAGGCAAGATAAGTGAAGAAAGTGTAAAGAGGGGACAAGTATGGAAAAACGTATGATTTCTTTTAGTCCGCCCGACATCTCCGATCTGGAGGTTGCTGAGGTTGTTGAAGCTCTCCGCTCTGGTTGGATAACAACGGGACCCAGGACTAAGATGCTGGAATGCCGGCTGGCTGGTTATATTAAGACAGGGCGTACAGATATAGACTGCAGGGGACAGGAAGCGATTGCTCTTTATAATCAAAAGGTCGTGTGTCTGAATTCAGCTACCGCTGCCGAAGAAATGAATTTAAGAATATTTGGTGTCGGTCCTGGTGACGAGGTGATTGTACCAGCCTATACATACACGGCATCCGCCTCCGCAGCTATCCACTGCGGGGCGACGGTCAGGTTTGTAGATATACAAAAGGATGGAGATAAGGCTACCCATATGCCGGAGATGGATTATAGTGTCCTGGAAGCGGCGATTAACGAGCATACGAAAGCAATCGTAGTCGTTGACCTTGGGGGGATTGTGGCGGATTATGACCGAGTGTATGAGATAGTAGAAGAGAAGTCTTCTCTGTTCAGGCCAAAAGAGTCTGATGGCACGCCGTTGGGAGATTTCACATCTAAGATTCAGAAAGGGCTTGGCCGAATTGCCGTTTTCGCTGACTGCGCCCACAGTCTCGGTGCAAGCCGTATTGTTTCCCATACCGGAGCCGGAGCGTTAAAATCGCCGGAGCGTAGATATTGCGGGGCGATTGCCGATTTCACTGATTTTTCATTCCATGCAGTAAAGAACTTTACGACAGCCGAGGGCGGGGCCAGTACGTGGTGTCTTCCGCAGAGTGTGTATGACATAGGTGTCGCTGACGGGGAAATATACCAGTTCTACCAGTTCTTATCCCTTCACGGTCAGAATAAAGATGCATTTTCTAAGACCATGACAGGAGCATGGGAATATGACGTCATCGGTCCTTGGTATAAGTGTAATATGACCGATATTATGGCTGCGATAGGACTGAAACAACTGGATCGATATTCCGGTATGCTCCGTCGCAGGAAAGAAATAATAGATGTGTATGATAGGGCTTGTGATGAGTTGGGGATTCGTCATCTGGCTCACCATGTAGATGGAATGGACTCATCTAACCATCTGTACCTGATCCGTGTTCCGGAAGCAGATGAAGAAATGAGAAACCATATCATTGAATATATGGCGAAGCGAGGTGTGGTTGCGAACGTCCATTACAAACCGCTTCCTCTTATGACTGCCTATGGCAAGGACTGCAGTAAGTATCCAAATGCCTATGATTACTATAAGAATCTGATAACACTTCCTCTCCACACGCACCTGTCGGATGAGGATGCTGCGTACGTAGTTCAAACACTGAAAGCCGCTATAAGGGAAATGAACATATGTTGAAACAATGGAAAGACCTCCCGGATTTTATGAGGACTCCCGAGGTCCGTCCGTATTGGGAAATATTGAATAGAAAGCGCGGGCAGCTATTCGTGAAGCGTGTCTTTGATTTGGCGGCAGCAATCATTCTCCTGCTCATCCTGTTTCTGCCAATGCTCGTCATAGCAATCGCTATCAAGCTAGACTCGAACGGCCCCATTTTTTACCGTCAGGAACGTGTGACCAGCTATGGAAGGAGTTTTCACATTCATAAATTTCGTACGATGGTCGCTAACGCCGATAGGGTAGGGTCAGCGATAACGGTCAGTCATGATAATCGAATTACGAGAGTCGGCAGTAAGCTGCGCAGGCTTAGGCTGGATGAACTCCCGCAGGTTGTTGACGTGATTGAGGGAACGATGAGTTTCGTTGGAACAAGACCAGAGGTTGTGAAGTATGTGGAGAAGTATCGGCCAGAGTTTTATGCCACACTGCTAATGCCGGCAGGAATAACCAGTGAAGCCTCAATCCGATACAAGGATGAGGATAGATTGCTGGATGAGGCTGCTCATGTGGATGAAGCGTATGTAACACAGATTCTTCCATCAAAAATGGAATGGAATTTGGAGAGTATCAGACACTTTGGGATTTTGCGGGATATATTGACGATGCTCAGAACGATTACCGTCGTGCTGGGAAGAAAAGTATAAGTAAAGTAGGGAATAGCAATGAAGCCTGAAACAGTGTCATTGTGCGTAATAGCTTATAATGAAGAAACATTTCTCCCAAAACTCTTCAATGACTTCATTGGGCAGACTTATCCGCATGACAAAATAGAAGTGGTTTTGGTTGACGGAAAATCAACAGATCATACCCGACAAGTAATGAATCAGTTTGCAGAGAAATATGCCGATGAATTTCATGGGATAAGAATTACGGTTAATGAAAAGAGGGTTCAAGCGGCGGGATGGAATGTAGCGCTCATGACTTCAACATCGGATGTAATTATCAGAATTGACGCCCATACAAGCATTCCTCCTGATTTTGTAACACTGAATATGAGGAATCTCAAGGAAGGGGAGTTTGTCTCAGGAGGTGTACGGCCCTGTATCATAGAAAACAGAAGACTCTGGGGAAAAGCATTATTACAGACAGAAAATTCACTCTTTGGAAGCAGTATAAGTAAATCAAGAAATGGAATCAAAAAAGAATATGTAAAGTCGATGTTCCATGGGGCATATAGAAGAGAAGTCTTCGCAGAAGTTGGCGGATTCAATGAGAATTTGCTGCGTACCGAAGACAATGAGATTCATTACCGTATAAGAAGTGCAGGCTACAATCTCTGCTTTGATCCAAGCATCACTTCGTACCAATATGCGAGAAATACTTTGAGAAAAATGATAAAGCAGAAATATGGAAACGGTTACTGGATTGGTCTGACTATCGGAGTGTGCAGAGAATGTATTTCACTATATCATCTGGTTCCGGCTGCATTCGTTCTGGGAATTGTGATTACATCATACGTATGGTTCATTGGCACATGGCAGCTTGCCGCTCTAATGTGGGGGATGTATCTTGCTTTTGGGGCGCTTAGCGCTGTGATGGCAATAAAACAAGAAGGCTTTAATCCATTTTTTATGGCGATGCCGTTTTTGTTTTTATTGCTGCATCTAAGCTATGGTATGGGAACATGGATCGGCATTCTGAGGATGCCCTTTATGAAGAATAAACTAAGCGACTGCGATATGATCGACATCGTGAAAGAATCATTAAGAAAATGATGGAAAATGACAAGGAGGAATTCTAAATGGAAGAGTTGTCACTGAGAGAAGTGCAAAAGATTGAATTAGAATTACTCTTAAAATTTGATTCAATCTGCCAAAAGAACCATATGAGATATTCCTTAGGCGGTGGAAGTCTCCTTGGAGCAATCAGACACAAAGGATTTATTCCCTGGGATGACGATATTGACGTGATGATGCCCAGGCCAGATTATGAAAGGTTTCTTCAATATTGCCAGGAAAATGAAGTCGGTTTCAATCTGCTCACATATAACACGGTTAAGGGTTATCATGGACTATTTGCAAAAATCTGGGACCCGAAAACCATAATTCGTGATGATGTTATGGCGATGACAGTTGAAATAGGAGTTAATATAGATATTTTTCCACTAGAAGGCCTTGGAAATAGTGAACAGGAAGCGTTAAGGATATTTAAGAAGACTTCTTGGAATAGAGAAATACTGAACGCCGTATTGTGGAAACGATATTTCCGAAGCAAAACACACAGCATATTGGTAGAACCCATAAGATTTGCTATGTTCGTATTAAGCAGATTTGTAGATCCTGAAAAGATTCTTTGCAAGGTCGATGAAGAAAACTTGCGGAATCCATTTGTATGTTCTGCTTACGCTGGCTGTGTGTGCGGTTCTTATAGAGAACAAGAAATTATGACAAAAGAAACATTTGAGAATTACTGTGATCTTGACTTTGAGGGATATAAACTCAAAGGGATTCAGAATTATGATGAATATCTTTCAAAGCACTATGGAGATTATATGAAGCTCCCACCAAAAGAAAAGCAAGAAACACACCATACATATAAGGCTTTCAGAAGATAAGGGAGTACGGCAAGGACACGATTATGAATATAGCGATTATTTTCGCTGGGGGTACAGGTCAGCGAATGAATACGAAAACAAAGCCCAAACAATTTCTGGAACTTCACGGGAAACCAATCATAATCTACACTTTGGAAGATTTTGAACAGCACGAACTGATTGATGCAATCATCGTGGTATGTGTAGAAGGATGGATCGACTATTGTCATAGTATGATTGATAAGTTCCATATCAGCAAGGTGAAGGCTGTCATCCCTGGGGGTGAGACAGGCTTGCTTTCAAGGTATGAAGGTGTTAAGAAGGCGGCAGAAATGTATCCGGAGAATACAGTGTGCCTTATGCACGACGGTGTAAGGCCGCTTATTGACCATGAGACAATTACCAAAAATATAGAGTCGGTTGAAAAATATGGGTCTGCTGTAACCGTAGCGCCCGCTGTTGAAACCATCGCTGTGCGTGGATCTGATAATAAGGTAGGCGAAATAATTGACAGAAGTAAGTGCCAGATGGCGAAAGCGCCGCAGTCATTCAGGCTTGGCGTACTGCTTAGAGCGCATCAGGTTGCAATTAATTCTGGGATGAAGGACTGTATTGATACCGCCTATTTAATGCAGTTGAGCGGACATGACGTCTATACGGTAGAGGGGTCGGCTGAAAATATTAAGATTACAACAGCGACGGACTTCTATACATTTCGGGCGCTGATGGATATAAGAGAAAATTCGCAGATATTCGGAGTATGATGATGAAAAAGGTTCAGATTGAGGATTGTCAAAATATTGGCAATTTAGACTTCATAGATTGGGAGCAGTTTCGGGATTCGACAATTCTTATCACGGGAGCGACTGGACTTATCGGTTCCAATCTTGTGAACGCGATTGCGTATAACAGCCGGCAGAAAGGGTTAGATATGAAACTAATTTTGCCGGTCAGAAATATAGATGCCGCAGATATGCTTTTCGGTTGGACCAAAGCCGAGATTATTCCATATATCCTTGGAACAGAGCTAAAGATTGAGAAAGAAGCTGAGTATATTGTTCACTTGGCAAGTCCTACAAGCTCGAAGTTTTTTTCTGAAAAGCCTGTAGACACTATGGTCACAAATATGGAAGGGATAAAAGCATTATTGGAGTGGGCCGTAAAGCATCCGGTAAAGAAGTTCATAAATCTTTCCACTATGGAGGTCTATGGATTTCCGAAAAAAGGACATAAAGTAAAAGAGAATGAGCTTGGTTCATTTGATCCGATGAATTCCCGCAATAGTTATCCAATTGCTAAGCTTGCCTGCGAGGCGCTATGTAATAGTTATCATAGTCAGTTTGGTGTGCCTGCAGTGACGCTTAGAGCAACACAGACATTTGGACCCGGTGTGAAATATGACGATGGAAGAGTGTTTGCTCAGTTTATGCGATGTGCAATTGAAAAGAAAGAAATCGTTTTAAAATCAGATGGTCTGACAGAAAGATCGTACTTATATACTGCGGATGCCGTATCTGCAATTCTAGTTTCAATGATAAAAGCTAAGGCTGGAGAGTCCTATACAGTCGCCAATCCTGATACCTATTGTTCTATCAAGGAAATGGCGCAAATGATGGGCGAAAAGGTAGTCTTTGATATTGCTAAAGACATTACGACGCTTGGGTATGCGGAAACCTTATTCATGGATTTAGATGTTAGAAAAATGGAAGGACTTGGATGGAGCCCAAAGGTGGATTTACAGAAGATGTTCAAGAGGATGATTAGAGGAATTGGGGAAGATGAATAAAGCAGCGGTTCTGATGAGTACTTATAATGGAGAAAAATACCTGAGAGAACAAATAGATAGTATTTTTGCTCAAGAAGAGGTGGAAATTCATTTATACATTCGTGATGATGGTTCCAAAGATTCGAGCTTAGAGATTATTCATCGTTATTTATCCGAACATTTCAATATTACTTTGATAAACGGCTCTAATATAGGCGTTGGAAATAGTTTTATGACGATTCTAAAGAGTGCGGGCAGCACATGTGATTTTTATTGCTTCGCGGATCAGGATGATATTTGGATGCCCAATAAGCTAAGAATGGCGATAAAACAATTATCTGCAAGTAATATTCCCCAATGTTATTGCTCGAATCAGGCGTTAGTAGATAAAGACGGGAACCCCTTGGGCATTCGGCACAAGAATCCGGTTCATACAAATTATATGCAAGTTCTATGCAATAACTGCATGACAGGCTGCACTATGGTATGGAATCGAAGGTTACAGGAAATTTTAATAGAAGAGAAACGTTTCCCCTCCCATGATTTGTTAAAAAAACGGATACATGACGTATGGGTAGCAATGGTGGCGGCAACCGTAGGAGAAGTCTGTTATGATAATCATGCATATATTTATTATCGGCAGCACGAGGACAATGTTGTTGGAGTAAAAGATGCTATCGCCGTAAAAGAGTGGGTCAGGAAAATGAATCATGCGGAATTACGTAATGGAAGAAGTGTACTGGCTTATGAGATTGTTACAAAATTTAGAGATCTTATTGGAAGTAAAAAAATTTTGAACCGATTAGAAGCATATGCGAATTATCGAAATAGCATTTCAAAAAAAGTAAATCTATTGCATGATATGGAGATTTGTGAATACTCAGGCGAGTCTCACTTTATGCTGAGAATTAAGATATTACTGAATTTATTTTAAACTTTGATTAATCTGGAGCAATAGGATGATATATGTAATATTGGTTGTATTTATTTTGGCATTTGCCTGCTATTTTTCAATAACCAGGAGTTTTATCTCACCTTTTTCATTATTGCTGATTGCATTTATAATGTCATTATCAATCATTGTATCCAATATGGAAAATTGGCAGGTGGAAATGAATCCCCGTTTCCCGATTTATATTTTTACAGCCATAACGGCGTTCGCAATAGGCTGTATGATGGCAAATGTCATATCTGACCGCAGTGTCATACATAGTGGAAGCAGAGGTGTTTTAAAAACAAATGGTGGTGAAAGATTAGGATACTCAAAATTCATATTTTTTCTAGCGCCTGCTGTTTGTACGGTTTTATTTGTTTTTATGTCTATTGATCTGGGGCATTCTGGCGGAAGTGGCAATACAATCTTTAGATCCATATACGAGGCGTCTTACGAAAACAGTTCAAATTTTTTGCTGCATCAATTACGTGAAATCGTTGTTGCTATAGCAGAAATAAGTATCATGAAAATATTTGTATATAAATATGAAAATAAAATCAGAATACCCAAAGGATTATTGATACCAAGTATGTGTTTTGCAGTCTGTACCCTGTTTTCTACTGACAGAAATATTTTTTTAAGATTCATAATATTTGCGCTTTGTATATGGATTTTTTTTAAGATGTCTTCTGGTGAGAGAAGTGTGCAATCTACCAATAGACAAATATTGAAAAGGACTGTTTTAATTTTAGTTATCGCTGTAGGGCTGTTCTATCTTCTTGGGAAAACTAAAAGCTATACATCGAACCTTGAACGTACGATTGGTATCTATGGCGGTTCGGGATTATATAATTTCAACCTATGTTTAGAACAACTGGAAAATGCAGACTTGCAGTATGGGAAAGAAACTTTTTCACAATTAATCCGTACGCTGCAGGTGTTCGGCATTGACTTATGGGATGAATTATCTAACAGGGCCGGATTGGGCATGGTGGTTTTCAGATCCCCCAACGGCTATGTTTACGCATCAAATGTATATTCGGCATTGACGCCATATGTAATAGATTTTGGGTTGATTGGGAACATAATTTTTCCGTTGGTTCTTGGATTCTTTTTTAGAAAAATATATATTTCTGCATTGAGAAAAGGGTCTCTATATTCATGGGGAATATATGCAATGCTCGTTTATGCAATTGTGTATTTCCCTATAGCCGAACAGTTCTTTATGAGATTTCATCTTGGATTAGTATATGAAATAGGATGGTTTTCAATCATCTATTTCTTAGTGTTCGGTGGCAAAAAGGTTAAGGTAAAAATAGGATGAATCTGGCATTATCGGTAATAATTCCTGTTTACAATTCGAGTGAATACATTCAGGAATGTATAACGTCAATATTGGATACAGGATTGAAAAGTATGGAAATTATCCTGATTGATGATGGCTCAAAGGATCATTCGTATGATATTTGCAGAGCATTGTCCAAGCAGGATAAACGTATCTCGGTTTACAAAAAGAAAAACGGCGGCAGCGCTTCCGCTCGGAATCTTGGTATGGTTATGGCAAAAGGAACGTATATAAGTTTTGTAGATAGTGATGATACGGTTGAGGCGGTACAATATGCAAAGGCGTTTGAAGAGGTAATTACGGCTGAGTATGATTTAGGATGTATGAATATTATATTGGGCAAGAACATTGTATCGTCCAAGCCGAGAGATGATAATATATGGAGACAATTTATAGACGAACCAGTATATATGCATAGTTTGTGCAACAAATTTTTTAAACATACTTTGATAGAGGAACTAAAACTTGATGAGGATTTGGTTGTATGTGAAGATATGCTTTTTTGCGCAAAAGCTTTTATCAAAGCAAAAAATATAGGGTATATGAACCGAAATGGTTACAGATACCGCATGGTCGAGAGTTCTGTCACACATTCCACTGACAATGTTAAAAAATCGGTTGACGATAGGAAAGCCGCAAAACGAATAGCTGAATATTATTGTAAGTCCGGAACAGATAACGAATTCAAACGGTTCATTTGCTTTAGACATCAAATCGCCGCTCTTAGATATTTAACGGAGGTGGATGTGTTCAGTCCAAATGAGTACCGAAAATGTGTACTCAACAACAAATCATATGGTGACTTAAAATATTTAAGACATCGAATGTTGTGTTGGTGCGCGAATAACAAAATGGATTGGGTTCCGGTACTACATATGATGTTGAAGAAGAGAAAGAATAAGTTGAAAATTGGCAGTAAAGGGGGATTATGATGAAGATTTATGCTTATTATCTGCCCCAATATCACGAAATTCCGGAAAACGATGAATGGTGGGGAAAAGGATTTACGGAATGGAGAAATGTAAAGGCTGCAATTCCCCTATATAAAGGTCACCACCAGCCTCGCATCCCATATCATGAGAATTATTACAATTTGTTAGACAAGAATACTGTTGAATGGCAGACTTCTTTAATGAAGAAATATCATGTAGACGGTCTGGTCTACTATCATTATTATTTTAGAGGAAAACTTTTACTGGAAAAACCAGCAGAAAACCTCTTGAAATGGAAAGATATAGACCAAAAGTTTTTCTTTTGTTGGGCGAATCACCCATGGATTCGCTCCTGGGAAGGTAAAAAAGAAACGATTATGCCGCTGGATTACGGCAACGAGGAAGATTGGGAGAAACATTTTAGGTATCTCTTGCAATTCTTCAAAGATATCAGATATGAGAAGAAAGATAATAAGCCGCTTTTCTGTATATTTAAGAGTGAATTTACTGAAAAAAACAGGATGTTTACATATTTTAATAAGCGATGTAAAGAAGAAGGATTTGATGGCATTTATTTGATAGAAACATTTTCTGGTGAAATATCATTAGATTCTTTTCTTCAAAACTTATGGCCTGAAACCAACAAAGTTGTTTTCAGGGAGCCGGCAATTCAGACGTTTGCTTGGAAAAATTACAATCATTCTTATTACGCGCGCGGCAAGCGAAAATTATTAAATATTCTGAGGAATCATAATATATACAGAAAACCAGCTATCTATGATGGAAACAAACTGATGAAGCAAAAAATAAATTGTTACAAAAAAAATGAACTGGAAATTCCATGCGTTTGGTTTGAATGGGATAATACCCCAAGACATAAGCAAAGGGGATATGTTATTACACCGTATGATAAAGGATTGTTCCGTATTTTTATGGATTGTATATCAGAAAAGGAATATCTGTTTATTAATGCATGGAATGAGTGGGCAGAGGGCATGATGCTTGAGCCTACGAAAAAAGATGGATGCAAGTATTTAGAATGGATAAGAGAATGGAGAAATGGGAATGAAAATAGGTCTGTTGGGATTTGAACTAGAATCTCCTAATAAAGGGTGTGAAGCCCTTTCTTACGCATTTATAGATTTCTTACAGGCAAATAGAAAAGAGGGGAATTTGACGATATATGTATTAGATTCAGAATGCTGTGGCGAATTCCCCAAGTATTTTCCAGATATTGATTTTATCCCTGTACCTCTAAGGATTAAGGAGCCTAGACTTAGATGGATTAGAGCGATTGCAAAATGTGACTTTGTATTTGATATTACCATGGGAGATAGTTTCTCTGATATTTACTCAAAAGAATATTGCATGGGTTTGATAAAACGTAAATGGGCAGCAGAGCTGCTCAATCGGAGATACATATTGATGCCGCAGACATATGGTCCTTTCGTTGATGATGTAATCAGAAAAAGAGCGATTCAAATCATTACGAAAGCATATAAAGTGTTTTCCAGAGATAAAGTATCTATAGAATATTTGAGAAAATTAGGAGTGAAGAAAGACATTACAGAATGTATTGATCTTGCATTTATGCTTCCATATGATAAAACTAGATATACGGTGGATAGAGCCAGGAAAAATCTTGGAATTAATATATCTGGTTTGTTGTGGAAAGGCGGATTTAACAGTGATAACCAATTTGGCTTAACTATTAATTACAGGAAGTACATACGCACAATTATAGAGACATATGTGGATTGTACAGAATGGAATGTTCACTTAATTCCCCATGTTATAGATTTGAACCCTAAAGCACATGATGACGATTACTTAACTTTGAAGGCTTTGCACGCTGAATTCCCTAAAACACTGTTATCACCAATTTTTACAAATCCAATTGATGCTAAAAGTTATATCGCAAATATGGATTGCTTTATTGGAGCTAGAATGCATTCGGCTATCGCGGCCTTTTCATCAGGCGTAGCCGCAATACCAGTAACGTATAGCCGTAAATTTGAGGGATTATTTAATACATTAAATTATCCTTACTTAATTCATGGAAAAGAATATGACACTGACCTTGCAATTAAGAAGACCGTCGAATATGTAAATAATTACCAACTGCTTTATGGGAAAATTCAAGAAACAGAATTTCTCATCGAAGAAAAGGTGAAACAACTGAAAAAAAGATTGAAATATATTATAGATGGAGTATAGAAAATAAAGATGGGATTTATTAGTAAAATTAAAAGATTCAAATCGGCAATAAGGTTTGGAGGTTATAACGAGATTAAGATATCGAAGATTGACTATGCTCATTGTCTGGACGGAAAGAATATATTAATTACTGGCGCTTCTGGCGGGATAGGATATGAAATTGCTAAAAAGTGCTGTTCTTGCGGAGCAAGTGTAATTATTACAGGTAGAAATGAAGAAAAGTTGAAAAAGGCTAAGGAGACGATTGGAACGTCTATAGACTATTTACAATGGGATATAACCGATATAGACTCTTTAAAAAATAAGCTTGAAATAGTTTTGCTTATGTTTGATGGGAAGATCGATTGTTTGGTTAATAACGCAGGATTACAGCCGCATGAATTTTTCCCCAATGTGAGTGAAAAAGAGTGGAATGTAATATATGATACAAATAGTAAAGGTCTTTTTTTCTTGACTCAGGAGCTTTGCAGACATTGGAGCGGCCAAAAAGCAAATATTTATACCCGAGGGCATACCGTAATGCATGCCCCTTGCGGGGCGGATGGACTCCGTCCGTTAAAGTATAGGAAGGTAATAAACATAGATTCTCAGGGGGGATTCGTTGGAGCGGCGTACCCATACAGAATGGTCAAATGGGACATAAGAGGTTTGACGAGAGGCTTGGGTTTAAAATTAGCAAAAGATGGGGTACTGGTAAATGCAATAGCGCCAGGAATTGTTAAGACTGGAATGCAGCCGTTTTCTTTAGAACAAGGAAATAATACTTATTGCGCTCAGAATCCTTTGAATAGAATATGCCTTCCCGAAGAAGTTGCGGAAATGGCTGTGTTTATGATAAGTGATGCATGTAATTTTTTGGTAGGACAAACCATACTGATGGATGGAGGATACTCACTAAAGTGAGCATAATGTAATGAATAATATTAAAAACATTGAACTGATTGTACATTCTCTCAAGGTACATAACATTGATCAAATTGTAATTAGTCCGGGTGGAACGAATCAAGTTTTTGCAAAAGCGGTACAAGACGATTCTTTTTTTACCTGCTATTCAGTTGTTGATGAAAGAAGTGCGATTTATTTTGCAATTGGGTTATATCTTCAACTGAGGAAACCAATCGTGGCATCTTGCACAAGTGCGCAGGCTACACGGAATTATATTCCTGGTCTTACAGAAGGGTTTTATAAAAAGATTCCGATTCTTGCAATTACTATGTCTAAACATCCCAGATTCCTATTTCAGGAATATATGCAGGCGCCGAATCAGGCGTCGCTTCCGAATGACTGTGTCAAACACTCATACATACTTCCTTGTATTGCGGATGAAAACGATATTCTTTATTCGTCACGGCAGATCGATGAATCAATCCTCGAGCTGACGCATAACGGCAACGGTCCTGTGCAGCTTTGCGTTCCGTGGCTTGACTTCCCATTGAAATCAACAGAGCCTGACATAAAGACAATTAGGAGAATCGGAATAAATGAAATAGGAAAGCTTGATATTGAAAAGAAAAGAATATTAGTTTGTATTGGAGAACATTTGCCATTTTGTAACGAATTTGTCTCAGAGTTGGAGAAATTTTGTGAAAGAAACGACGTTGTGGTTTATACGAACCATCTATCGAACTACCATGGGAAATATACGATTCAAGGGAATTTACCATTACTGGTAATAGATTTTAAAGTATTTATGGAAAATCTAAAACCGGACATATTAATTACGATTGGCGGACAAACAGGGGATTATCCTTTTTATAATCTTTTCTCAAGAAATGATATTCAAGGAGTTGAACACTGGAGAGTGTCCATAGACGGTGATATAGTTGATACCTATGATAAGTTGACTCTGGTTATTCAGGCTGATGAGCAGGAATTTTTTGAAAAGCTCAATGCGTTAGAAGTGAAAGAGCCGCCAGCACATAACTTTTACAAAAGATGGTCTGAATATTTTTGTTCAATTAAAACAGATATCAATGTACCATTTTCTGCTGTTTCAATTGCACAGACACTTTCAAAAAAAATACCAAAGAATTCTATACTGCAATTTTCTATTCTAAATAGCCTGAGAATATGGAATATGTTTCATATAGATCCTTCAATAGAATGCTATTCTAATGTCGGAGCTTTTGGAATTGATGGAGGCATGTCAACACTTATTGGACAAAGTGTGGTTACTGACAAAATGTCTTTTTTGATTATTGGAGATTTAGCTTTCTTATATGATTTAAATTCTATTAGTATACGTCATATAAAGAACAATTTAAAAATATTGGTCGTAAATAACGCCGGAGGAGTTGAGTTCAAGCTCTGGGGTGGAAACTTAAAAAGTATTGACAGATACATTGCTGCTTCAGGGCATTTTAAAAATGCAGAGGGATGGGCAAAAACATGTGGATTTAAATATATTACAGCAAAGACAAAAAAGGAATTTGAAGAAAGAACAGATGCGTTTATTATGGAATCTTCTTATCCTGTTCTGCTAGAAGCATTTGTTTCAGATACAGATGAAAGTGAAGCATATTCCAATATGATTACAGGCAATAAGTCCCTGACAATTAAGGATAAGGCAAAATTTGCAATTAAACGGATGATAAGATAGGGCAAAGTATGAATGAAAAGAAAAAAACATTGACAAATCTGACGGTTGGTGTTGTTACCCAGCTCATCGTTATAGCGTTGGGTCTCATTGTTCCAAGAATTGTTTTAGTCAATTATGGATCGGATACAAATGGTTTAATCAACACGATTGGGCAGATTTTTACATATATGGCGCTTCTTGAAGCTGGAATTTCGGTATCAGCAAGAAATGCTTTTTATAAACCAATCAAGGAAAAAGATAGAGACGATATTTCGTTTGTGGCTTCGCTTGCAAGAAAATATTACAAAAGAGTATCGTTTGTGTATTTGTTGACGGTTATTTTGCTTTCGTTTTTACTTCCTTTCATATTGAAAACTTCTGTTCCCTATTGGACTATCTGTATCTATACTCTCTTTGAAGGGCTGACATCTGTAGTTACGTTCTATTTTATAAATACTTGGATCACATTTCTTAGAGCTAAAGGATGTTCCTATATTATTAATATTTTTTCACTTATAAGCCGGATTCTCTGTTATGGTGTTAAGATGGCGCTTTCTTTGCGCTCTGTGAATATCGCATTTATTCAGTTTGGGTACTTCGTAGTTTCGCTCATCCAACTTGTACTCTACTATTTATATATGAAAAATAAATTTGGGTGGATAAACTATAATGTTGACACTGGAGATGCAATATTACCTGATAAAAATGCGAATTTGATTTCTGAGATTGCATGGGTCGTGTTTTCTTCGACGGATATGATTGTTCTTTCGATTTTTGTTTCGACATCAGCATCAAGTGTGTATTCCATATACAATATGGTGTTTGTCGCTTTGCAGGGTCTTTTAAACTCTGTGTACTCATCTATTAATTACCATCTTGGTTTGGAGTATAATAGTGGTAATATTGACAGATATATTAAATTACATGATTCATTTATGAGCGTATTTGTAGGAAGCATATCAATCTTAATGTCAGTATGTTACTTTTTAATTATACCTTTTGTGAATTTATACACAAGCGGCGTGAATGACACGAATTATATTTATGATTTTTTGCCCCTTTTGTTCTGCCTGGTTCAAATTCTTTCTTGGAGCAGATATGTAACGGGAAACTTGATAGGCATATCATTCAGGCAAAAACCTGCAGTTAAAGTTAATATAGCAGAAGCAATGATTAATTTATTATTATCATTGATTTTGGTCTGGAAAATGGGAATAGAGGGTGTTTTGTCAGCAACGGTAGTTGCGCTTCCTTTAAAAGTGATCTACTGCACATACATTTCTGATATTGTAATACTAAAAAGAAAACCTATGAAAACAGTTTCTATACTTGGAATTAATTATTTCTTGTTTTTCGTTTACGTATTGCTTTATAGATTTATCAACATTAAAATTAGCAATTATTTTCAGTTTTTCGTAAGTGGGCTATTTATTACTTTATTTGTTGGAATAAGTTTCATCTTAGCTAATCTCCTTGTCAATCAAGACGCTATTGAAATGATTAAATCGATAAAGCATAGATAATTTCCAAACCTGTGAAACAAGAAATTGAATTTGCCAGTCCCTCTCCTGTAGGGAGAGGGGATTCTTATAATATCAGGTGGCGGTTCAATTTTCTGTCAAATAAAACAAAGTTTTCTCCCGCCGTACCTGAATTAGAGCAATTTACACCGAAAACTTCTTGAAAATATTCCTTGTACGGACAGCAATCACCAACGAAACAGCGCCTGAAAATAAAATCACAGCATATTCAAACCCTTTACAAATCTCAAACAGGACGCCATACAACGCATTGCCTAAGGGCTGCGCACACATCGAAACGGTAAATATAACCGCAATCACCTTCCCAATCAAATTCTGCGGAGTTTCCGCCTGTATAAACGACATCATTTGCACGGTAAGAACCGTTGAAAATACCATAATTGTAAAACAACATACAGTTATAACGATGTAGTTAATCATTCCAGATGAAAACAATATCAATGACGCCGCAATCGGAAACACGCTCGCCGCACAGGAAATCACCAGATTCCCCGCTTTACGGACTTCCAGCCTGTTTGCAAAAATACCTGCGCCGATACCGCCGGAAAGTCCTCCTGCCGCCAACGCCCCTTCTGCAAAACCATAAAGCCTGTTCGCCTGCGCGGCTTCTAAATCGAATACTTCCGTTACCAGATATGGCAGTGCGACCGTAATCATGGAGGCTAAGAATAAATTAATCCCGCAGATTACAAGAAGGGTTTTTCCGATTACCGGTTTCTCTATCCGGATAAACCGGATACTTTCCGCAAAATCATTTTTTGCCGTCTTCAAAATACCGCCCTTCAAAGACTGTTTCCGGAACGGTATTTGAATGAAAATCTCCATGACCGCCGATATAAAAAAACATACCATGCAAACCCACAATACAGGCTTTAAACCATATGTACTGTATAAAATACCTCCAAGCACAGGCCCGATTAGCGAAGCAAAAGAACTTATGGTATTGATAACAGAATTAGCCGCTATAAAATGTTCTTGGCTGGTAAGCGCAGGAATACTTGCCTGTACGGACGGCTGATATGCGCCCGCAATGCCGTATAAAAGCATTAACGTAACCGTCAGAAGCAAAATGATATTTTCCCCGTCCATAAGCAGGGAAAATGTCAGGATTACCGCCGCAGTAAAGAAATCCAATATTACCATAATATTTCTCTTATTGACCCTGTCCGCGACAATTCCCCCAACCGGGGAAAGCAGAATAGCAGGAATAAAAGCGCACGCGGTAACGGTTCCGTAGAGCGCAGACGAGCCGGTCAGATTCAATAAGTATAAGGGTAACGCAAACCGGACTGCAGCGTTGCCAAAGAGTGATATAATCTGACCAACGACGACTAAGGTGAAATCTTTTGAAAATAGTTTTTGATTCATTTTCTAACCCTCCATTTTATTTGCTCTTTTGGTAAATAGCTGTCAGTTCCTGTAATCTTTCTAACATTTCATCGTCTATGATATCGAGTCCGAATCCCTGCATCATCTGGCTGAAAACCATAAACTTACGGTGGGATTCTTCCTCGGTGCTGTCGAATATCATAGGATTCATCCAGACATTAGCCGCAAGTAAAATCAGTTCGGCAAGTTGTTCCGGATAATCCGTTTCGATAGAACCGTCTGAAATTCCCTGCCTAATAATGGGCAAAATATAATCAGGCGCCACATTATCAACGGTGTCATGCAAAAGGCTGAAAAGAAGCTTAGGATTATTATGGAAATCTGGGGCTACCGTGAAAATGTCATTCTGTACGCGGCGGGAGATGGACTCTTTAAAAATTGTTTTCAGCTTTTCTTTGCCGTTTAAGTCTGGACGGTCACGGATTACGGTAAGCAGTTGGTTCGATTCAGCCGTCATCCTGTCTGTAACGGCTAATAAAATGTCTTCCTTTGACTTAAAATGATGGTAGATAGCGCCTTTGCTGAGTCCACCTAATTGATTGATGATATCCTGGATGGAAGTATGCTCGTAACCTTTTTCCATAAATAGACGGAAAGAGACAGATAATATTCGATTGACGGTTTCTTCCGGGTGCTTATTTCGTGCCATTGCTTTTACCTCTTATACATACTTTTGGTATGTTTGCATGTTAACATACCGTTGGTATGTTTGTCAAGGAGTTTGTTGATTTTGTGAAGAGGAGTTTGGGAAATATATCTCCAAATAGTGCAAAGATATCCGATTCTATGCAAACACCAATCCATAAAACAGGCTAAAATACATTCAAACAGCAAATATGGATTTTGGAGGTATACATTTTATGAAGATTTACGTCAACGCCGCCGCCCCCAAGCAGGGAAACGGCAGAAAAGAGACCCCATTTAAACACATCAACGACGCGGCAAAAGCAGCAAGACCCGGCGACGAAGTCATTGTGGCGCCGGGAATCTACCGCGAATCTGTAGACCCAATATATGCCGGAACAGAAGACGCCCGCATCACCTACCGCAGCGAAACCCCATTAGGCGCAGTCATCACAGGCGCAGAGCCGGCCACAGGATGGCTCCGCCACCAAGACAACGTCTGGGTATACCGTATCGATAACGGCGTCTTCGGAAACTACAATCCATACACCACATTCGTAGGCGGCGACTGGTATTTTGCCCCAGTGGTACGGCATACAGGAGCTGTCTATTTAAACGACCGCCAGCTCTACGAGACAGAGTCTTTAGAAGAATGCATCAAAGGCGAAGTGTATCCGCCGTCATGGGAGCCAGAGTGGTCTGTGTACAAATGGTATACCGAGCAGGACGGCAATGAAACGGTTATCTACGCAAATTTCCAGGGAAAAGACCCCAACCAGGAAAAGGTAGAAATCAACGTCAGGAGAAACTGCTTCATGCCCTCAAAGACAGGGGTAGGTTACATTACTTTCAGCGGTTTCACGGTAAATAAAGCCGCCACAACATGGGCTCCCCCAGCCGCGTATCAGGACGGCATGATTGGCCCCCATTGGTCAAAAGGCTGGATCATCGAAGACTGCGATATCAGTAACAGCAAATGCAGCGGAATTTCTCTGGGAAAATACTATGACGAGGAAAACGACCATTATTTCACAAGAAAGAAGGTAAAAAGCCCGACCCAGATGGAGCGCGACGCAGTCTGCCGCGGACAGTACCACGGCTGGACAAAGGAAACGGTAGGAAGCCACATCGTAAGGCGCTGCCATATCCACCACTGCGAGCAGACCGGTATCGTTGGACGTATGGGATGCGTGTTCAGCCTGATTGAGGATAACCACATCCACCATATCAACAATATGCAGCAGTTAGGCGGCGCAGAGATTTCAGGAATCAAGCTTCACGCTGCCATTGACGTAGTAATGCGCCGGAACCATATTCATCACTCCACCATGGGGATTTGGACAGACTGGGAAGCACAAGGGACACGTATCTCCCAGAACCTTCTCCACGATAACCACTCGCCGGAGGGAACGCCGATGGCAGAAGGGGCAATGTGCAGCCAGGATATTTTCGTGGAAGTAAGCCATGGACCGACGTTGATAGATAATAATATCATGCTTTCCCGTGCGGCAGTCCGCTTTGCGACCGAAGGCGTTGCGTGCGTACATAACCTGATGCTGGGCTCATTTACAATGGTAGGGGCAGGAACCGACCACTCCGAAGAAGTTGAGGCAGGAAGAGAGCCGCGTTACACGCCATACCATATCCAACACCGTACAGAAGTGGCAGGTTTTATGACAATCCTTCACGGAGACGACCGTATTTACAACAATATCTTCATCCAGAATTACCAGCCCATGGAGGACGCCAAAGAAGCGAAGAAATTCGGATTCGATAATCAGGTGGCAGGAACCGAGATTTTCAATGAGTATCCTACCTATGACGAATGGATTGCCAACTTCGAGATGGATAAGCCGGCAAATATGTTCAAATTAATGGAGCATCATTTCGGGCATTTGCCAGTATGGATTAACGGAAATGCATACTTTAACGGTGCGAAAGCCTTCAAGAAGGAAACGTCTAATCTGGTGGATGATAAGAATCAGGCGACGGTAGAACTGGAAGAAAGGGACGGAGAATATTTCTTAAAGACCAACGTGTATGACCTGATGGAAGGATTCAAGGCGGGTATTATTAACAGCGATATCCTTGGATATGCATTTGAGCCAGAGCAGAGGTTTGAGAATCCGGACGGGACAGAGATCATATTTACGGAAGATTATCTCGGCGGACACCGCGGTGTATCAGCGGTTCCGGGACCATTCGTATCGAAGGAGGATGCTGCGAAGAGAATCTGGTAGCCGAACAAAAGGGACGAGCAGGAAGCGATTGCTTTTTGCCCGTCTTTTTCATTCTAAAGCCATGCTTGACATGTGTTCGCAGAATTGTTATATATAATGTGTAATTTGTAAAAACAGACGAAGACAAAGAGATAGAAAGCAGCCGCAATGAAAAGACAGATTTTGTTAAGAACAATCGTAATGCTGACCCAATTGCCCATTTATTTATATGATAAATATGGGACTAAGATAGAAACATATGAGATTGTGCCAAGGAAAATCCCCACGTATGAATATACGCTTATTCAGGAAACCCTCCAAAAACTTTCTGCCAAAGACTTTGCCGTTACGGATTACGGAGAGGGACTTCCGGTTAAGATGTACGGCTTAAAGGGAACGGAATACGATTACCTGCTTGGGCCGTTTGCATATGGGGCGTTGGACTCTGATAAAATTAGGAATTACATGAGGAGGAACCATATCGAGGATTTCCCAAGGGTGCAGTTAAGGGTGAGTCTTTTAGCGGCGAATCTGGTTCTGAATATCTTATCAGACGGAGAGGGACTGCCGGCAGGCGATGGCATCGATTTGTTGGAAAGCTGCCTGGAGGAGGACGAAGATATCCGGATGTATTCTCTGGTAGACGAAGAACTGAGGCAGAGCGACGCCTTCCAGTCCAACCATACGCAGGCAGATGAGAATGTCCTGTATCGGCATATCGAACAGGGGAATGTGGAATATTTGAAGAAAAATTACGACCTCCTCTACCTGCCCCATCCTGTGATACTGGGGGACATTCTTAGGAATGAGGAATACATGGCGGTAATCGGGATTTCTCTGGCGTCAAGGGCGGCAATCCGGGGAGGGCTGACGTCCAAAGAAGGGTTTCTGGTCAATGACATTTATCTAAAGCGGCTTTCAGCATGCAAAAATGTGACGCAGATTTATGATTTAGTAAAGGAAGTACATATATACTGCGCTTCACAGGTCAGGAAGAAACAGCAGTCCGGCATGACCAACCAGTATGTAGAGCGGTGCAAGAAACTGATTATATCCAGAAGGCTTGAAACGATTGATTTGGGAAATCTTGCAGAGGAGGTAGGAATCTCCAAGGAGTATCTGTCCAAATTATTCAAGCAGCATGAAGGGATTCCGGTAGTAGAATATATCCTGAATATTAAGGTGGAAGCGGCTTGTAATATGCTGCAATATTCAGACAGACAGGTGCAGGAGATTGCGGATTATCTGAGTTTCGGGAGCTTGAGCTATTTCAGCCGGATTTTTAAGAAGAAGACGGGAATGTCGCCGCAGCAGTACCGTAAGGAGATGAATTCCTGAAGACGAAAGAAAACACATTCTTCATCCAAGGACAGGAATCTCAATCTGCACAATATAATCCTCAATCCGGTCAATGACATTTTCATTTATCCCCATTTCATAAGAAAACCCATGAAGCGTCAGGCTATGCGCCCTTGCATAGCCTAGAATCGCCTGATACCGTTCGGGTATCCGCTCCCATTCTCCCTTGTGGAACGCCCGCAGGTATTTCCCGCCGGGCATAATATGAAGCCCCGCCTGGTAATCCAGAAATGGTATCTCAATAAAGAGTTTCGTATAATCGTCAAAATTCCCATTCTGCAGGCTGGAAACAGGAATCATAGACCCATAGGACGCTTCATGGAGACGCCCAAGCCGGTACTTCTCCGTCTCGGCGGTAATCAGTTCCACCTCTTCCTCAAAGGAAGTGTCCTTCTGAATATCCACCGTGACCAGACACCGCGCCTCCTTCTCAACGATACTGATTTCAGACAAGTCCATGGTCAGCAAGGTATCCATATTCCTGCAATGGGTACATAGCGTCGTCCTAAGCGCCTGTAAATGGCTCGTCTGCATATCAAGGTCGTTTATTTTTTCCTCCAAAAGACGTTTTAACCTCTGGGCAGATCGGTTTCTCATAAATTCCTGAATTTCGCTGATGGAAACATCCAGTTCCCGCAGCAGAAGTATCGTCTCCAAAACCGGGCTTTGCCGGTAATTATAACAACGGTATCCATTTTCCGGATTGACGGCGGCAGGCTTGAACAGCCCAATCTCATCATACCACATCAAAGTTTTCTTATTGAGTCCGTGCATGGCGGCAAACTGCCCGATTGTGAGAAAATTACTTTTTCTTTCCACAAGTTACCTCCGAAAATTTAGAATATCATCTTGACTGTACAGTTACTGTATGGTTTATGATACCTTACACAGCAAGAAAATACAAGGGAAATGGGGTAAAAAAATGGAAAACCAAAATGCATACGATAAACCGGTATCACTGAAAAATATCCTGAAATTCGCCGTCCCAACGATTGCCATGTCGGTATTTATGTCATTTTACACAATGGTTGACGGATTGTTCGTGTCGAACCTGATCGGCACAGACGCATTGTCAGCAATCAACCTGACTGCGCCGATCATCCAGCTTGTCACAGCAATTTCTACCATGCTTGCGACCGGAGGAAGCGCAGTTATCATGAAAAAAATGGGAGAGCATAAGAGCGAGGAGGCGAAGGAGGACTTCACGTTCCTGATTCTGGTAAATGTCTTTGTGGGGCTTGCCATGTGCGCAGTCGGATATCTAATAATGGGGCGTATTTTCGCAGGGATGAACCTGTCGGCAGACGTAGAGAGGTACTGCGTGGAATATTTAAGCCGCTACCTGATATTTACCGTTCCAATCCTCCTGATGAATAACTTCACGCTCTATATGATTGCCAGCGAAAAGGCCACTCTTTCTCTGATTTGCTCGGTATCGGGCGGCGTCCTGAACATGGCGCTTGACTATCTGTTCATCGCCAGATTCCAGATGGGCATCGGCGGCGCGGCGATTGCGACGGGTCTTGGATATTCTGTGACAGCCGTCGCGGGTATGTTCGTATTCAGCCGGAAAAAGAGCCTTCTGCATTTTGAGAAGCCGGTCTTCCGGTTCAAAGTCCTGGCAAATGCGGCGGCAAACGGATGCTCGGAGATGGCCACCGCCCTTGTCACCGGGATTATCACGATGATGTTCAACTGGACGATGCTTCGTTATGTAGGGGAAAATGGAGTCGCCGCCGTCACGATTATCATGTATGTGCTCATGTTTGCAAGCTCCCTGTATACGGGGTATTCCTACGGGGTCGCGCCAATGACCAGCTACTACTATGGAGAGCAGAACCATGAGAAGATGAAAAAACTGGTCACAACCAGCCTGAAAGTGATTGCGGGGATTTCGCTTGTGACAGTGGCGGCATCCTTTCTGCTGACAAAGCCGTTGGTGTCCATATTTGCCCGCCCGGACAACCCGGTGTACGGTCTTGCCGTGACAGGGAACCGGATATGCACCATAGCGCTTCTGTTCATAGGATTCAATATATTTGCCAGCGGGATGTTCACCGCATTGTCCAACGGAGTAGTCTCGGCAGTCCTTGCATTTTCAAGGTCTTTCGTGTTCATGTTGATTACTATGATCGTACTGCCCTTGTTTTTTGGCGTAAATGGAGTCTGGCTGGCAACGCCGGCGGCGGAGCTGATGGCGCTTGTATTGTCCGGGGCGATGCTGCTGAAATATAGGAAGAGATATGGGTATTAAGTTTTACACCAATTTTACTTTTCGTAATATAGGCTGCGATTACCTTTTTAACAATATAAATTTTAAATATAAATTTCGTTGCATTCCTGTGTGATTACTGTTATCATAGACTTTGTCTATGGCGGATCCATCCGCCATGATGTGTGAGGGTTCCTGTCCTTTTTTATGTGTACCAGATAGAAGGATAACACAAAAGGTATGGAGATGAAATAATCTGACGGAAAATACATCAGATTAAAATATCCCATACCTTATTTAATTTGGAGAAAAACTGGGGATTTTGGCTCAGATAAACCAACGAATAACATGATATCTTTTTAAACTAAAGGTGGTAAAGCATGAGACAAATATTATCATCGGCGCACGTTCACACAACTTTTTGTGATGGAAAGTCAACTGCACATGACATGGCTCAAATGGCATATAAAATGGGATTTGTTTCGCTTGGTTTCACTTCTCACGCACCTCAGATGTTTGATTCGGCGCATTGTATTGCTCCTTCAAGAGAAGGTGATTATAAAAGGGCGATACGCCTAGTACATCATAAATTAAATAACTAGCCAAATATATATATGAGTGTTATAATCA
>OFGE01000086.1_pt1 | contig 102417 bp, 75 predicted proteins | sample 1521681 | NCBI WGS metagenome assembly OFGE01 (sample SAMEA3504093, study PRJEB24116) | mouse gut metagenome | biome: mouse gut; feature: mouse-associated habitat; material: faeces | place: Denmark | collected 2011 | reverse complement strand
CCACGCTGTTGTTTTTTGTAGATTATAATTACGACTCCGGAGACACGTCTTCGCGCAGTCGTATCTCGGTAGTGACACGGTCGTCCTGAGGGTCGTAGTCCACCACCACTTCATTGCCGGGCATAAGCGAAGCTGTGATTATCATCTCAGCCAACGGGTCCTCAAGATATTTCTGAATCGCGCGCTTCAGCGGGCGGGCTCCGAACTGCCTGTCGTAGCCTTTGTCGGCAATATAATTCTTTGCGGCCTCGCTTAGCACCAGTCTGTAGCCGAGAGATTCAAGACGTTTGTGGAATCCCGACAGCTCGATGTCGATGATACGGAATATCGCATCACGGTCAAGCTGGTCGAACATCACAATATCATCGATACGGTTCAGGAACTCCGGAGAGAAAGCCTTGTTAAGAGCTTTCTGCAGCACGCCGTGAGTATAGTTCTTGTCGACTTCCTGAGTCGTGAACCCCACGCCGCCGCCAAAATCTTTAAGCTGGCGCGTACCGATATTAGATGTCATTATCAATATTGTGTTCTTAAAGTCAATCCGCCGGCCGAGACTGTCGGTAAGACGCCCTTCATCCATCACCTGCAACAGCAGGTTGAACACATCGGGATGGGCTTTCTCAATCTCGTCGAGCAGCACCACGGAGTACGGCCGGCGCCTTACTTTTTCCGTAAGCTGTCCGCCCTCCTCATATCCAACATAGCCGGGAGGCGCACCCACAAGACGGCTTACAGTAAACTTTTCCATATATTCGCTCATGTCTATACGGATTAGAGTATCGGCCGAATCAAAAAGATATTCAGCGAGTTTTTTTGCCAAATGCGTCTTGCCCACACCTGTCGGACCGAGGAACATGAACGTGCCGATAGGCTTGTTCGGGTCCTTCAGGCCGATGCGGTTGCGCTGTATTGCCTTTACTATTTTTTCGACAGCTGCATCCTGGCCTATTATCTGCCGTCGCAGCGTCGGCGCCATTTCAAGCAGACGGGCACCCTCGGCCTGCGCGATGCGCTGAACGGGCACTCCGGTCATCATAGCCACGACTTCCGCCACTTTGTCTTCGTCGACACGCACACGGTGTTCGTCGAGATACTGCTTCCATCGGGCATGTGCCTTCTCCAGTTCGGCCGTGAGAGTCTGTGCCTTATCACGCCACGAGGCGGCAAGCTCGAAATTCTGTGCCTGCGCGGCCTCCACCTTGCAGCGAGTGGCTTCGGCGATTTCAGACTCAAGACGCTCAACTTCTTCCGGAACTTCCACATTGGCTACGTGCACACGGGCTCCGGCCTCGTCAAGCGCGTCTATGGCTTTGTCAGGGAAATTACGGTCACTGACGTAGCGCTCCGTGAGTTTGACGCATGCTTCAAGGGCATCGTCGGTATACTCCACATTGTGGTGAGCCTCATATTTGGATTTTATATTGCCGAGTATGGCAAGAGTCTGTTCGGCAGTGGTGGGCTCTACCATCACTTTCTGAAAACGGCGTTCGAGAGCCCCGTCCTTTTCTATGCCGGTACGGTATTCGTCGAGCGTGGTAGCCCCGATGCACTGCAGCTCGCCGCGGGCCAGCGCAGGCTTGAGCATGTTGGCTGCGTCCATCGAACCGGACGGGTTGCCCGCACCCACGATGGTGTGTATCTCGTCTATAAACAGAATTATATCGGGATTTTTAGACAACTCGTTAAGAATGGCCTTTATGCGCTCCTCAAACTCTCCACGATATTTTGTTCCGGCCACAATGGATGCCATATCGAGCGACACAAGACGCTTGTCGAACAGCACACGGCTCACCTTACGGCGCACTATGCGCAGCGCAAGCCCTTCCACTATGGCGCTCTTGCCCACACCCGGCTCTCCGATGAGCACCGGGTTGTTTTTCTTACGCCGGCTAAGCACCTGCGCAAGGCGTTCTATTTCCACCTCACGTCCCACCACGGGGTCGAGCCGGTCCTCCATGGCAGCACGCGTCATGTCGTGGCCGAATTTGTCAAGCATCGGCGTATCGCTGCCCGAACGCCCGGGGCGTCGGCTACTTTTGGAAGCCTCGGCGCTTTTGCCCGACGCGCCTTCCGGCACACGTCCGTCGTCCGCATCATTGTCGTCTTCGGCATCGCCCATGTACCCTGCTCCGGCACGTGGTTCCTTGCCGCTCTCCTGGGCTACGGCCGCGAAAACCTTGTCGTAAGTCGCTCCCGCTGTAAGGAAAGGCTTCATGAAGTCCATTTTCTGCACTTCATAGTTGTGGAAAAGCGCCAGCATGATGTGTACCGGCTCTATCTGCGTATCTTTAAGCATGCGCGCCTCGAGCATGCTGAGTTTTACAATGCGGTTGGTTATATCGGCCACCGTAAGGTTGCCCGACGCACGTCCATGGTCGCCTGACGCTTCCTCGTACAGATATTCGTCAAGCTGACGTTTCAGCGTATGAACGTCCATCTCGGTGACGCGTGAAAGCAGTCGCGCCGGACGATCATCCGTGTCGGCAAGCATGGCCAGAAGCACGTGCGACGGCTGAATGCTGCTGCTGCCGTGGCGAATGGCCTGCTTCTTGCTCTCGTCGAGCACACGCTGTATCTCGCCTGAAAATTTATTTTCCATATATCTTGTTACAATCCTTTTTACTATTGTCAATGCAATTATTATGCCAAACGCACGCGCACGGCATCATATTGTGAGAACCTTGTGTATTCTTTGCAAAAATAACAACTTTCAACATTATACAATAACGTTTTCTCATAAAAAATGTGTAACTTTGCTTGATAATTTTTCACTCACAGAGCCGCAAAGCCACGGAGGCGACGACTGCGGCACATTCACATCAAAACGTCAAACTTTCTTACAAGCATGTTGGAAGAAAACAGAGAAGATAGAATCCTGCATATCGACATTGAGAACGAAATGAAGTCGGCCTACATCGACTACTCCATGTCGGTAATCGTTTCACGCGCATTGCCCGACGTGCGCGACGGCATGAAGCCCGTACACCGCCGTGTGCTGTTCGGCATGAACGAGATGGGCAACACCAGCGACAAACCGCATAAGAAATCGGCCAACTGCGTGGGCGAAGTAATGGGTAAATATCACCCGCACGGAGACTCCTCCATCTACGGCACCGTAGTGCGCATGGCCCAGGACTGGTCGCTGCGCTACACCCTCGTGGACGGACACGGCAACTTCGGCTCTGTGGACGGCGACGGAGCCGCCGCCATGCGATACACTGAAGTACGTCTCTCCCAAATGGGCGAGGAAATGCTTCGCGACATCGAAGCTGACACTGTGGACTTCCAGCCCAACTACGACAACTCGCGCCGCGAACCCACCGTGCTTCCCACGCGCTTCCCCAACCTGCTCGTCAATGGAGCCAGCGGCATCGCCGTGGGCATGGCCACCAATATGCCCCCGCACAATCTCACGGAAAGCGTAAACGCATCCATAGCGCTCATCGACAATCCGGAAATCAGCATCGACGAACTGATGCAGCACATCACCGCTCCCGACTTCCCGACCGGAGGCACCATCTACGGCTACAACGGCGTGCGGGACGCTTACCATACCGGCCGCGGGCGCATCGTAATACGCGCCAAAGCCGAAATAGAACAGGAAGCCAACCACGAAACCATCGTGGTGCATGAAATACCATATGGCGTAAACAAAGCCGAACTCATTAAATATATCGCCGATCTCGTGAACGAGAAAAAACTCGACGGCATCGCCGATATAAACGACGAGAGCGACTACGCAGGCATGCGCATCGTTATCAAACTGAAAAGCGACGCCAATGCCAACGTAGTACTCAACAAGCTGTACAAGATGACGCAGATGCAGGCTTCGTTCAGCGTAAACAACGTGGCTCTCGTAGGCGGCAGACCCAAAACTCTCAACCTCAAAGAAATCCTTGAAGCATTCGTAGCACACCGCCACGATGTGGTGATACGCCGTACGCGCTTCGAATTGGGCAAAGCCAAAGAGCGCGCCCACATCCTCGAAGGCCTGATTATCGCCTCAAAGAATATCGACGAGGTAATACGCATCATACGCGCGTCGGCCAACACCGACGAGGCCAAACAGGGTCTCGTGGACCGCTTCGCCCTTACCGACGTGCAGGCCCAGGCCATAGTGGACATGCGCCTGCGCAACCTCACTCAGCTCGAACAGCACAAGCTCGAAGACGATTACCGCAAAATCGAGGAGCTCATAGCCCATCTCGAACTCATCCTGAACGACGACCACGTATGCCGCGAACTCATCAAGGAGGAACTCGTGGAGGTTCGCGACAGATTCGGCGACGAGCGCCATACCAACATCGACTACACCGCCGGCGACTTCAATGCCGAAGATTTCTATGCCGACGACGACATGATTATAACCATATCGCATCTCGGCTACATCAAGCGTACGCCGCTGAGCGAGTTCCGCGCCCAAAACCGCGGCGGAATGGGCTCTCGCGGCAGCGTGACACGCGACGAGGATTTCGTAGAACACATCTACACTGCTTCGATGCACAACACCATGCTGTTCTTCACCGCCAAGGGTCTTGTATACAAACTCAAAGTATACGAACTGCCCGAAGGTACCAAGACCAGCAAAGGACGCGCCCTCCAGAATCTGCTCAACATAGAGCAAGGCGACAGCGTGCAGGCATTCATCGCATGCAAACAGCTCGACGACCCCGAATTCACAGGCTCGCACTATCTTGTGTTCGCTACACGCAATGGCGTCATAAAGAAAACATCACTCACAGAATATGCCCGTGTAATGGCCAAAGGCAAAAAAGCCATCGTCATGCGCGAGGGCGACAGCCTGATAGGCGTTGAACTCACCGACGGCAATTCTGAAATCCTGCTTGCCAACCGGGGCGGACGCGCCATCCGGTTCCATGAGACAGCGCTCCGCGCCATGGGACGAGTGAGCGCCGGCGTGCGCGGCATGCGCCTCGACGGCGACGACGATGCCGTAGTGGGCATGATAAGCATGGCCGCCGACAGCACCGACAGCGTTATGGTAATATCGGCAGAAGGCTACGGCAAGCGCACAGAGCTTGACGCGTACCGCATCACCAACCGAGGCGGCAAAGGCGTTAAGACGATGAACATCACCGATAAGACAGGCTGTCTCGTAGGCTTCAAGGCTGTAAACGACGGCAACGACATCGTAATCATCAATCAAAGCGGCATCACCATACGTTTCCATGTAGCCGACATCCGCCTGATGGGCCGAGCTACTCAGGGAGTACGCATAATCAATCTCGGAAAGCGCAACGACGTCATCGCCAGCATCTGCTGCGTTGACACCGACCCGGAAGAAGAAGTCGAACAGATAGAAGAAGGCGAAGCACTGCCCGAAATGACAGAAGCCGACCTCGCAGCCGATAACGACGCAACCGACAACGAAGAAAACAACGAAAACTAACTTCATAACCCCCACAAACAAACTCTATCATGAGAAAGATCACAATCTTGGGCGCTTTTGTATTGGCCGCATTCGCCGCCAACGCCCAGCAAAATGTGGTAAAAGACGCCGAACGCGCCCTCAAAGAAGACAAGAGCGCTAAGGAAGTGGCCGACATCATCAAGCCCGCACTGACCGACCCCACCACCTCGCAGCAGGCACAGACATGGTTCATCCCCGGAAAGGCGGCCTACAAACAGTACGACGACCTGCTCGGCAAAAAAGCGTTCGGCAAACTGCCTGAAGGCGGAGAAGTGCTCATGGGCAACCTCCTGCTCGACGGCTACAAATACTTTATAACAGCCCTGCCTTTCGACAGCCTTCCCAACGAGAAAGGCAAAGTAAAGCCCAAATACTCAAAAGAAATCCACAGCACCGTTTCCGGACACTACACCGACTACAACAATGCCGCAATAGCCTTCTGGGAAGCCAAAGACTACGGAAAAGCCTACGATGCATGGGAACTTTTCTGCACTATCCCTGCCTCCTTCAAAGTGAACGCTCCTGCCGACACCACCATGGGAGAAATACGCTACAACCAGGCTCTGGCAGCATGGCAGAACGAAAAATATGAAAATGCCCTGCAGTCATTCCTTAAAGCCAAAGACCTCGGTTATAACAAAAAGAATCTTTACGACTATGCAATAGCCGTGGCTTCGCAGGCCAAGAACGACGATGCCGTGTACAACCTCGCAAAGGAAGCTCAGGCGCTCTACGGTAAGGAAGATCCCAACTACATCGGCTACATGATCAACCGCTACCTTCAGAACAAAGAGTACGACCAGGCATTTACCATCATAGACGAAGCCATCGCCAACGACCCCAACAACGCACAATATTTCGTAGTCAAAGGCATCCTCTTGAGCGAGACAGACAAAAAGAATGAGGCAAAAGACTTGTTCAAAAAAGCCATAGCCATCGACGAACACAACTCAATGGCTCTTTACCAATATGGCCGATCCCTCTGCGAAGAAGCTTACGCCCTCGGCGAAGTGGCCCCCACCAGCCCGGCTGAAAGCGAGGTTTTCTTCAACGAAAAAATCAAGCCCCTCTTCATTGAAGCCGCCGACTATCTGGAACGCGCATACAACGTGGACAACAACAATACCGACGCATTGCGCTACCTTGAAAACGCCTATTACAACCTGAAAGACGAAGCAAAACTCCAGGATGTTCAAAACCGTCTGAAATAATCATAAAACACACAGTTATATGCGGCGGCCGCTACTCGTGGCCGCCGTTTTTTTTGTACATCAGTTGCAGCATGTGAAGAAAATAACTATATTTGCGATAGCAAACATACAACAGACATGAAGAACCTCATCATGCGCGCCGCCTCCGGCGCCATATACGTAGCCATCATAGTGGCCGCCACCATGGCAGGAGGAACATGGTTCAGCCTGCTTATGACTATCTTCGCCGCCCTCGCCGCAATAGAGTTCACAGCACTCACCGATTCGCAGGCACCGAATGCAGGACCGCTGCCTGCCGTCATACGCGCCCTCACAATAGCGGCTACTACAGCCACCGTAGGTGCTTGTGGAGCATCATTCATGCTCGCCGTCGCTATTGCAATGTCTTTTTTCCTTTTGCGTGGCATCGCCGCGCTCTACGACCGACGGGCGGAATCCTTTACGGCCGTCGGCCGCAGCGCCCTGTGCTTCCTGTACATTGGACTGCCGCTCGGAGCGATGAACCTGTTTGAAAATATCATTAGCAACTATGCGGTAGTGCTTATGATATTTGTGATGATATGGCTGAACGACACCGGAGCGTACCTCGTGGGCAGCACACTCGGGCGCCGCAAACTTTTCGAACGCCTGTCTCCGAAAAAATCATGGGAAGGCTTTTTCGGAGGTCTGATTTTCTGCGTGCTTGCAGGCTTTGGCGCGTCGATATGGATTGACTCGCCACTGTACACCTGGCAGTGGATTAGCACCGGCGTTCTCGTATGCGCGTTCTCAACCTGGGGCGACCTGTTCGAATCGCTCATGAAACGCAGCTTAGGAGTAAAGGACTCAGGACGGCTTATTCCCGGACACGGCGGCATACTCGACCGCATAGACTCATTGCTGTTTGTAGCGCCGGCCATCTCACTTTTTCTTGCAGTGAGCGTTTACTACAATGTGATGTGACAATACAATCCAAAACCACATAAACCCATATTATGGAAAACCAAGCTGAACTTCTCAAGGAAGTAAAAGCCAAAGCAGCCCTTTGGCTTTCCGACGACTACGATGCCGAAACACGCGCATCCGTAAAAGCCATGATCGAAGCCGAAGACCCGACCGACCTTATAGAGAGCTTCTACAAAGACCTCGAGTTCGGTACCGGAGGCCTCCGCGGCATCATGGGCGCAGGCACCAACCGCATGAACATATACACTGTCGGAGCCGCCACCCAAGGGCTTGCCAACTACCTCAGGGAGGCATTCGCCGACCTGCCCGAAATCAAAGTGGTGGTAGGACACGACGTCCGCAACAACTCCCGCAAGTTTGCCGAACTCGTGGCCAATGTGTTTTCGGCCAACGGCATAAAGGTATACCTTTTTGAGGACTTCCGCCCCACCCCCGAACTTTCCTTCGCCATCCGCCACCTCGGCTGCCAAAGCGGCGTAAACATCACCGCCAGCCACAACCCCAAGGAATACAACGGCTACAAGGCATACTGGAGCGACGGCGCGCAGATTATTGCACCGCACGATGTAAACATCATAAACAACGTAGAGGCCATCAAGTCTGTCAAAGACATCAAATTCCAGGGAGACCCTTCAAAAATTGAAATCATAGGCGACGCCATCGACGAAGCATTCCTCTCTGCCATAAAGGGCCTTTCGCTCGATCCGGAAGTAATCAAGCGCCACCACGACCTCAAAATCGTATACACCCCCATACACGGCACTGGCGTGAAAATGATTCCTGAATCGCTCCGACGCTACGGCTTCACTAACATAATCCATGTGCCCGAACAAGACATTCCCAGCGGCGATTTCCCCACCGTGGAATCCCCCAACCCCGAGAATCCCTCGGCAATGGCAATGGCTATAGAGAAAGCCAAGGAAGTGAATGCCGATCTCATTGTCGCATCCGACCCCGATGCCGACCGCATCGGAGCTGTAGTACGCGACAAGAACGGCAACTACCAGCTCGTAAACGGCAACCAGATTGTGATGATTCTGCTCAACTACATCATGGTGCGCAACCGTGAGATGGGCCGCCTGACCGGCAATGAATACATCGTAAAAACCATCGTCACGACCGAAACCATCAAAGCCATAGCAGAGAACAACAACATCCGCATGTACGACTGCTATACCGGCTTCAAATGGATAGCATCCGTCATCCGAGAACTCGAAGGCACCGCGCGCTATCTCGGCGGCGGCGAGGAAAGCTACGGTTTCCTTGCCGAAGACTTCGCCCGCGACAAGGACTCCGTAAGCGCAATATCTCTGATGGCTGAAATATGCGCATGGGCAAAAGACCGCGGCATGGACTTCGGTGAAATGCTTCAGGACATTTACGTGCAGAACGGCTACAGCCACGAGGAAGGTATTTCTGTGGTACGCCCCGGCAAGACCGGTGCCGAGGAAATACAGGCCATGATGAAAGGCTTCCGCTCCAATCCTCCCAAAAGCCTCGGCGGCAGCCCTCTCGTAGCCGTAAAAGACTACGCCGACCTGAGTGTGCTCAATATCGCCGACGGCTCCAAAGGCAAAATGGACTTCCCTACCACAAGCAACGTGCTTCAGTTCTTCACGGAGGACGGCTCCAAAGTAAGCGTACGTCCCAGCGGAACAGAGCCCAAAATAAAATTCTACATCGAAGTGCACGGCCACATCGACTCTCGCGAACAGTTCGAAGCTGCGGAAATCGCCGCTAAAGAAAAAATCAACGCCATAAAAGCCGACCTTGGCATCTGATAGCCGGGAAGCATCAACAAAAAAAGAGCCGCAATGTTGCGGCTCTTTTTTTATTGATGAGCTAAATCACCACTCCAGCACAAAGGCGCATGCCGTGAGCTGCGCGCTCACCGGAGGCTGGATTTTGGCAAGACGAATACGTCCGGAAACCACCTCGGGCATCTCCGACACGATGGCACGGCGCAGACGCCCCACTACGTGTTCAAGAAGGGACGATGACACCGCCATCTCACGGCGGACAATCTCCACCACCGTCGCATAGTTTATTGCCGAGGCGATACTATCGGAATGCATCGCCCGTGAAGCGTCATAGCGCAGTCGTATATCAATCCGGAAATCATTGCCGACTATTCTCTCGACCTCCCCTACTCCGTGATGCGCACGAAGCATAAGGCCCTCTATTTCGACATAACAGAGGTCTGTATTCTCGTACATAGCATTTATTTGCGGCGCTTGCCACTCTGTTTTTTGCCTTTAACCTGTTTCTGTTTTTTATTAGAGTGAGCCTTTCCTGAGACCGATGAATACGAATCCACGGCTTCACCGGCAATCACAAAATCGAGCTGTTTCTTGGCTATGTCGCAACGCGCCACTTTCACCTGCACAGAATCTCCAAGGCGATAGCGGTGTCCGTGGCGACGCCCTACCAGACTATAATTCTTTTCGTCGAAGTCATAGAAATCGTCGGCAAGATCGCGCACCGGCACAAGACCTTCGCATTTGTTGTCGTCAAGTTCGACATACAGCCCCCATTCCGTAACTCCTGAAATCACACCGGAATATACTTCACCAAGATGATCGGCCATATATTCGACCTGTTTGTATTTTATGGACGAACGTTCTGCAGAAGCCGCAAGCTGCTCCATTGCAGACGAGTGCTTGCATTCTTCCTCCAATTTGTCAAGAGCGGCACTGCGGCCGCCGGCAAGATAACGCGCCAACAGACGGTGTACCATCATGTCGGGATAGCGGCGTATAGGAGATGTGAAATGGGTGTAGTAGTCGAAACCGAGACCGTAGTGGCCTATGTTGGTAGTCGTATATATCGCCTTGGCCATGGAGCGTATGGCAAGCGTGGATAGAAAGTTTTCCTCTCCTTTTCCTTGCACGTCGGCAAGCATCCTGTTTATGCTCTTGTTGATGTCGGCAGCCGCACCTTCTGTCCTTACTTTATAGCCGAAAGTACGTGCCAACTTAGCGAAGTCGGAAAGGCGGTCGGGATCCGGCGTGTCATGCACGCGATACACAAAAGCTTTAGGCTTGCGTTTGCCTTCTGGACGCCCGATAGCTGCGGCCACTGTTTTGTTGGCAAGCAGCATAAATTCTTCTATCAACTTGTTGGCATCCTTGGATTCCTTGAAGAAAACACTGACGGGATGCCCCTTTTCATCAATTTCAAACCTCACTTCCGTACGGTCAAACTCCACAGACCCATTGGCATAACGCTCCTTGCGCAGTATTTTCGCAAGACGGTCGAGCAGCAGTATCTCATCGGCATAATCTCCGCTTCCGCTCTCTATCACATCCTGCGCTTCCTCATAGGTGAAACGACGGACACTGCGTATGACGGTGCGACGGATTCTCGAATCAAGCACACGGCCCTGATCATCCATCTCGAAAATCACTGAAAACGCGAGTTTATCCTCGTCGGGACGCAGCGAGCAGATGCCGTTACAGAGATGCTCCGGCAGCATGGGCACCACGCGGTCCACAAGATAGACACTCGTTGCACGCTCTCTGGCCTCCCGGTCGATTATACTGTCGGGCTTCACATAATGCGTGACGTCCGCGATATGGACACCTACTTCGTAATTGCCACCGGGCATACGGCGCACGCTCAGAGCATCGTCAAAGTCTTTTGCATCGCGCGGGTCAATGGTAAAGGTAACAACGCCACGCATATCCTCACGCTCGGCCACAACCTCGGGGGTAATACCCGCATCAATTTTATCAGCGGCCTTTTCCACTGCGGCAGGATAAACGTACGGCAAGCCGTATTCGGCAAGTATGGCATGTATTTCGGTGTTATTCTCGCCCGTGGGACCGAGCACATCAAGCACTTCTCCGTATGGTATCTGCTCGTTTTCAGGCCATTCCGTGATGCGGACTACAGCTTTTTCGCCTGTGCGGCCGCCACGGAGCTTGTTTCGCGGAATCACGATGTCGGTGGCGAGGAACTTTGAGTCGGTCACAAGCGTGCCCATGTGTTTTCCCACGCGCAAAGTGCCGATAAAAGTCTGTTGCTTGCGTTCGATAATCTCTGTCACTTTTGCTTCCGGCTCGCGGCCTCGCACACGGGCGGCAACGCTTATTGCCACACGATCGCCGTTGAGCGCGTGCATGGAATTGCGTTCTGCCACAAAAATAGTCTCGCCGTCGGCGTCTGTGACTACACTGTTCTTTCCATTGCTGCGCCGCACGAATGTGCCGGTCGCCACAACGGTGCGCTGCACAGGTTTGAAACGCCCCGGCGACACCTCAAGCAGCACGCCGTCGAAGGCCAGCTCGGCAAGATATATGGCAATGGAGCGATGGTGCGTACTGTTGTGCTCACCGATGGCGGCTGCCACCTGCTTATAATTGAACGTGGCGGCAGATGCCGTGGCTATATATCGGTCGATCTGCTCTCGCAGGCCGCTTTCGTGTTTCTTTTTAGCTGTGCGTGTCATCTTCGTGAATGAATGAATTTTGATTATATAACACTAATGTGCCGCATTGCGTTCGTACGGAATATAGCCAAAGGGCGCGCTACCCGTCGGGCGCGCGCCCTTTGGTTTTCCGTTCAGGCGTCAATATTAGCATAATTGGCATTAGCCTCGATAAAATCACGCCTCGGCCCCACGTCTTCACCCATCAGCATGGAGAATATCCGGTCGGCTTCGGCAGCATCGCTGATATTTACCTGTTTGAGCATGCGGTGCTCAGGACTCATCGTGGTGTCGCGCAACTCTTGTGCGCTCATCTCGCCAAGACCCTTGTAACGCTGGACAGTGGTGCGTTCGCCGTTGCGCAGAATAAACTGCTGCACCTGCTGATCCGTCCAGCAATATTCCTCGACCTTTCCTCGCTTGCATTTGTACAGCGGGGGCGTGGCAAGATAGAGGTATCCTTGCTCGATTACAGGACGCATTCTGCGAAAGAAGAATGTCATGAGCAATGTGGCGATGTGGCTTCCGTCCACATCGGCATCGGTCATGATGATAATCTTGTGATACGCGAGTTTGGCAAGATTTGCCTCCTTCGGGTCGTCCTCAGTACCTATGGTCACACGCAATGCGCGGAAAAGGTTGGTGATTTCTTCATTATCGAAGATTCGATGTTCCATCGCCTTTTCCACATTGAGAATTTTACCGCGAAGCGGAAGAATGGCCTGGAACGAGCGGTCCCGTCCCTGCTTGGCAGTTCCGCCTGCGGAGTCACCTTCGACAAGGAACAACTCGCAGTCTTCGGCCGTACGGCTGCTGCAGTCGGCAAGCTTTCCGGGCAGACCGCCGCCGCTCAGAGGCGACTTTCTCAACACGTTCTTGCGCGCGTTGATGGCCGCATGGCGCGCCTGCGCGGCAAGCACCACCTTTTCCACAATTATTTTGGCTTCGCGCGGATTTTCTTCAAGATATACGTTGAGGGCATCGGCCACCGCCACCTGCACAGCGCCTATGACTTCGCTGTTGCCGAGTTTGGTCTTAGTCTGTCCCTCAAACTGGGGTTCCATCACCTTTACTGAAACCACCGCCGTAAGACCCTCGCGGAAATCATCGCTGGAGATTTCAACCTTGGCGTTTTTAAGAAGGTTGTTGTCCTCGGCATATTTCTTCAGAGTAGAAGTAAGTCCCCGGCGGAATCCGGTCAGATGCGTACCGCCCTCTATCGTATTGATATTGTTGACGTAAGAGTATACATTCTCATTGAAAGAAGTATTATAGGTCATGGCCACTTCCACCGGAATGCCCTGACGCTCGGTGCACAGATGGATTACGCCGTTGATGAGCGACTCTTTGTTCGAGTCGATATATTCAACAAACTCGCGCAGACCCGTCTCGCTGTAAAACACCTCGCTTCGCGGATTGCCTTCGGCGTCAATGTCGCGCATATCGGTAAGGCGCAGATTGATTCCCGCATTCAGATAGGCAAGATCGCGAAGACGCTTGGCCAGCGTCGCGTAATCATACTCGGTGACAGTAAAAATCGACGCATCCGGCTTAAACGTGATGCTTGTACCGGTGTTCGTGCTTTCGCCCACTATCTGCAACTCGCTCGTAGGCTTGCCACAGCTGAACTCCTGCACATAAGCCTTGCCATTGCGGTGCACCTCGGCACGCAGGTATGTGGAAAGTGCATTTACACAACTAACGCCCACGCCATGCAGGCCACCGGACACCTTATAGGAGCCTTTATCGAACTTACCTCCGGCATGCAGCACCGTGAGCACCACTTCAAGAGCACTTTTGTGCTCTTTTTCGTGCATGTCCACAGGTATGCCGCGGCCGTCGTCGACCACGGTTATGGAATTATCGGCATTTATAGTAACTTCAATATGATGGGCATAGCCCGCAAGAGCCTCGTCGATAGAGTTGTCCACCACCTCATAGACAAGATGGTGCAGACCCTTGGCGGAAATGTCGCCTATGTACATCGCAGGACGCTTGCGGACGGCTTCCAGCCCTTCAAGCACCTGGATATTACTGGCGCTATATTCCTCTTCTTTTTCAGCCATAATCGGTTTTTGATAGTCTTTGTTAATTAGCATACAAAATTACGAAATAATCCGTGCACGGCCAAATTTTAGCGTCTTTTTCGCGCACGCGCGTACGTATATATTAATGTGTAGCTTCACTTCCACCGCTTTTTCATACAATCGCATATAGTTCAACCATTTATCAAAACAATGCAATATTTTACAAAAAAAAATCGCTTCAAAATTTGGTACATTCAAAAAAAGTGCCTAACTTTGCATCGCTTTTGAGAAACACGGGGTGTAGCTCAGTTGGTTAGAGTACGCGTCTGGGGGGCGTGAGGTCGCTAGTTCGAGTCTAGTCACCCCGACAACAAAAGCAGAAAGCAGATGCCTTAGCATCTGCTTTTTTTATTTGTACATGACGATAAGTCCCGGATTTTCCGCTATCTTTGCGTTATAGTCCTTTGTGACGGGGGGAAGGTGTGAGGTGACGTGCAAGATGTTGTTTGCAGGCTAATTCCATGAGATAATTCCCAAGATATAATATTGTGAAATCGATGGTTTGAGATGGAGCGGTTGATGCAATTCGTGTGGCAGCACAGGCTTGGTTTGCGGCAGGGGATGACCACTGTTGACGGTCGTCGGGTCTGTGTGGTCGACCAGGGTTTGCTCAATAACGATGCCGGTCCTGATTTTTTTAATGCCACGGTTGAAATCGGTGAGGAGACATGGGTGGGGAATGTCGAAATCCATGTAAGGGCATCTGACTGGTTCCGCCATCATCATCAGGATGATCCGGCTTATGATTCGGTAATATTGCATGTGGTGCAGTTTGACGATGCGCCGGTTATGCGTAAGGACGGGTCGGTTATCCCGCAGGTTGTGATGAGGTGCACGCCTGAAGCTGCCAAACGTTGCAACATGCTGTTGGAGCATGCCGCCAGGGCATTGCCGTGCCAGCGCGTTTTGAAAAGCCTGGAAAGGATTTATGTTACTGACTGGCTGACAGCATTGGCAGCCGAGAGGTTATACAGGAAAAGTGAAAGGGTGCAGGCGGTTGTGAAGGCGACCGGCGGACATTGGGAGGGGGCAGCCTATATTACATTGGCGCGTGCCTTGGGATTCGGGCTTAACGGTGAGCCTTTTGAAATGCTTGCGCGCAGCCTGCCTTTGGCATTCCTGCATAAGCATCATGATGACTTGCTGACCACCGAGGCGCTTGTATTCGGCCAGGCCGGCCTGATTCCAGAGCCTGCTGCCGATGAGGAACCCTATGTGACAAGGTTGCGGACGGAATATGGGTTTGCTGCCATTAAATTCGGGTTGAAAAAGCCTGCGCTGTCGTGGAAAATGGCGCGGACCCGGCCTCAGAATTTCCCTCATAGGCGTTTGGCATTGCTTGCACAGCGCATACATGCCGGGTTCTACCTTATGGGTGACCTTGCCGATGCAGGTTCGTTGGATGAGATGCGCCGTGTGCTGGATGTGCAACTTACCGGTTTTTGGACGAATCATTTCACTTTTGGTTCGAAAGGAGGTTGTTCCCCCAGGGCTTTAAGCCGGGGATCGGTTGATTCGTTGCTGATTAATGTAGCATTGCCGTTGCTTCATGCCAGGGCAGTGGGGAGGGGTGATTTCGATGGGATGAACAGGTGTCTGGAGTTACTGCATGACATTCCTGCCGAGAATAATTCCGTGGTCAGATTGTTTGGGGAGGCAGGGGTTGAGTGTGGGAGCGCATTTGCCTCGCAGGCTTTGGTTGAATTGAGAAGGGAATATTGCGAGAAGAAAAAATGTATTTTCTGCCGTTGGGGACACCGCATGTTGTCGGCTGAGATTCAGGGGGCTTAAGTTGTAAGTCGTAAGTTTTAAGTTATAAGTTATAAGTTTTAAGTTATAAGTTATAAGTTATAAGTTATAAGTTTTCAGCTGTAAGTTTTTAGTTGGGAGGGAGCTGGGCGAGCATCTGGGCTGGCGTGAGCTTCAGAACGGGGTGCAGCCAGCCGGGCGATAGTTCGTTGATGGGGGTCAGAACGAATTCGCGCATATGTAGACGCGGATGGGGTAGAACCAGGGCGGGTGTGTTTATTGTCAGGTTTCCGTAATATATCAGGTCAATGTCGATAATGCGGTCGGCATAGGTGCCGTTGTGTGTGCGGTGCGGCGCTGCCGAGATGGAGTTCTGCAATTCGAGCAGGTAGCCGAGCAGGGCTTCCGGCGGTGTGGTGCTTTCAAATTCGATGCCGAGGTTGAGGAATTTGTTAGGCGATGAAAAACCCCATGGCTCGCTTTCGATAAATGATGAGCGGCGTAATTCGCCTGTTGCTAAAAATGAAATCCCGGCAACAGCCAGCTCAATCTGCGAGCGGCTGTTGCCGAGATTGGATCCTATATTGACATGGACTGTCGGCATCCTGTTGTGTGAAGGCAGTGATAGATACGTCGCCGGGTTATCGTATCGATATCAAAGTGCACGTGCCACTTCGATTTCTTCGAACCCTTCGATGATGTCGCCTGCCTGGATGTCGTTGTAGCCCTGGATTGCCAAACCGCAGTCGAGTCCGGCCACAACTTCCTTGGCATCATCCTTGAAGCGTTTGAGCGAGCCGAGTTCGCCTGTGTAGCGCACAATGCCTTCGCGGATGAGGCGCACTTTGTTGGAACGTTTGATTTTGCCTTCGCGCACAATGGCTCCGGCGATGGTGCCGACCTTCGAAATCTTGAAAGTTTCGAGCACTTCGGCCGTGCCGGTGATTTCCTCGCGTACTTCCGGTGCAAGCATGCCTGCCATGGCGTCTTTAACCTCTTCTATAGCCTGGTAGATTACAGAGTAGAGGCGGATTTCGACCCCTTCACGCTCGGCTTCGCGGCGTGCTGCCTGCGACGGGCGCACCTGGAACCCGATGATAATGGCGTCGGATGCAGCTGCCAGTGTGACATCGCTTTCGGAAATCTCGCCGACCGCCTTGTGGAGCACGTTGACTTGCACTTCGGGGGTGGAGAGCTTGATAAGCGAGTCGCTGAGAGCCTCGATGGAACCGTCGACGTCGCCTTTGACGATGATGTTGAGTTCCTGGAAGGAGCCGAGAGCCTGACGGCGTGCGATATCATCGAGTGTGAGTCGCTTGGATGTGCGCATGCCGAGTTCGCGTTGCAGCTGTTGGCGTTTGTTGGCTATTTCACGGGCCTCCTGTTCGGAGTCAAGCACGTTGAATGTATCGCCTGCGGTGGGGGCGCCGTTAAGGCCGAGAATCAGGGCCGGTTCGGCAGGGCCTGCCTGTTTGATGCGCTGGTTGCGCTCGTTGAACATGGCTTTGATTTTACCATAATGTGTTCCGGCAAGTATGATGTCGCCTACACGGAGGGTGCCGTTCTGCACAAGTACGGTGGCAACGTAGCCACGGCCTTTGTCGAGCGATGATTCGATAATGGAACCTGTCGCATTGCGGTCGGGGTTGGCCTTGAGGTCGAGCATTTCGGCTTCGAGAAGCACCTTTTCGAGGAGTTCTTCCACACCTAGACCTTGCTTTGCCGAAATATCCTGGGATTGGTATTTACCGCCCCAGTCTTCGACAAGGTAGTTCATGGCCGCCAGCTGTTCCTTTATCTTGTCGGGGTTTGCTGTGGGCTTGTCTATTTTGTTGATGGCGAACACTATGGGTACCCCGGCTGCCGATGCATGGTTGACTGCTTCGACGGTTTGCGGCATCACGTCGTCGTCAGCGGCAACGATGATGATACAGATGTCGGTTACCTTAGCACCGCGTGCACGCATGGCGGTGAACGCCTCGTGACCGGGGGTGTCGAGGAATGTTATATGGCGGCCGTCGGACAGTTTTACGTTGTAGGCGCCGATGTGCTGGGTTATACCGCCAGCTTCCCCGGCGATTACGTTGGCTTTGCGGATATAGTCGAGCAACGATGTCTTACCGTGGTCAACGTGCCCCATCACGGTTACGATAGGCGGACGTGACACGAGGTCTGATTCCTTATCCTCCTCCTGTGTGATTGCTTCGACCACTTCTGCCGAAACGAATTCGGTTTTGAATCCGAATTCCTCGGCAACGATGTTGATGGTTTCGGCATCGAGGCGCTGGTTGATTGACACCATTACCCCGAGGTTCATGCATGTGCCGATGACCTTGTTGATGGGTACATCCATCATCGATGCGAGGTCGTTGGCGGTTACGAATTCGGTCAGTTTCAGGGTGCGGCTTTCGGCTGCTGCAACTTCTGCGGCCTCGCGTTCGCGTTCGGCCAGGGCTTCGCGCTTTTCCTTGCGCCATTTCACGCCGCGTTTCTGGCCTTTATCTTTGGTGGTGAGGCGTGCGAGCACTTCTTTCACCTGCTTCTGCACGTCCTCTTCGTTTACCTCGTTGTGGTTGCTGTGGCCTCCGCGGCGGTTGCGGTCGCCTTTGCCTCCGCCACCTCCACCTCGTTCGTTGCGGCGTGAACCTCCGCCCTGCGAACCCGGCTGTTGCTGGCCCGAGGTCTTTTCAATGTCGATTTTCTCCTTGCCGCCGATGCGTTTGCGCTTTTTGCGGTCGCCCGAGTTTGCGTCACCACCGCCGCCACGGTTGTTGTCGGCAGCAGCTTTTGCTATGCGTTCGTTTCGCCGCTCCTCTTTTGTTTTCTTTTTGGGGCGGGTTGACTGGTTGATGGCAGAGAGGTCTATTTTGCCTACAACGTTGATTGTAGGCATGTTCTGAGGACGCCCTACGGTGAATATCTCTTCTTTGTCGGCTTTCTCGGCCGGTGCGGCCGGTTTTTCAGCCTTTGCCGGGGCTGTTGCAGCGGGTGCCGGTTGGGCCGGCTTTTGGTTTTGCTCCTGTTTCGGCTTGTGTTCGTTGGCCGGTGCCTGGTGCTGGGCTTTGGGTTGCTGCGGCTTGTCGGCGTTTGCAGGGGCGGTTTTTGCGGGCTCTGCTTTAGGCTCTTCCGGCTGCTTTGCAACTGCTGGCTGGGGCTTTTCAGGCTCCGGTGCGGCCACAGGATTTACTGGTTCCGGCTTTTCCTCGGTTTGTTTCGGGGTTTCTGCCGGAGCCTGTGCCGGTGCAGGGGTTGGTTTCTCCTCCATGGCTTCGGGTGCGGGTGCTTCTTTTACGGGTGCAGGTTTGCGTACCGGGTTCCCATGCTTGTCAAGCTCGATTGTGCCGAGGATGCGGGGCTTGTTAAGTTCCGCTTTGAGCGAAATTTCCTCGACTTCGCGAGGCGCGGGTTTTGATTTTTCGCGGTCGCGTGCACGGTCGGTTGAGAGTTGCTGCGACTTGCTTTTCTGGTCTTTGTCGCTTTTGAACGCGTTGACCAACAGGCTGACGACTTCCTCCTCTATTCGTGCGTTGGGATTGTCGTCGACGGTGATGTTTTTGCCGCGCAGGAATTCGACCACCGTGGGGAGAGCCACGTTGAGATCTTTTGCTACTTTACTTATTTTGATTCTCGCCATGAAGTGAGTTTGTGTGATTGCTTAAAATGGTTGGGTAGAGAGGGGTGGCATGGGGCTGGCAGCCCGTTTTTTTTACTGTTCGGGTTCGGGTTGTTCCTCGGCAGGGATGTCTTCCTCGGCTTCATTGGCAGTGGCTTCTGCTTCGGGAGCCTGTTCCTCGGTAACGGCATCAGCCTGTGGTGCGGAGGGATGGGTTTCGTCGGTGTCGTCGAATTCGGCACGGAGGATGTCGAGCACGTTGTCGACGGTTTCCTCTTCGAGGTCGGCTTTGTTGATGAGGTCGGCACGCGGGGTGTTAAGTACGCTCTTGGCCGTGACACAGCCCATATCCTTGAGGGCGTCGATAATCCATTCCTCGATTTCATCTTTGAATTCATCGAGGTAGATGTCTTCTTCGAAGGTTTCGTCGGTATCGCGGTAAACATCGATTACAAAGCCTGTGAGCATCGAGGCAAGTTTGATGTTCAGACCGCCTTTGCCGATAGCGAGTGAGACCTGGTCGGGTTTGAGGAACACCTCGGCTTTCTTTTCCTCTTCGTCGATTCGGATTGATGAAATCTTTGCGGGTGAGAGTGCTCGCTGGATGAAGAGGGTGGGGTTGGATGTGTAGTTGATTACGTCGATGTTTTCGTTGCGGAGTTCGCGCACGATGCCGTGGATACGGGAGCCTTTGACACCTACGCATGCGCCTACGGGGTCGATTCGGTCATCGTAGCTCTCCACTGCTATTTTGGCGCGTTCGCCCGGGATGCGGGCAACGGCGCGTATGTTGATGAGGCCGTCGTGGATTTCGGGCACTTCGATTTCGAACAGCCTGCGCAGGAAGTTCTCGTTTGTGCGCGACACGGTGATTTTCGGGTTGTTGTTGGCGTTGTCGACATTGGCGATTACCGCACGCACTGTTTCCCCTTTGCGGAAGAAGTCGCCCGGGATGGACTGGTTCTTAGGCAGGAGGAGCTCGTTCTTATCGTCGTCGAGGAGGAGGGTCTCACGCGACCATGTCTGATATACTTCGCCTGTGATGAGTTCCCCTTCGAGGTCCTTGAACTTGGCATATACGGCTTCTTTCTGCAGTTCGAGGATTTTCGATTGCAGGGTCTGCCGGAGTGTGAGGATTGCGCGTCGGCCGAAATTGGCAAATATGATTTCCTTAGTGTGCTCTTCGCCGATTTCCACTTCGGGGTCGTCGTCGGCGCGTGCGTCTGAAAGTGAAATCTGGAGGTTGGGGTTGGCAACCTCCCCGTCGGGCACCACTTCGAGGTTTTGGAAAATCTGGACGTCGCCCTTGTCGGGGTTCATAATCACGTCGAGGTTTTCGTCAGTACCGAACATTTTGGCCAGCACGTTGCGGAATGATTCCTCAAGCACGCTGATCATAGTGGTTTTGTCGATGTTCTTTAGTTCTTTGAATTCGGCAAACCGTTCCACCATGTTGGGTGTTTCCTCTTTCTTAGCCATAGTCTGAGTCGTGTATATTTTTTTTTGTTGTTTACTTATTTGAATGAAATCATGTATTTCACCGATTTTGCCTCGCTGAATGGCAGCGTTTCCGATTCCATCACTGTAGTGGGGCGTTTTGCACCGGGCTCTTTGTATTTGACGGGGTATTCGAAGGTGAAGTTGTCGTCGGCCACGGCGGTCAGCACCGCGTGGAGCTTGCGTCCGTCGCGGGTGAGGATTTCGATGTCGTTACCAATGTTTTTGAGGTATTGCCCGCGCACTTTGAAGGGTGATGTAAGCCCGGCGGAACCGACTTCGAGTTCGTAATCCTCGGTGTCGCGGTCGAAATCCTTTTCGATTGCACGTGTAACGGCGGCACAGGTGTCGATGTCGATGCTTGTGGGTGAGTCAAGCTCCACAACGATGTTGTTTTGCGGGCTTACCTTGATGTCGACAATAAACAGGTCGGTGTTTTCGATGGCTTTTTCTACCGAACGGGTCAGCAGTGCTTTGTCAATCATAAATTATGCGGGGTTATAGAACCGATGTTACATAAAGAAATAGAGGAAGCCTTGCAGCTTCCTCCGATAACTGATGCAAATTTACGGTTTTTATTCCGAATCCGCAACATTATCGCTGTCGGGCGGGGAGCTGTCGGCTGAGGAATCGGTTGATTTAACACTGGAAGATGTCTTTTTTATAAAATTTAACACATTTGTGCGGTCAACGATGATGCTTCCTATATATACGGTGAATAGCGGATACATTATCACCCCCATGAACGAAAGGATTACCGATATGATTTTGCCCGCCACGGTTATGGGTGCCACCGGGCTTCCGAGGGTTGTTGTCTGGAGCGAGCACCAGATGAAGGCGTTCCAGTAACTGCCGATATGGGGGTTGACGGGATGCTCCCGTTCATAGAAAATCAAGGCGGCAAAATATGTGGTGAGGAGCAGGATGGAGACGTAGCTGACGAATATGCCGGTAATGCGGTTGGAGGCGATGTAGTCAAGCACGATTACCAGGGCGAGTGCCCCGCGTGCCAGCGGGACGAAGCGTATGAAATAGAGGGCGTCGGGCGACAGCTGCATGTCGTAGCTGTCGATAATGTTAAGGTAGGGGACTGACATTACGAGGAAGAGCCACCGGGTGCGGATGTATGCCTTCCGTCGGCCGTGAGGGGTCAGCGCAAGTTCAAGGAAGAAGTCGGTTATGAAAACAAGGCATACGGCCAGTTGGAATGTCATGTATGCCCGGTTTTCAAGAAACGGGATGTTATTGAATGTGTCGTAGGAGATGAACACGATGAGCATTACGGAGAGGGCGAGTATGGCGATATGTGCCGCATCGAGAACCGTGTCCTTGATGTGGCCGGCCGTGTCATTGCTGCCGGTGTGTCTGTGAAAATGTGGCAGTTTCATTTTTCCCTCGCCTTCGTCGGTTTGTTATTGGATAACAATTTCAGAGGTTGAGGGGTTTTCCGTATGCCGGTTATTCGGCGGTTGCGATAAGGCTTATTGATAGGGTGATGATAATGATTGCGAGCCACTGCATGTTTTGCGGGGTTTGGGAAGCCGGGGATGGCTTCTATTTGTCACAGAAGTCATCGTGACTTCACTGCAAAATTATGGAAAGTGTGGCGATTTACCCCCCCCGATAGTTAATTATTGTTAAGATTGCCGTAGGGCGATGTTTTTTCCGCTGTCAGGCAGGAAAAAACCTGGTGAAATTTATACCCGGGCGGTTGGGGAGCGTTGTGGCTATGAATGTAGAGAATGCAGAGGAGTTGTAGCGGATATGGTAGCGTTCGCTGGAGAGTCCTTTGATCAGGAATGTGGCACGTTCAACGGGTGTGTCGCCTGGATTGCCCGGGGTTATGCGTTCCTCGATTTCAAGGTCGAAGCCTATGCGGGTTATGGCAAGTGCCACTGTGGCCGATTCGGTAAGGCTGTGCAGGCCGCATCGCCGCAGGATTATGTCGCCGTTGTCGAGGCAGCGGAATTCGATTCGCGGGGTGTTGTCTACATCACGGTCGAGTGTGCCTGTGCAGAACGAGGTTTCGGCTTGACCCCGTTCGCGTGGCTTGACCAGCAGCCCCACAATCATGGCGGCTATGGTGAATAATATGACGTATAGTTCGGTAGACAATATAGTTTTAAGTTGTAAGTCGTAAGTTTTAAGTTGTAAGTTATAAGTCGTAAGTTGTCAGTGGCAAGTTGTAAGTTGTCAGTTTTTATCAGTTGTAGAGTGGTAAGTTAAAAAACGGAGTGGGATTTGCATGGGATGTCGGAACCCGGCTGTATGGCGGGATTTCCCGATTGCAACTTACAACTTACAACTTACAACTTGCAACTTATAACTTGCAACTTGCTACACCAGCACGCTCATCAGCCAAGAGGATATGAGCATGTAGATCATCATGCCTATGATGTCGTTGGTGATGGAGATGAAGGGGCCGGTGGCAAGGGCGGGGTCGATTTTGAAGCGCTCGAGTGTGAGCGGCACGAATGTGCCGAAAATAGAGGCGAAAAGCACCACGGCCATCAGGGAGAGTGAAACGGCAAGTGTGGTGGGATTCCAGGGCGCTAGCTGGAAGGCGTTGTAGATGAACACCAGCAGGGAGATTATCAACCCGTTGATGAAACCTACGCCGACCTCTTTCAGGATTTGACGCCCTGATTCCTTTAAGTCGAGGGAGCCGTTGGCCAGGCCCTGCACAACGATTGCCGACGACTGGATGCCGACGTTGCCTCCGGTGCCGCCAATCATCGGGATGAATAGAGCCATGGCGGGGTTGGTGACGAATCCTTGCTCGAAGTTTCCGAGTATCAGCGAATTGCCTATGCCGCCTACGATTCCCATCAGGAGCCATGGCAGGCGAGCCTTGGTCTGACGCCACAGGGTGTCGTCGGATTCGACGTCTTGCGAAAGACCTGATGCCAGCTGATAGTCGCGTTCGGACGATTCGCGCACGCGGTCCATCACGTCGTCGACCGTTATGTGGCCTACGAGGCGTCCGATTGAGTCGATTACCGGCATTGCCACAAGGTCGTATTTCTCGAAGTCGATGGCCACTTCGTCGAGCGGTGTGTCGGTTTTCACTGCCACGGGGTCGGTCTCCATCACGTTCTTGATTTTGGAGACTGAGGGGTGGGTGATGAGTTCTTTCAGGGGGAGCGTGCCGCGCAGGCGGTCGTCGTTGTCGACCACATAGACATAGTAAATCTCGTCCATATCCTCGGCCTGCATCCTTAGCTGCTTGATGCATTCGGGCATGCTCCAGTTTTCGTTGACCACGAGCATTTCGGTACCCATGAGTCCGCCTGCGGTGTCCTCTTCATATTTGAGGAGGTCGATAATGTCGCCCGCCTGCTCTACGTCGTCGATATGTGACAGCACCTCGTCGCGGTCCTCTTCGTCGAGTTCCTGAATAAGGTCGACGGCTTCGTCGGAGTCGAGGTGGTCGACATATTTGCGGGCGATATCCTCCGGCTCCATCTCGCTGAGGAGTTTGCGGCGGTCGTCCTCGTCAAGTTCCATGAGCACGTCGGCAGCCTTGTCGCCGTCGAGGAGGCGGTTGAGGTATTCTGCATCGTCAAGCTCCAGGTCGTTGTACAGCTCTGCGATGTCGGCCGGGTGGAGGTCGGAGAGAATGGCGCGGGCTTTCTCGTCGTCGCGGTCGGCGATTATCTGTTTTATGTGGTTGAGATATTCCTCGTTGAATTCTTTCATCGACGGATGTGTCTTATCGCATGGAAGCCAGCAGGTTGGTCAATTCGATAAATTGCGCTACCGAGAGCTGCTCGGGGCGCATTGCCATCAGGGCGTTGTCGGGTGCGGGGCAGCCGGGTGGCAGGAGTGATTTTATGGAGTTGCGTATTGTTTTGCGCCGTTGGCCGAAGGTTGTTTTCACCACGGTCTTGAACAGGGCCGGGTCGCATCCAAGTTCTGTCACGGCATTGCGTGTGAGGCGCACCACGCCTGATTTGACCTTTGGAGGCGGGTTGAACACATGTTCGTCGACGGTGAACAGATAGTCGACATCATACCATGCCTGCAAAAGCACGCTCAGAATGCCCCTGGCTTTTGTGCCCGGAGGGGCAGCGAGCCTTTCGGCTACCTCTTTCTGAAGCATGCCGGAGCAGCATTTCACCCTGTCCTTATAGTCCAGGATGTGGAAGAAGATTTGCGACGAGATGTTATAGGGGTAGTTCCCGATTACGCAGAATTCGCTGTGACCGGGGAACAGTGTGCCGAGATCGAGTTGCAGGAAGTCCTCTTCAAGGATGTGTCCTTGCAGTGCCGGCATGTTGGCTTTGAGCCATGCCACGCTTTCGTTGTCGATTTCCACAACCGTCAGGTCGGGGTGTGTGGGTAGCAGAAACTGTGTAAGCACACCCATCCCGGGGCCGACTTCTACGACGGGGATGCCCTGGTAGGGGTCGAGTGTGGCGGCTATCCGGGCTGCTACGTCCAAGTCGGTCAGGAAATGCTGCCCCAAAGCTTTTTTTGGTTTAACCTGTTGCATATGGTTATGGTTTGTCGGAGGCGGCCACGGCACACCTGCGGTTAGTTGTCATACAAAGTTAAGGATTTTTTGCGGAATGTGCAGTCAGAGGGTTAAGAGATTGTTGAAAAAACGGGCACAACCTCCGGGGCTGCCCCCAGGTCGTCGCACCGGGTGCCTATAATAAAACGCAGGGTGGTTACGTTATGATTTAGTAACAATCCAACCAATATGCTGCCTTGAGGCTTGTGTTATGTCTCAGGCGGCCTTTAATAAAGAAGATGAAGAAAGCAATCTCCATAATGTGCCTGCTGGCACTTATGCTGGCATCGTGCAGCTCGCCGAAGCCTGTACTGACTGTATTTAAGGACCTCCAGCCCACTGGCAATGGTGAGTTCCAGCTGGAAGAGAGCAATCTGACAATCCGTCCGCAGGATGAGCTGATGATTACTGTAACCTCGACCGTCCCGTCGGCTTCGGCTCCCTACAACCTGCCGTTGAGCAATCCTGCAAAACAGGGCGAACTGAAAATGTCACACACACCGACCCAGCAGACTTATGTGGTTAACAAGGAGGGTGATATAAATTTCCCGGTATTGGGGAAACTGCATGTTGCAGGGCTTACCACCATGCAGCTTACCGAAAACCTTACGACGCGTATAGCCAAGGAGGTGAAAGACCCCATGGTGCGTGTAGAGCTGGTTAATTTCGGGGTCAACGTGCTTGGCGAAGTCCGCAATCCCGGACGCGTGGAGGTTCCAGGTGAGCGGTTCTCGATTCTTGACGCCTTGGCGGCGGCTGGGCATCTTACGGAATTCGGCGACCGTACCAATGTGCTTCTTATCCGTGAGAACGACGGTAAGGCCGAATACCATTATATCGACCTGACGAAAAGCGATGTAATGTCGACCCCGTATTATTATCTTCAGCAAAACGACGTAGTGATGGTGTCGCCTACTCCGACCCGCGAATCCAATTCGCGCTACGACACCAATAATTCCTACCGTATGCAGGTGGTTTCCACCATAGTGAGCGCCACATCGGTAATCGCGTCGTTAATAATCGCGCTTGCAATCAAATAAAGCAGGGATACAGAAACATCCCGGCATTCCAGTCACTCGTTATCATATTTCCTTTAAGACAGATGAATCCCACAGGCCAAGACAAAAACGAATTTATTGATTTTTCGGGGATAATCAAATATTGCGTATCCAAGTGGTATGTGTTTGTTATAGGTGTAGTGGTATGTGTAGCCTTGACAATGTTCTACAGCTACCGGACTGCTCCGGAATATCTGGTAAAGGCCAACCTGCTGATTACGCAGGAGGATGCGGGGCCAGACCTGGGTGCTATAGGCGCGATTTTCGGGTCGAGTGCCAGCGTTGACGACGAGGTTTTCGCAGTTTCATCGCATACAATCTACAGAAATGTCGCCAAGGAACTTGGCATTAACGTGTCATATCGCACACGCACCGGTTTCCTGCGTGACGAGTTCCAGTTCACAGATTACCCGGTGGCGTTGAAATGCGACCCTTCGATTCCCGATACAATCCGTACCGGGCTTTCGTTCAAAGTAACGGTAAATGACAAGGGGCTGGCCGATGTGACCGTAAAAGCCCGCAAAAAAACTGTGGCTGAAGTTGAAGATGCGGCATTCCCTGTGAATGTGAACACTCCCTACGGCTTGTTTACCCTTGAGAAAACGCCTGATTTCCCTGCAGGGGAACCGGTAAAGACAAATATCAGTTTCACCGGTTATGACGACGCGGCGGAGGATATAGCAGAGGTTGTGTTTGTGGATATTGCCAGCCGCAAGTCGAATGTTATTCTTTTGGAACTGGAGAGTCCTAGCGTTGATTATGCCAAAGCGGTGCTTAATACCATCATAGAGCAATACAACCTGCGTGGTTTGGGCGAAAAGAACCTTAAAAACCGCAAGACAATCGAATTCATCGATTCGCGCCTGGCATTGTTGAGCGACGATTTGTCGACTTCGGAATCCTCGATTGAAAAGTATAAACGTGACAATGGCATTGTCGACCTGGAGGCCGACGCCCAATATCAGTTTGGGAAAAAGGGGCAGATTGAGCAGGCGCTGGTGGCTTCAGAAACCGAGATGCAGATTGTGAAGCTGATAAAGGATTTCGTGTCAGACCCGGCTAATGAAAACGAACTTGTGCCGGCCACACTGGCCGGTTCGAACCAGGGACAAGGAACCGACAGTTTTGTTGGTGCATATAATGAGCTGATTCTCAAGCGTATCGAATTGGCGCAAAATGCCCATTCCGGTAATGCTGCCTTGGAGGCGGTTGACCGCCAGATCGAGGCTATGCGAAAAAACCTGCTTTCAACAGTCGACAAGGCATATCAGGCCGCATCAGTAAAGGTGCGCGAACTCCGCTCGGAGATGAATGCTGCCCAGGCAGCGTTAGGAAATATGCCTACGCAGGAACGTCAGTTCCGCGACATCAAGCGCCAACAGACAATCAAAGAGCAGCTTTATCTGTTCCTGCTCAAACAACGCGAACAAAGTTCGATGATGCTTGCCAATTCTCAGATGAAGGGGCAGATTATCGATGAAGCCTATGCGCTCAACGAACCGCTCGGCATGAAAAATTCAATGAAGCTGATTGTTGCATTTTTTTGCGGTCTTGTCCTTGCTGGTGGTTATCTGTATATACGTAGATTGTTGCGTGACAAATTCGAATCCTCAGAAGAATTTTCAGGGCTTACTTCCGTGCCTGTGCTCGGAGAGATGTGTGCCGACACGACCGGTGAGTCGGTTGTGGTAAGGCAAGGTGGTTCGACCTCTACTGCCGAGCTTTTCCGCCTCATCCGAACCAACCTTCAGTTTATGCTAGGCGGGAACGGCAACAAGGTGGTGCTTGTAACCTCGACCACGTCCGGTGAAGGTAAGTCATTTATTTCGATAAACCTTGCATCCTCTTTTGCCCTGCTTGGCAAGAAGGTGTTGCTGGTAGGGCTTGATATACGCAAGCCCAAGTTGCAGGAGTATCTCAGCCTTTCAGGCGGTCGCGGTTTCACAGAATATATTTCGAGCGACAGCATTTCGCTTGAGAGCATAATCCGCCGTGATGCCGTGATGCCCGGTTTGGATGTGATTACTTCCGGCCCGGTTCCTCCCAACCCGTCGGAACTCCTTGCCGACCCGCGTGTTGACGAGTTGTTTGCAAAGCTGCGTGGTATGTATGACTATATCATAATTGATTCGGCCCCGGTAGGTATCGTGAGCGACACATTCGCATTGGTGCGTATCAGCGACGCCACCGTCTACGTATGCCGTGTCAACTACACCACCCGTCACGACGTAGCCATCCTCAATAACCTTCATGCCACCGACCGCTTCCGTAAACTATCTGTAGTTGTCAACGGCACCAAGCCGCGACGCACCTACGGCTATGGTGAAGAAGGCGTCGGCAAACACCGCAGATAAAAGATGCATTTCCGCATGATGGGTGTTTATGACTCGCAGAGATGGCTTTTGGTTGTTTATAAATGATAGGGAAATATAAGCTATATTACCGTGTGTTCATTGCAGTTTTTTGGATTGCGATGACATTCGGCTTTGTGGCAGATGAACTTCTGCCGTTTTTGGAGCCATTGCGCCCTGCCGTGTTTCTGTTGCTTGACGGCCTGGTTGTTTTGCTAGGGTTGGCAACTTTGCGGCAAAGGGGCGACATAATCGTGGCATTGTCATATATGGCGATAGCTGTGGTTTCCTCATTGATTGTAAATCATGGTTCAGTTGCGACATTTGTGAACGGTAGCCGTGATTTCGTGGGGCTTGTGCTTATGGTTCCGGTTTTGAGATATTTCCTGACATGCCGGTATGCGGATGATTTCCGAAAGTCGTTTAACCGTCAGCTTCGGATATGGCTATGGTTGCAGGCATTCTGCATCACATGGCAGTTTGCGCTGTATGGTGCCAATGACCATGGAGGCGGTTCGATGGGTTTCGGTGCTTCAGGTATAACATCGATGCTGATTTACCTGGTCTCGTTTTATCTGATTACACGTAATTGGGATTCATCCCGCTATTGGGACAGCCTTAAACGGAACAAGGAATATATCTTCCTGTTATATCCTACCCTGCTCAATGAGACCAAGGCCAGCTTCATAATGCTGGTAATATACTTTTTGCTGCTGGTCAAATATGACCGTCTGGCGGTGATGCGTCTTTTACTGGCATTCCCTATATCTGTTTGCGCTTTTGTGGGCTTGGCTGTAGCCTATTTCGATATAACCGACCAGGATCCAGAGAAAGTCCTGTCAAAAGAATTCTTTCAGAATTATTTCTATGGGGAAGACCTTGATTTTCTTGTAGAGGTGGGATGGATGCTGCAGGACGGTGAAATGGAAATCGACCCTTCAAACTGGTGGACTCTTGACATCCCGCGTTTTGCAAAGCCTGTGCTTGTAACCCCGATGCTTAGAAGTGAGACAAATGGGGGAGTGTGGCTTGGAGCCGGGGTGGGACAGTTCAAGGGTGGCCAGGTAATGTCGTCGACAAGGTTCGCACAAAACAACCAATGGCTTTTGCAGGGTTCCAAGATATTGCTGTTTTTTGTTTATGTGCAGCTTGGAATAATAGGGCTTATATGGATTATTGCAGTGCTTGCGCGTGATTTATGGCCGAGGGTCAACAGGCAGATTCCGTTTTCAATGCAAGTGCAGCTGTTTGTGCTGGCCGACATGCTCCTGATTTTCATTTATAATGATTCAATAAGGGTTTTGAGTTTCTGCCTTGTGTTTTTCTATGTAGCGCTTTCCATGCAGCCCTTGAAACAGGCTTCTGCCAAGGCCGTAAGCGCGGATGTGTGTCGTGATGGGACGGCATAGCGTGTTTGCCCCCCCGGTGGTACGTTATCGGTTGCGGGCAAACATCCTCCTGGCTTTTCGGATTATCCGTGTAAGCAGGCTTGGTTTCATCCGTGATAAAATTGCCGGCAGGCATTGTATCCCTTTTTCCTGGAATGAGCGCATGAAAATATCTGCTTGTTCCGGACGTTTGGCATTGCGCACCAAGGCTGGATTTGCCGTGACTGCCTGGTTATAACTGGATTTTTCCATTGTAAGTGAACATTGACTCAATGCCTCCAGGCCATTAGCTGAATTGGCAAGCACGAGTGATACACCTGATTTGTCATAGAACGACGGATGTATCCGGTCAATGCCCCAGTAATCGGCGAGAGTGATGTCGCTTTTTGATTTGCCGCATTTGGCAGGGCACTCATGGCATGACGGGCGGAGATAGAGGTCGGCAAGGAATCCACGCATGAACAGGTTGTTGACCCTGCGTTCATAGAACAGCACATTGTCGGCCTGTCCCGGTTTGCTTTTCCCGGAAATTGAGAACCCATAGTCGTTCCACCCGTGCCGAATATCCCTGAAATCTATTTTGGTAATTGATTCCATGGCGAGTGAGCCGTGTTTCCCGATTTTGTCAAGCAGTCCTGCCAGGTATGCTTGCCACACAGCCGGGCTTGGCACACCGTGGCATGCCACATCTACCGATAATAAAAGGTTTCCATAGTCTTTGCGCAGGAACAGTCTGAGCCCTGCAAGTTGGCATGGCGTACCCGAGAACAGCACTTTGCGTCCGGCTTTGAGAAATCGCTCGGCATCGGTATATGCTGTTCCAATGTTGCTCTGCACATATTTTGAACCTTGGAAAAATGCAAGCCCGGAAATGGTTTCGGTGTAACTGTGTTCAACGCCCCATTTACTGTCGAATCGTGCACCGAACACGACTCCCCCTTCATTTATCACATTGCAGGCCAGGGCATGAAACACGCCCCCGGAAGATGATTTCCTTCTTATGGAATCATTCATGTTTTTTGCTGCAAAAGTATTTATTGGTTCGCCTGGCAATGCCTGATGTATGACCGGGCATACTTTTTCGCATAGTCCGCAATGGATGCACATGGATTGGTCGACGAATGGATAGAGAAAACCCTCATCATCTTCTTGCATAGAGATGCAGCTGGTGGGGCATCGTTGGGTGCAGGCGTTGCAACCCACACAGTCTTGTTTGTTGGTTATGTCAATCATATGGCCTATGTTGGATGAGGATAGCTAATGCTTCTTGAGGCGTGTGATCAGTGCGTTTACAGGGGCTGCCAGTGTGCGGCGTTCGTCCTGATTCATGCTGAATTTCCAAAATGCAGGGATATACATAATTGAAAACAGAAGCATTCCCAAAATGAGGTGGCAAATCTTTGTATAGTCTACAAAATGACATGTAAGGAGGCCTGATGTTGTAAAGATTACCGGGATTACCATCATCTTTCCTATATCATGCCAAAAACGTGCTATATTAAGGCGTTGTGATTTGGCGTAATAGATGTTCATTATAATCCATTGCCCGGCAATAAGGGCTCCTCCGATGGCTACGGCACATCCGATTGCACCCCAATGGCGTGAGAATATAATCTGCATTGCCAGGCTTATCGTGGATATGGCAAGGTAGAGTAGTGAGCGGAACTTCATTTGGTTCCGAGCCTGGAGGATGGTTATGCCTGTGTTTTGAATCAGAGGGACAAACAATGTGATGAAAAAAATGCAGGTAATCAGATATGATTGATGGTATTCTGCACCGGCCCACACATTTATGAACCCGTTTCCGAACACCATGAAGCCTGAAAGCACGAATGCCATGACAATACACTGGAAGCGTCCCATGCGGATGAAGAGGTCGGAGAGTTCTTTATCGGATTTTTCATTTGCAACCATTGCAGTGACTTTCGGAAGAAGGACGCTGCAGATGGATGTGGAGAATGTCATATACATCTGCTGCAGAAGGATTGCTACGGAAAAAACCGCAACGGCTGCCGTGCCTGCAGTTGTGCCGAGCACAAACTGGCCGGTACCCCAATAAATCCTGTCCATTATTGCATTGAGAAAAATCCAAAATGAATAGAGCGATATTTCGCGGAGAAACGGCCAGTTGAAACGCCCGAACCACACTTTGATACGTAGTTTCCGTCGGCAATAGAGATAGTTTATGACCAATACCAGGATGTTGAATACGGTTTGCACCACCACCAGCGCTATAGCTTTGAACCCGATGGCCAGCATGGCTATCATAACGGCGGTTGACAATATGATGCGGATTATGTTCACTCCCCGCTGGAAGATAAAGTTTTCATATGCAGTTATGATGGAACCGAATATGCTGAGTGGGAATGTAACCAGCAGGTTAAGGGTAAGGAGCAGCATCATTATGCGAGCCTGTGATGTGTCGGCTGCGGTCATGGTGCGGTCGAAAAGGGTATCGACATTGTAGTATAGTGCCAAGCCTCCGGCGAATGCTATCAGCCCTATGACAGAGTAGACTATTAGGAACATGCCGAACATTTCCCATTGCTCGCGTTGCTTGCGTTCGGCACGGAACTTCGCGGTGTAGCGGATTATGGCGTTTCCGAATCCGAAGTCGAGAATGGTCAGATATGCTATGACTGATGCCACGAGCGAATATAGGCCGTAGTCGTTCTGTCCCAGCATTCGCAGCATGTAGGGGGTATATAGCAGTCCTACGAGTGTGTTTAGCCCGATAATGACATAGTTTAGTGCTGCCCCGATTTTGATTTGGTTCACGGTTGACTGGTCTTATCGTGTTTTGACAGGGATTCTTTTAAGAAGTTGATTGATTTCGAACGGAATGCATTAAGACGCGTCTCAACTGCGTTCCAATTGATTGGGGCGGCGGCAATTCTTTGGGCCTCATTTGTTGAATCAGTCATACGGTCATATAGTCCTAATGGTTCTAACAATGATTTCAACCGGGCATTGCCTCTGACCGGATTGGCGATTGTAATAAATGGCTTACGAAATATTATAGAGAATATGGTTCCGTGGAAGGAGTCGGTGACCACGAAATCTGCATCGCGGAACATGGCCAGCCATTCTTCCATGGATGCGGATGCAGGGTTGCAATCGTGTACCGGGAGATGTAGATGTTTTCTTAAACCGGATAGTATCTTCAGCCTGGATTTGTCGGGGTCGAGAAGGTAGCTGCCGATATAGGGGGTGGTTGAAACCGGGATGCTGGTGCAGAGCCTGCCATATTGTTCTGCGTCAAGCAGCAATGCAGGGTCTGCCACCCATTCGGCATGATGCCCAAGGTGTCTGCGACATAGTTCGGCTCCTGATTTTTCCCTGACGGAGACGTAATCGAACAGTTCGATTAAACGGGCACACTCCAAAGTCTGCGATTCGGAATATTCCCAGCGGTCGGTGCCGAATGATGCAGCATATGATATTCTCACAATGTCGGCGGTTTCGGCGAACCTGAAATACATATCCTCGATGCAGGCATTATACTTCGGTCTCCATATTTGGTCGCTACCGCAAATCAAGGCGTTGATTCCCGGCGGCACGGCATATCTTGGTATGGAGATGGTGGAGATATATGTATCGGTGAATTCCGATAGATTGCGGCGTTGGCCTGTATGTGCAGTTCTGAAAAAGTTACACATGTTGCCCCCCGGAAGGTAGGGCATCAATTTTAACCAGCGCACAAAGGGTGCGATACGTTCTCGAAGCGAGAGTGGTTCATAAACTTGGGCAACACATATAGTTACCGGTTCATGCCCCAAAGCCCGCAGAGTCTCCTGCAGGGCGAAATTTTGGATAATTCCACCGAAATTATTTTTTAAGGGTTGTGTTACGATGCCTGCTTTCATTGCAATCATGCCGGTATGCACCAATTCATTCCAAGTGGGTGTGCTGGTTACTTTAGTATGCAAAGATAGTACTTTTGTACCGTGTCTGAAAATTTTTATGGAGTTGTAAATCATTCGGGATGCATCATCACAATGATGTCGGCGGAATATTTGCTTATCTGTCAGGTATAGGCATTGTCCTGTTTGCCCGTCATATGAAAAATGTGTAACTTTGTGAAATAATGGAAGTGGTGTCTGTGCACAACAGGCACATAGTCTAAATATCCCTAATGCTACAATATCAGCTCTTTTACTGGATTCAGAATAACAAATTGCTTTTGAAAATAGCCTCTCCGATTAAAAAATTTGTAAAAAAACGTTTGGAGAAACAGATAAGGAAGCATCCTTTGCGTCGTTTCAACAGGCTTCATAAGCTTTATTTCGGGAGAGAGTTAAATCTTTGGCCTCCGAAAACTCTATGTGAAAAGTTCCTTTGGATGGAATATGCCACCGACGTCAGCCAATGGAGAAGGCTGACCGATAAAGTCTCGGTGCGCGATTATATCGCAGGGCTTGGGTTGGAAGAATATCTGCCTAAGGTGTATCATGTACTTGACGAACTTCCGGCGTTTGATGATTTTGTGGCTCTTTTGCCCCGGCAGTGTGTAGTGAAAACAAGTCATAGCGGAGGCTCGGAAGGGGTACGCGTTATTTCTTCAAAAAAGGATTGTGACCTTGCTGAAGTTTATAATGCCATGTCGAAGAGCATGCATGACCCATATGGCGAACGTCTGGGGCAGCCGCATTACACCGGGATAAAACCAAGGCTGATTATAGAAGAGTTCCTTTCAAATGCAGAAGGCGACTTTGCCGCCCCGTTGGATGATTATAAATTTATGTGTATAAATGGAAGTCCTGTCGTAATCAATGCTATCGGGGAGCGGGATATTAAAAATCACACATGGCTTGACCAGTACTATAATCTGGATATGGAACTTCTTCCCTGGGAAAAGCAGCAATGTGGGAAAACTGTTCGTAAGCCAAAACGGCTCAAGGAGATGGTGAATTTGGCAAACAAACTGGCAAAACCGTTCCCGTTTGTGCGTGTCGACCTATATGACACATCACGAGGTATAGTTTTTGGTGAATTGACTTTTACGCCCGGTTTCGATTTCTTCATAGGGACTTATGGGGAGAATGTGCTTCATATGGGGGAAAGCATAGACCTTTCAGGGCAGCGGCAGATAAATGATATTCCCCGGGAGTATCTATAGTTAGCGGATTGTCGAGGTATGGAAGTTGATTTTATCGGTATGCCGATGAACCTGGGATGCGGGTGTTCGGGAGTTGAGCGTGGCACGGAGGAAATGCGAGACATCGTGTTTGGATCCTCCCGGTTGCATAAATGGAACGATTTGGGCGACATTCCTTGTGAGTCGTGGGCCGATGCTGTTGCCGGAGATGATTTATTGCCGTATATAACCGGGATTTGCCATGCTTGCTGTCGGTTACGTGATGTAGTGGCACATTCTTTAAATCATGGTCATTTCCCGTTTATCGCCGGTGGTGACCATGTTTTGAGTTGGGGGTCGTTGTCAGGTGTCCTGAATGCTGTTGATAATCCACAATGCCTTTATATTGATGCGCATGGCGATTTTAATGCGGCAGCATGGTCTCCGTCGCATAATGTGCATGGTATGCACATGTGCTATCTTTTGGGATTCGATGAGATGCCGGTTGCCGGGGTAATACAGAATAATCGGTATTTGTCGCCGGCAAATGTGTTTTTCAGCGGCACACGCAGCCTTGATTGTTATGAGCGGCAGATGGCTGATGCTTTCAACCTGAAAATGTCAAGGGGATATCCTGACTATTTGAATGGGTCTGAGAACCTTCATATAAGTTTCGACGTCGATGTGCTAGACCCTGCGGTTGCGCCTGGCACAGGTGTGCCAGAACCCGATGGACTTATGCTTGATGAAGCAATGAATGTTTTATCGGAGGCATTCAGGCGTAATAAGGTTGTGTCATTTGACCTTGTGGAGTTCAACCCCTCGCTTGATGTGGAAGGGAGAACCCGTAAAGTGGTTGATGAGGTTATCTACCGTCTTGATAACGATTTATTGCCATAGCGCAGGGCAGCCGTAATGTTGCCTCTATGCCGTAATGGCATGGTCGAGTTTGCGGATTCAAGCATTTTGTGCCATATCCTGTTACAGGAGCGTGTTGTATATATCTTGTAATTTTTCTACAATTTTTTCATGACAGAAGTTTGCGGCATGTTTGCTTGCATTCGCCCCGAGGCGAAGTCTTTCTTCGGGATGATTTGCAAGGTAGATTATGGCTTCTGCAATCTGTTCTACATTCCCCGGTTCTACCACAATGCCGTTAAATCTATCGGTTACTAGGTCTGTGATGCCCCCTACGGCGGTTGTTATAACCGGTATCCCGTGGCCGATTGCTTCCAGAATCGATATTCCGAATGATTCAAAATAGGACGGATGGATGAATATGTCGGATTTCTCAAGGAGCTGTTTTTTCTCATTCTCACCTAACCAACCATCGTAGATAACCGTATCCTGTAGTCCTAAGTGGCTGATGGTATCATGCATGCGGTCAATTTCTCCATTGCCCCCGATATGGAATTCGATATTTGTATGCAGCCTGTTTTTACATATTGCGATTGCTTCAAGTACCTCGAATATGCCTTTGCGGCCGGTTATAACACCGAAATAGGATAATATTAGGGTATCGGGATGGGTGCAGTTGTTATTCGTTTTAGCTATTATAGAGGGAATACTGTTATGCAGAAGTGCCACATTGTCGTTCAGATTCACTCGTTTCAGGAAGTTTACGAAATAATTCGATACAGTTACCAACATATCGGCCTTGTGGCAGATATAGTTGACTGAGCGAGGGTTGTGCGCATGGAATTTCTCAAATTCCGCTCCATGAATGTGCAGTATGACTTTTTTTCTGAATAATTTGAAAAGTAATACGAAAATGCCGCTGCGGTAGAAGTCGGAGTATGAGGCGGAATGGATATGTACAATCTTATAGCGTGTCGGCAGATATCGGAATGCTTTCAGCACGGCTACAAAGGGCAGCACGTATTTGCGCCATCCGGGTTGTTGAAGTTTCAGGAAATTGAAAGTTTCCATCATATCTTTCTGACATGATATAACTGTGGAAACACCACCTTTTCCGTGGTAGTCAATGCCTGCCACAATGATATGGGAGCTTATATTTTCAGGTATCATGTCAGATAATTCCTTTTGATTTCCAAAGTAAAAGATGAAGCTTATGGGCAAGGATGCTATAGTGCCGGATATTGAGGCAAAGATGTGTATGCAGGGTACGCCCTATGCCTACAAGTTGTTTCATTTCGGTGAAATTTATGAACTTGCGAGTGCGTGCATCGATATTCTCAAGAAATTCTTTCCGAAATCCTTTTTCAGCAAACTCGCATATGCTTAATGCGATAAAACGGTCGTTTGCCGATGATAATGACGGGGCATTCTTGCTTATGAGGTCATGGCATATGCCTAGGACCTTGAACTGAGATGCCACATCTGCTTCGGTCAATTTACGGTGTGTGCTGGATTCCGGGTTTTGACGATATATATAGGTCGTTTTACAAACGGGTTTTATCGAAGGCTTGCAACGTGTCAGTATTTCAACGAGCAACAATCTGTCCTCGGAGAATAATTGCTGTGAGAGTGCCTGGGGATTTATCTGGCTGAATAATCTACGGTGAAATAACGAACCGCATAGCGACGGGGTATTCCAATGTAAGAGGGAGTCAAGATAGGTGAGGTAGGTCGAGCCTGCCCGTTTGGCCCGTTCCCGTATGGTCTTTTTGCCTATGTCGTTGGTCAGGCACATGTTTCCTACTGTAATCTCGGAATTGTCCTTTATTGCTGCATCATACAGGACGGCCAATGAATTCTTTGGCAGGTCGTCGTCAGCATCGAGAAAAAAGAGATAGGAGCCGGTGGCATTGCTATATGCGGTTTCCCGGGCTTTCATCGGCCCGAGGTTGGAGGGGTGGGTGATGATGCGGATGCGGGGGTCGGATGCGGCGTAGGCGGCGAGGATTACGGCGGAGGTGTCGGGGGAGGCGTCGTTGACACAGATTACCTCGAAGTCGGTGAAGGTCTGTGCCAGCACGGAGTCGAGGCAGCGCGGCAGGAACCGCTCGACGTTGTAGACCGGGATTAGAACGGATATGGCGGGAGTATTGGTGGCTGGCTTTTGCATAGGGGAATGACCTTTTTCGAATAGCGGAATAACGGGATGTAGGAGGTGGGCTGAAATCAGATGTTTCTGCTCCTAAGGAGGTTGCAAACGGAATGATGGCGCTTGTCCAGGCTGTTCAGAGTTTTGTCAGGATGGAGTGGATGACGGGTTCCATTATGGTGTAGCCGGAGGCGTTGGGGTGTACGCCGTCGTCGGAAAAGGTGACGGGGAGGGCGCGGTCGCCGGGGTGTACCATCGGGGTGTAATAGTCGGCAAACGGGATTGAGTGGGCGGTTGCATATGCACGGATGCGCCTGTTGAGGTTCTCGATTTTATCGGGTGCATCGGTAATTTCGGGGCGCCAGGGGAATGACGCGGCCGGGAGGATGGTGGTCAGCACTATTTTGATGCCGTGTGCCTTGGCAAGTTCGGCCATGGTTACGATGTTGGCATAGGTGCGGTCTTCGTCGTAGGGGGCGCCGTCGTTGACGGCGATGTCGTTGCACCCGATTCCGAGCACGATTGCCGTGGGGTCGAGGTCGATGGCGTCGGCACGGAAACGTAGCAGCAGGGTGTAGGAGGTCTGCCCCGCGATGCCTCGGTTTATGTAGCCGTTCCGGGTGAAGAATTCAGGGTGGGTGTGGTTCCAGAATTCGGTGATGGAGTTGCCTATGAACACTACGCGTTTCTCATCCTTCTGTCTGGGCGGAACGGCCTTGTTCTCTGCTGCATAGCGGTTGAATTGTGCCGCACCGACAACATTGTTTGTCTGGGCTGTGGCGCCGATTGTTGTTGCAATGATGGCTATGCAGAGGTTGAGCAGTCGTTTCATAGGGTGTGAAAGGTGTTTCGGTTATGTTGCACAGGGATGTATCCCCCGCAGGGGAGGAGGTGCGCCGGTTACCGGCGCCCTCCTTTGGAGTTCTTTTTCTGCTGCTCGCGGAGCATTGCCTGTTGCTGGCGCTGTGCTTCCTCAAGGCGTGCCATGAAGCCTGATTTCTTTTTGGGCTTGGCGGCGTTGGCCATCATTCGGGCGCGCATCTTGTCTTCGTTGACGCATGCACGGAAAATATAGGTCTGCACGATGGTGATGAGCAGTGAAAGGAAGTAGTAGTAGCTCAGGCCGGATGCATAGTCGTTGAATATGAACAGGAACATCACAGGCATGAGGTACATCATCCATTTCATGCCGGGCATCGAGCTTGACGATGGCTGGTTCTGCATGTTGATGCGTGTATAGATGATGTTGGTCACGGTCATCAGAAGGCAGAACAGGCTCACGTGGTTACCGAACCAGGGTATGGTGAAGGGGAGTGTGAAAATCACGTCGGGTGCGGCGAGGTTCTTGGCCCACAGGAATGATTCACCCCTGAGTTCGATGCATGATGGGAAGAACCAGAACATGGCGATGAGTATCGGCATCTGCAACAGCATGGGGACACAGCCTGAGAAGGGGCTGGCACCGGCACGCGAGTAGAGCGCCATGGTTTTCTGGTTTCGGGTCATGGCGTTTTCCTGACCGGGATATTTTTCGTTGATTTCCTTTATCTCGGGTGCCAGGAGGCGCATTTTTGCCTGCGACACAAGGCTTTTGTATGTCAGCGGGAAGAGGATGACCTTGATGAAGATTGTGAGCAGCAGGATTATGATGCCGTAGTTGGATATGAACTGGCTCAGGAATGTGAACACGGGGATGATTATCAGCGTGCTTATCCAACGGAACACCGACCATCCCAGGGGGATGAGGCGTGTGAGGTCGAGGTTCTCGGCTGTGTCGGGGTCGATCTGTTTGTCGAGTTTCGACAGTAGGGGGTAGAGGTTGGGGCCGATGAAGATGTCGATGCTCACGGGTGTTTCAGCCGTGGAGTTATAATCCATGGTGGTTTTGGCGGTGAGGTCTTTCACGAAGCCGGGTTCATGTTTGAGGTCCTTCGATTCGACTTCGGCAGCCACGAAGTGGGTGCGGGGAATCATCACCGACGAGAAGAACTGGTTTTTGAAGGCAATCCATTTAAGGCGTTGCTTGAGGGTTTCGGAGTGGTCGCCCTGTGCAGATATGTCGTCGGGGGTGTCGCCCACATATTTATAGTATATGCCGGAGTTGCGTTCCTCGAATACGCGTCCCTGCTCGTTGCGCCCCATGTGCTGGTGCCACTGCATCTCTACTGTGGCCACGCTTGGGGGTATTACACTTTCCATGCGCTGTTGCACCACATCCATCTTCACTACATATGATCCTTGCGGGAGGGTGTAGCGCAGTGCCCACATCGCGCCCTTTCCAAGGTCGAGTTTCATCATCACCGTGGAGTCGTTGACAACTTCGGGTGTGAAATAGAAGTTGCCGGTGTCGAAGCGCTGTGTTGCGGAAGTGAGGATGAAGTTATAATTCGCCTCGTTCAGCTGCCATACGTCGACATGGGTCGTGTCGATTTCGTTGGTGCCGGGCTTGGGGAGGTAGTTGAAATAGTCGAGCAGGGTTGCGCGAGCGATGTTTCCGCCATGGGTGGAGATGTCAAGGCTCAGGACGTCGTTTTTGAGGGTTACAAGCTTCTCTTCGCCGTTGAGGTGGCGTGCGAACCCACGGTAGCGGTCGGCGTCGGATAGTGCCGAACGGAGGTTGCCTATGGCTGTGCGCCGGTTTTCGAGCGACAGGTCATCGCCGAACTGCGATGCGGCCACGGCTTCGAATGTGAGAGTCGTGTCGGCACCGCGGACAGTCCCGGTCACAGTTGCGCCGTCGTAGCTCAGTGCAACGTTTTTGTTGCTGTAAGTGATGGGGTATTCGGCACCTTCGGATGCGGTTGTGCCTACTTGTCGCATTATAGCCGGTATGCCTGCCAGCTCGGCCGGGGAGATGGAGTCGACAATCAGCGATTGCTCTGCCTCGCGGGCTTCGCGTGCCTGTTGCTGTTCGGCCTGCTCCTGGAGCTGTTGCTGTATTTTTTCCTGGTCGCCCTTGTTGAGGTACATGAATCCGAAGATTACAAGCCCCATCATGAGCATGCCGTAGATAGTGTTTTTGTCCATGAGTTCGAAGTCGTGGTTTTTAATGTTGTTAATCGGCTGATGTTTTACCTAAGGCCGGCTTTTTTATCGTCCTGGTATTTTATGGCTGCGCTTACGAAGCTTATAAACAGCGGGTTGGGGTTCAGTACTGTCGATGAGTATTCGGGGTGGTACTGGGTGCCGACATACCAGCGTTTACCGGGGATTTCAACCACTTCGACCAAATGGGTGTCGGGGTTTTCGCCTACACATTTCATCCCGGCCTCTTCGAACCTGGCACGGTAATGGTCGTTGAATTCGAATCGGTGACGGTGGCGTTCGCTGACGGTCGGTCTGCTATAGGCTTGTGCCGGTGTCGAGCCTGGTGTCAGCGCGCAGTCGTAGGCGCCTAACCGCATTGTCCCACCCATGTTCGATATGCTTTTCTGATCTTCCATCAGGTCGATTACATTATCGGGTGTGGTGGGGTTCATCTCGGTGGAGTTGGCTTGCGGGAGGCCGAGCACGTTGCGTGCGAACTCGATTACCATGCATTGCATCCCCAGGCATATCCCGAAAGTCGGCACATCATGTTCGCGACACCATTTCAGGGCGGCGAATTTCCCTTCGATTCCCCGGTGGCCGAAGCCAGGGGCTACGATTACGCCGTCGAGTGGCGATAGTAGCTCGTCGGCATTGTCATCGTTGAGCTTTTCCGAATGTATGAACCGCAGGTCAAGACGGCGGTCATCGTAGGTGGCGGCCTGGAATAGTGATTCGTTTATCGATTTATATGCATCGGGCAGCTCGACATATTTCCCTACTATGCCTATGGTTACGGTTTTTTGTGCATTCTCCATTTTGTGGAGGAAACGTAGCCATGGGGCAAGGTCGGGTTCCTGTTGCACAGGGGTGTCGGTCAGACGGATAACGAGGTCGTCGAGGTGTTGTTCGTGCATCTTTACCGGGACCTGGTAGATTGACGGGACATCGATTGACTGCACTGCGGCATCGGGTGCCACATTGCAGAACAGGGCGATTTTGCGCCTTGCCTCAGGTGTTATGTCGCGTTCGGTGCGCAACACGAGTATGTCGGGCTGGATGCCGAGTTCCTGTAGTTTTTTTACCGAATGCTGGGTGGGTTTGGTTTTGAGTTCCTTTGCAGCTGCTATATATGGCACATAGGTGAGGTGTATGCACAGACTGTCATGTCCGAGTTCCCACCGCAGTTGCCTAACTGCCTCGAGGAATGGGAGCGATTCGATGTCGCCTACCACCCCGCCTATTTCGGTAATTACGAAGTCGAAACGGCCGGTGTTGCCCAGTTGCTTCACATTGCGTTTTATCTCGTCGGTGATGTGGGGTACAATCTGCACCGTCTTGCCCAGGTAGTCGCCGCGTCGTTCCTTGTCGATGACGCTGCGGTAGATGCGGCCGGTGGTCACATTGTTGGCGCGGGTTGTCCGGATGTTGGTGAAACGTTCATAGTGGCCCAGGTCGAGGTCGGCCTCATGCCCGTCGACGGTTACATAGCATTCGCCGTGTTCATAGGGGTTGAGCGTGCCGGGGTCGATGTTGATATAGGGGTCGAATTTCTGAATCGTGACCCTGTAGCCCCGGGCTATCAGCAGATTGGCCAACGACGACGAGATTATGCCTTTCCCGAGGGAGGAAACCACGCCGCCGGTGACGAAGATGTACTTTGTATTCACTGTTCTAAATGCTTTATTAAACTGCAAAGTTAGTGAATTTTTATAATTCTTTTATGCGGCGTGTGAAATCAATCATCTTGATGGCTGTTTCGGCTGCTTCGGTTCCTTTGTTGCCGAGTGAACCCCCGGCGCGGTCGATTGCATCTTGTTCGTTGTCTACGGTCAGCACGCCGAAAATCACAGGGATATCGCAGTCTGCATTAAGCGATGTTATGCCTTGTGTGACGCTTTGGCATACATAGTCGAAGTGAGGGGTCCCGCCGCGGATTACGCAGCCGAACACGATTACGGCATCATACATGCTGGCCTCGATAAGCTGTGAGGCGGCGTAGGTGAGTTCTACCGCGCCCGGCACCTGGAAAATGTCGATGTCGTCGGCGGGTATGCCTTGTTTTTCGAACAGGTCGGTTGCACCTTTGGTGAGGCGCGACGTTATATGACCGTTCCATTCGGCAGCCACGATGGCTACACGGATGTTTTCTAATTTCGGGAGGTTGCCTGATGGTGCAGCACCTTGTATAGAGGTCGACATAGGGGGAGGAGATTTAAGTTATAAGTTGTAAGTTTTAAGTTTTAAGTTATAAGCGGGGGGCTTTGGTCAGGATTTTTCGCGGGCGGCGTGTCCGAGGTAGCCTCCGTGATGGCGGAGGGCATAGTCGCGGATGGTGAAGCCGCTGCGGTTCATTACGTTGACTACAAGGATGTCGCCAATCACTGTCATCAGCGTGGTGGAAGTGGTGGGGGTAAGCCCTAGGGGGCACACCTCCGGGGCACCGCCGGTGAAAAGCGTGGCATCGGCCATTTCGGCCAAAGCGCTGTCGGCATGCCCGGTTATGGTGATTATAGGGATTGTCGGGATGAGGTTGCGTGCGAGCGACACGAGTTCTATAATCTCGCGTGTCTTGCCAGAGTTGGAAATCAGCAACATCACATCATCGGGTTGCAACACTCCGAGGTCGCCGTGCTGGGCTTCGGAGGGGTGGAGGTTTACGGCAGGTATGCCCGTGCTGCTGAACGTTGTGGCTATGTTCATGGCAATCTGCCCGGCTTTACCCATGCCTGAGGTGACGAGCTTTCCCCTGCGGCGGTGCACATGTTCGAGAATCAGCTCGACGGCACGGTCGAAGTCGGGGGAATATGGTATGTTGCGGATTGCGTTGCTCTCGGCTTCGAGAATCTGACGCATGGAGGTTTCTATATCCATAAGCTTACGTTTTGCGGTATTGGTTTGACACCGCTATGCAAAATTAACGTTTTCCTTGCGATTGGGCAAACGGATTCGGTCGGGGTGGCCGCGGCTTTCAGCTTTCGTAACGGCGCAGGGATTCTACCCATGCTGCGTCGAGCTCGGGCGAGGTTGCAGTTGCCGGGTCGAACGATGCCATCACTGTTTCGGCCACGCATTTCACATCTCCTGTGAGGGGGTTCACAACCCGTTGCTCCAGGATGAAGCTTCGGCGGGAAATCTTGATGCATGCCGTTGCCACAGCGAGCGGTTCGCGGAAATAGGCCGGTGAGAAGAAGTTCACGTTGATGTTGACAATTACCACCCCTGGGCCTTTGATGTCGAGGGGGGCGCCTGTCACCGCTTCGAAGTAGCTGACTTTGGCCAGGTCCATAAACTGGAGGTAGACCGAGTTGTTGAGGTGGCCGAGAAGGTCGAAATCGTTGAAACGTGTCTGCACGTCGACTATGTGGCGGAACGGGTGTCCGGCCTGTGGGACCTTTGGATTGTTGCAGGGGGGGAGCTGTATTGTTGCCGGCATTGTTTTATGTTTGTTTTATTTTGTGTAATTTTTTGATGTCGTATGATTCAATGAATCTTGATCTCGGTTATCACTTCGGCGCCCAGGGTTTCGTTGATACGCCTCATTATGGCGTTGCGTGCGAAGCCCAGTTCGGTTTTCATCGGGGCGGAGGCTATGTAGACATGCAGCACACCTTTTGCCACATACCGCCTCATGGTCTGGCGGTTCACTCCCGGCCCCACTATGTCAGGCCACATGAAGGCTGCGCGATGTTCCAGCATCTCGCCCTTGGCCGACGATGAATCGATTACCTTGTCGATAATCTGCCGGATAGACATTGGTTCGACCCGTTTCATTGGCAGGAGGCAGGGGTGAATGCCCCGTCGGCCACAATCCATGTGCGGTGGTCGGCGGGAGAACTTGAAATCAGGCTGTCAAGATGGTCGCGGTTTGTGTCGGTGATGAAAATCTGCCCGAACATCGGTTCGGATGCTATTTCTATCAGCCTTGCAACACGTGTGGCATCCAGTTTGTCGAAAATGTCGTCGAGCAGCAGCAACGGTTTCATTTTCGTGGCGCGTGCCAGGAATTCATATTGGGCAAGGCGCAGGGCTATCACATATGTCTTGCACTGACCTTGCGATGCTGCACGCCTCACGGGCATGCCGTTCAGTTGCAGGTCGATGTCGTCGCGATGGGGGCCTACGGAGGTGTGGCCTACAATTTCGTCGCGACGCCTGGTTTCGTCGAGCAGGATAGGGAGGGAATCGGGATCGTCGGCCAGGTGGCTGCGTAATGGCATGGCCGGGATTTCGCCGTCGGAGGCTATCCTGGAATAGAATGCCGTGAAAATTTCGGTGAGTTCGGCCACGCGGGTTTGGCGTGCGCGGGTTATGTAGGCTGCCGAACGGCTCATTGCCAGTTCCACGGCCATGTAAAGCCCCGGGTCGGCCACATGGTCGCGCAGCAGCTTGTTGCGTTGTTGCAGTGCCCGTGCGTAGCGGATCAGATGGTCGAGATAGGCGGCGTCGGTTTGCGAAATCACCATGTCGATGAATCGGCGGCGCTCCTCACCCGTCCCGGCAATCAGGTCGTGGTCGGACGGCGAAATCATCACCAGCGGGAACGCGCCTATGTGTGAGCTGAGGCGTTCGTATTCTTTCCCCTTTCGTTTGAACGATTTGCGCTTGCCCGGCATCAGTCCGAGTGAAAGTTCTTCGTCGGCACCTTTGCGCGTGTAGATGCCGCGCAGGGTGGTGAACTCCGCCCCTCTCCGCATCAGGGCGGCATCGGTCAGGCCGCTGAAGCTTTTGCAGAAACTGAGGTAGTGGATGGCGTCGAGCAGGTTGCTTTTACCCATCCCGTTGTTGCCGAGGAGGCAGTTGATTTTCGGGGAGAACTCCATCCTGGCCTCGGCTATATTTTTGAAGTTGGTTATATTCAGTTCGTTAAGCGTCATCGGAGAGTTTTTTATTTTAGCATTATCGCTGCAATAAGGAGCAGGGCGGTGTAGAGGAACATGGCGCAGGCTGTTTGTCCGAGCAGGGGGTTGAGGGCCTTGCCGTGGAATTTGCGTAATCGTTCCCACAGAAAGAAATTGAGGTAGAGATAGAGCGACGGGGCGACCCATGCATATGGCATAAGGCGCCATATCGGGAACATAAGAATCGCAGCGAGTATGCCGTTGATGAGATAGAGGGTAGTGGCTGCCTTAGGCCCGTATTTGACCGCAAGCGTTAGTTTGCCGACGGCTGCATCCTCTTCGCGGTCGCGATAATTGTTTACAATCAGCACGTTGGCGCCCATAAGGCCGATTGAAAGCGATGTTATCCACACTTCGGCCGGACAGCTTCCGGCCTGAATCCAATAGGTGAGGGTTACCGGAGCTACGCCGAAAAACAGGATTACGGCCACCTCACCCAGGCCGTGGCGCGACAATGGGTAGGGGCCTGCCGAATAAGCCAGGGCGCCGCACACAATTACAACACCGGCCGCTACGAGCCACCATCCCCCCCAGTAGACGAGGGCCAGTCCTACCAAGGCTGCCGTGGCAAGGGTGATGAGGGTGGCGTTGAGCATGGCTCGCGGGGTTATATCGCCTTCGGCCACACCACGGCGCGGGCCTACGCGCCCTTTGCTGTCGAGGCCGTCGCGATAGTCGAAGTATTCATTGGCGAAGTTCGAGGCAATTTGTGCCAGCACGGCGAAGGTGAAGCATATTGTTGCCGGTAGCCATTGGAATGTGTGGTTGATGATTGCGAGGGCTATGGCTGCCAACACCCCTGACACGGAAACCGGGAGCGTGCGCAGCCGCATGGCCTCCACCCAACAGGCTGCTGCCGGGCGTCGGGTGGCATTCTGACGGGTTGTAGGTTTGTTTCGGTTCATTTCAGTCGCAGGGTTATCAGCCCGCTCGAATCGAAGCGTGGCAGAGCGAGCAGTTGTACGGGTGCCATGCGCGAATAGGGGCTTCCCGAACAGTCGCCTATGATGTCTACCCCGGCACCGTGCAGGGCATCCTCGACTGCCTTCAATGCTATTTCGGGAGTGTTGTTGTCCTTGCTCAGATGGCACAGGAATATGTTGCGGAGCGAGTGGCTGTAGATTTCGGCGAGATAGCGTGCTGTAACCTCGTTGTCGAGGTGGCCGTTGTCGGATAGGATGCGTGCTTTGAGGTATTCGGGATATGGGCCTGCGGCAAGCATTGCTTTGTCGTAGTTTGCCTCAATCATCAGGTAGTTTGCCTGGCGCATGTAGAAGTCGGCGCGTTCCGACACACAGCCGAGGTCGGTTGCCACGGCTATCGAATGGTTGCCGTGGGTGATGAAGAAACCGCAGTTGTCGGTTCCGTCATGCATCACGTCGAAGGCGAGAAGTGAGAAGTTGCCGATGTTGAACTGATGTTCTTTGTAGATGGGGCGGTGATAATCCTTTATCCGGTTTGAGATGCAATGTCGGCGTAGCATGCCGTTGAGTGTTCGTGGTGTGCAGTAAACGCTCATATGGCGGTATTTGCGCACCAGGCCGTAGACGTAGCGCACGTGGTCGGAATGATCGTGGGTCAGCACGATTCCTTTCACTGCGTCCATCTTTATGCCGTTGCGGCCAAGTTCGTCGACCACTTTTGTTATGTCAACCCCGGCGTCGATAAGCACCCCGGTGGTGTCATCGCCGATGAATGCGCAGTTGCCCGAACTCCCGCTGCCGAACGATATGAATTTCAGCCGATCGATTACAGGTATATCTTCTAGCGGCGAGAATGTGTCGCCATCGCCGAAAAGTTCGCGGCGTTTGAGGTTTCCGATGTCGGCGGCACGTTTTGCCGCCTGTTCTATGCCCGGATGCACGGGCAGACGTTCGGCCTCTGGAAAGAGCGTGCTTTCCAAATCGTCGAAGAGACCTTGCATCCCTTCTGTTGCGCCGGGTCGTTTTCTGTAGCGTGCCATCGCGGGTTGGTTATTATGGATTTTTCTGAAACTTATGAATTATGAATATAGTAGGAAGATGGTGGGGATTTTATCGTAGTTATACGATGCTTTCGCCCATTTTGAAAGTGGCATTGTCTGTATCGATTCCCGTTGGCCGGTGATGTCGGAAGCCACGCAAAGGAGCATGTTGCCGGGCAGTGTCCGTGTCAGTTCGCCAATCAGGCGGTTGTTGCGATAGGGGGTCTCGATGAAGATTTGCGTTTGACGTTCGCGTGCTATCCGCCGTTCCATTTCCTTGAATTTGGCAGTTCGCTTCTGGGCGTCGATAGGCAGGTAGCCGTTGAAGGCAAAGCTTTGTCCGTTGAATCCCGAACCCATCAGGGCCAGCAGCAGGCTCGAGGGGCCTGTAAGCGGCACCACCTTCAATCCTTTGCGTTGCGCTACTGCCACTGCGTCAGCCCCCGGATCGGCCACGGCCGGACAGCCGGCTTCGGAAATGACACCCATCGGCTCCCCTTGCTTGAGAGGTCGCAGCATGGCGGCCACTTCCGCAGGGTCGGTGTGCTCGTCGAGCACCGTGAACTGCAGGGTGTTGATGTCGATAGATGGGTCAACCCGTTTTAGGAAACGCCGGGCCGACCTCACGTTTTCCACAATGAAGTGACGGATGCCACGCAGCAACCGTGCGTTTCTTTCAGGGAGAACATCGGCAATTGCCGATGTGTCGCTCAAAGGCACAGGAAACAGATAGAGCGCCGCTTCGATAGCCGCGCTCTCGGTTGCCGGTGTCGTTGCATTATCATTCATAACACAAAGGTAGCAAAAAAAGTGGAAATTACCATCCGGTATGTGTTATGGTGTCAACTTGCCTTATAGATATGGGGAAGGCGCTGTGTCGCAAATGTGACACAGCGCCTTCAATTAATTTATATCAGATCAGGGGGCGGAATCTCGTTTCGTATAATCCGTAGTCCCTGATGTCGGATTGTCAGCGAACAACAATCTTGGTTACGGTTGAACCCTGGCGCTTGATTACAAGCTGGCCAGCTTCGGGATTAGCCACGCGTACACCCTGGAGGTTGAAGTATTCAACGGGAGCGTCAGCATCGTTGTCGGAAATAATGCCTTCAACACTGCCTTCTCCGTTCCCTAAAAGGTCGATTTCCAAAAGTTGGAAGTCAAGATCAAAAATCGAGGTACCTTTTGCTTGCTGTACTGACGGGTCGGTTGCAATGGCTGCATCTACGCTAATGAGATGGGATACGGGGTAGGTATAGCCGCCTTCGGTTTTCTGTTCAACAGTGATTGGGAATACGATGGTATTGCTGCGGTTGGTGTCGTCAATAAATGACTGTAAATAGAAATTGGTTTTTACACCGAAATTATTTTGGTCATAAAACACAACCTGGTCGGTTGATGTAGCAGTTTTGGCTTCCTTATCGATAGTCATTGTGATTGTCATATCCCAAGCACCAAAGAAGCCGTTGATTTCAAGATCGCCTTTTTGGTTTAACTGGGCATATATAAACTCAGAAATATTCTGAGCATCTGACAAGTCGGGCTTTTGGCCAGGGAGGATGTACGTTACGAGGCTATTGATTTGATGCATTGCAACTTGGTACACCTGGCAATATATATTTTTGCCGGGTGCGGCTCCAAATTCACCAATCAACATACATGATGTATAGTACGTGCCGTCATCCTTGCCAATGTAGACGAGTGAACGAGTTGCTGCATCTACTTCAAGAACTATGTCGGCTGCAGACTTGTTGTCAAATAAGAACTCGTAAGGAGTTACGTGTAGTTCTTTAATATTGCCTTGGTTATCTTGGGATTTCACTACCACATCCTGGCCTGCAGGGATAGTGATTGTTTGGGTTGCTTCGTCAAATATACCGTCTACGGTCAGGTCGCTGAAATAGAAACCCTCTATAGTTACATGTTTGCCATCGGCTTGCGGTTGTACATAGGCAATCGTACGATCATTCATTACCTGTTGATTGGTGTTGAAATCACGTTCAATAACTGTGAACATGTAGGCACCGGCGATGTCGGCAATTGTCGCAGTTTCACCAGCACGTGAAGCCGGAGCTTTTGCCAGTGTGGCGTTGGCTATCGCGGTGGGTGCAATCATTGCATTGCCTGCTACCTGGTTTGATGCTGCAAATGAATACTTTTCTGAGTTGCTAGCCAATGGGTTACCTGCATATGCAATTCCGGCTACAGCCAGCGCGAGAAGCATGGTAGAGTAAATCTTCTTCATAAATGGTGATTTTGTGGGTGATTTGTATTGGATAATGAATTGTTCACTGAGTTTTTTCGTAGCTGCCACAAGTGGCAGCTACCGTTCAAACCGATCGGTTTGAACGGTAGCTGCAAAGTTAAACATTATTTTCAATTTGCCAAATGTGGAGGCTGATTTTTTGCAAAAATATATTGATTATGGACTTGATTTGGCAAACAGGCCGGTTGGATTGGTGGGATATAGGGATAAAACCCGACCGTGCGGCATAGCCTTTTGAGGGGCTGGCCGCACGGTCGGTCTGTAGAGTTTCGGTCAAATCATGAAGTCATTTCAGCTCCAAGGGTTGGCCTTTGCCGTTTTTTTATTTTACGGTGATGGAGCCGGTGCCTTTGATAAGGATGTTGGTGACTTCCCAGGTGCCTGATGCTCCGTTTTCGGAAGTGTAGTGGAATCCGATTTGAACCTTCTTGCCTTCGAAGGCCGAGAGGTCGATGTCGCCTGAGTTGGCAAACGGTTTCCATGAGGCGTTGTCTGTCCAGTTTGCAATGGGGAGGGTCTGCCATGCGCCCCCTTCCTCACGCACGCCGAAGCTGCACTGGCGTTTTGCCACGTCGAGCGACGGGAATTTGTTGACCACATGTTCGAAAGTAAGTACCGGCGATTTGGCAGCTGCCAAATCGAGCACGGGCGAAACCGCCCATGCGTCTGAGGCATACGATTCCCCTACATAGGCCGATGCTTTGAGGTAGTGGTATTCCTTATCGTAAGTCCACACGTAAGTCAGCTTGTCTGACATCGAGATGATGTCGAAGGTGAAGCCTTCGTCGGAGGTGCCGAACGATGCCGACCATAGTTCCCCTTCTGACGGGGCAGGGGTGTCGCCACCTCCTTCGCCAAGCTTATAAGAGGTGAGGTCGCGCACGCCGGGGATTGCGAAGTATTTGCGGACGGTTCCTTTCACGGTTACAATCTTGCCCAGGTTGCCGGGGTTGTCGACGAGGTTGATTGCTGCGCGGATACCTGCCGTGTTGGGGAGGTTTACAACGCAGCACTGTTTGTAGTCCGTAACGCCGGGTTTCGATGCAAGAAGCACGTTGGTCGGTGCTGTTGCAGGGAGTGTGAACATGCAGTTCTTTTCGTCGGCGAATGTCTGTGAGGCATTGTCGACCCATCCTACGATGTAGCCGCTGACCCATTTGCCGGCTTCGTTTGCGGAAGTTCCCATTGCCACTACCTGTGCGGCGCTGTAGGGTGATGCTTCCGAGCCGTCACCGTCGGGTATTACGCCGCCGGGGGTAGGCTCGTCGGGAACATCCACCCCTTCGAGTTTGAATTCCGAGGCCGAGCCTGCGTTGCCTGTTATGCCGAAGGTGCCGAGATATGTGTCAAGCGTGCCGTAGATGTCAAGGACTTTTCCGAGATTTTCGGGATGGTCGCGCAAGGCCACGTATTTGCGTATGGGCGAATCCTGCGGCAATGCTATAACGATGCATTGCGAGAAGTCGGTGCAATCGGCCGACGGTGCGATTACCACTGTGTTGGCCAGGGTTGCCTCAGCACCCCATTCGATGTCGGCATCGGAGGTCACATTGCTCACTTCGGGAGCCACAGTACCCACTATATAGCCGCGTGTCCAGCCTGTGGGTGTTTCACCGGCCTGTATCTTGGCAATGGCCTCTGTAACATTGTAAGGATTGTCTTCCGTGCCGGTGGGAAGGGTCGGTTCACCTATGTTCTCGATGTCGTTGTAGTCGATGAGTGTCAGCTGCCAGTCGGTTCCGTAATAGGATAGGAGGCAGGTCATGTCGCACGGTTCGGTGGGCATCTCCTTGTTGAAGAAATCGGAGTAACCGCTGGTACGGAGGGTGAGCTCAGTGCCGTCAAGATTTACTTTTTGGTTGAAATTCTCCTTGTAGATGCCGAATGTTGTAATCAGCTCGCCTGTGGTGGTGTTGACCTGTGGCACAAACGTGATGTTGTTAAGGCGCACCAGCTGGCTTTGCCAGCGGCACAGGCCGTCGGCACCGGCGGGGATGTCGGCAATCGATGCAAGGTCATGCACGATTACCTTGTCGGCCTGAGGCAGGCCGTTGGCCTGTACATGTGAGAAGAAAAGCTGGGGTGGCATGAATGATACTTCCCATGCGTTGCCCTGTTCATACCATGCGGGTTCGCCCACCTGTTGCAGGCCGTTGTATTTTCCTATGTTCAGCCCTGTGAGGTCGACAACGATTTCCTGGCCTATGCGGTAGTTCAGGAAAAGGTTGTAGGTGTTGACCGAGAATGTAAGGGCTGCGGTTTCGTCCTGTATGGTGATGCTTTTGAATATGTTGCCCGGTTCGTCGGTGGTGATTACGCGTCCTGAAACGATGTAGTGGCTTCCGTCGGGTTTTTCCCCGATTTTCACGGCATAGTTGCGGGCATCATCCCAAAATTCGCGCTTGAGGTCGAAAATGGTCGTGTTGGGCTTCCAGGTTGCTACGGGGCCTTCCGGGTTGAATTCGGGTGCGTCGATGTTGTCCTGGCACGATGTCGCCATGCCAAGAGATGCCATGGCCATCATTCCGCACAATAACGATTTATATAGTTTCATGAGTTTGGAAATTCAGTTTAGTTATTACTGGACTTTGATATTGTCAACGCACCAGGTGGCATAATTGGCGTCGGTGGTGGCGGTATAGCGCCATCCGATGTAGAATTTGCCTTTTACAGACGCGAGGTTGATTGAGCCTGAAGCCTTCCATGAGCTGTAGCCGTCGGCCGGAGCTTCGGCAAGGGCAGGGTCGAGCTTGGTTTTGTTGGCTTTTGCCGGGTCGGCATTGTCGAGGATGTAGACTTCGAGCGCCGAAGTGGTGGATTTGTAGCCGTTCACCTGGGTGTCGAATGTGAGGGTCTTTGCTGTCATGAGCGAGGCATCGAGCGGCTGCGAAACAAGCCATGAGTCAAATGGCGCCGTTCCTTTGTAGCCTGTCATGGCCACGTATGTGTTATTGTCGAACGGTTTGGGTACGTACCATGCTTTGTCGCCTGAAATCTGAATGTTGCCCCAACCTTCGGGAATCTGGCCGTCCTCGAAGTCGATATCCAGCGAGCCCACAGGGTCAGGTTCCTGTTCGGGTTCGTCGCTCCATGGTGTGAAGCCTTCCAGACCGTCGATGTTGTTGAGCTGCAACTGCCACCCCGATGTGTAGTTGGTCAGCACTGCCAGCACCGACCCGGTGCCTTTGGGAGCCTTGGTCGACCAGAATGTGGAATATCCGCTGGTGTTGATGGCGAGTTTCTTGTTGCCGTCGCCGATGATGTAGGAGGTGTTGTTGGTCTGTCCCGACACGGCGAGTTCCTTTCCGGGTGTCTCGAAACGAACGTCGGTTATGCGCACAAGGCGTCCCTGCCAGCGCAGCAACTCGGCGGGGTCGTTGTGCAGCTCGAGTGCTTCTGTCACGGTGAGGTCGTAGATTGTGATTTTGTCGGTGTTTGCCAGGCCGTCGGTCTGAGCCTGTGCACTCCAGATGCTTTCGGCCATGCGTGATGGTGCCTGGGTGGCGGGGTCGCCGTCGGGCTTGCCACCGATTTGCACACCGGCGCCATAGTTGCCATACCACATGCCGGTCACATCGACAACCACCATCTGCCCGTAACGATAGGTTTCGTAAAGCCCCGAGGCGTTGATGGAGAAGATTGCGCCGCCGGTTTCATCCTCGATGGCTATTTTCTTGAAGATGTTGCCAGCCTCGTCGGATGATACGATGCGTCCCGACACGATGTAATGCTCGCCGTCGGCCTTTGTGCCGACCTCGGTGCTGTAGAAGTTGACATCCTGGTGAAAAGCCTCTTTAAGCTCCTGCAGCGTGGTGTTTGGTTTCATTGTTGCATGGGGGATGAACTCCTCCAGCGGCGCCTGCTCGAAATCGTCGTCGCAGGATGTGAACCCGGCGGCAGCCACGAGCATCGACGCGATATATAGAATTGATTTTTTCATCTTTTGTTTGATTTTTAGGTGAAAAACTGTTGCTGCGGGGCATCAGAAGCGAACCCCTGCATTGACAAACACCTTTACCCCCTGGGCATACATATATTTGGTGGGGTATGCGTTCGGGTTGTAGGTGCGGGTGTCGATGCGGAACTGCTCGGTGGCCTGTGTGATAAGGTTGCGGTTGTTGAGCAGGTTGGAAACCGACACGTTGAAGTTAAGGCTTACCTTGCGGTTGATGTAGATGACCTTGCCTACGGAAGCGTTCATCACCCAGTTGTTTTTGAGTTTTTCCTGCTGTGTGAACTGGTCGACGAGCGAAACGAGGTTCTGCTCGGTGCCTGCATAGTCGGCCAGGCCGGTTATCACCCTGTGACGGGGATAGGCCAGGCGCACATAGTAGTCGGCAAGCCAGGAGGCGTCCACATTGAAGAACCACATTTTGGGCGCGTTCCACGCCAGGCCGATGTTGAATGCCGTCTGGGGTGTGGAGGTGCAATAATAGTTCTTGAGGTAGTATTTGGTGGTGATGTCGGGATGCAGGCCGTTTTCAAACGACTGTGTACCCATCGGGTTGTTGGCGTAGCGGTAGCGTGCGAAGTTTCCGGCGAAAGTGGCTTTGAGCGATGATGTGATCTGGTAGGCCATGCCCAGCTCGATGCCCTTATACTGGCGGTGTACGCCTGAAAGCGCGAAGTTGCTGAAAGCGTTGATGTTTTCATCCCAGAAACCGTAGCGCTCGGTAGCGTAGTTCATGTCGGTGAAATATGCCGAGATAGAACCACGGAATCGGCGGTAGTTCCAGGTGTATGTACCGTCGATAGAGAATACGCGGGTTGAGCGCACGTCGCCTACGGTGGTGTCCTTGATTCGGGGAGAGATATAGACGTCGTTGATGACGGGGGCTACGGTGCCATATTGTGCGCGGATGGAGAAATAGTTTCGTCCGTCGAGTTTGTAGGTGGCGCCTGCTTTTACCATGGCGTCATCGAAATGCTGTGTAGCCGAGCGCCCGTAGGAGTTGAGGGGTGCGCGTCCGTTACGCATAAGGCCGTCGCGGAAGAACTGCTCGTAGCTCATGGTGATGCCATAGTTGATATCCCATTTGGGAAGGTTGATCTGGTTTTGCAGCCATGCCTGAGCTTTGAGTGCATGGATGTTATAGTCCCATCCTATGCGGTCGCCCTGTTTGGCGCGGCGGTCGGGGTTGTTCAGGTTGTTTTGGATGATGTCGGCATTGGCGTCAGGGTTGTTCATGTCGCGTTCGGCAAAGCCGTCGACGTCGCGCCAGAATTCACCGCCGAGAAGGTCTTTTACCGTGGCATAGTCGGCTGTGCGGGTGTAGTTCAGGTTTACCCCTCCCTGTAGCGTCATATGGTCGTTGAGGCGGTGGTTGACGGTTGAACCCATGATGAAGTTGAACTGGTTGGAATGTTCCAGCTGCTGGATATAGGTCGACCCTTTCTTCTCGCTGTCGGGTAGCGATTCGTTCTGCACGTTGTTGAGGTAGTTGGCACGGTAGAAGCTGTCCCAGTCGAGCTGGCGGAAGCTTTCGTCGTTTTGCCACAGGTCGGTGTAGTATGCCTCCATTTCGGGGTTGTCGTTGTTGAAGTTAACCCAGTAGGAGGGGAGGTTGCGGTAGTAGTCGGGACGTGTATCCGAGCCGTTGTAATAGGCCAGGCGGGTGCGTGCGAAGTGTACCCAGCGGAATGCCACACCGGTGTTAACCGAGGTTTTCTCGTTCTTATAGATATAGTTGAGCATCACGGTCGGGTCGAAGTTCTCGCGGATGTTGTCGGAGCGTTTCTTGCCGTTCTGCCATCCCCAGGTGGGGTTGTACAGGTTGTCGCCGGTGAGGTCGAACACTTCCTGCACCGTGGCTTTGCCGTTGGCATACCGGCGTGGGTTGCACCATGCGGTGAGTGTTACCGAATGGTTCTTGTTGAATTCCTTCTCGGCCGAGATGAAAAGGCCGCCGGCGTTGTAGAAAGTGCCGGGCACCACGCCTTCGTCGGCATATCGCCCGATGGCGCTGATGGTGAATGCCAGCCCGTTCTCCTGCATGCCGGTGGAGTAGGTTGCCATGGCACGGTATTTATAGTTCGAGTTGGTGTAGCTCAGGGTTCCGTTGAATCCGGGGGCATAGCCTTCTGTGATGGTGTTGAAGTTCTGGCTTCCGCCGATTGCGCCGAACCCGTAGGCTGATGCGCCAAGCCCGACAGTGGCCGTCGAGTTGCGGAATGCGCGCGAGGTCATACCGGCAAGCTGCTGGAATGAGAAACCGCCGCGGATAAGGTCGTTCATGGGGAGGGAGTTGATATATGTTTCCGACCATGTGCTGTTATAACCACGGTAGTTGGAGTAGAGCGGCGAATATCCGTAGCGCGAGAAGCGGTAGTAGATGTCGTCGGACGCACCGGTCAGGGCGCCTACGCTCTGCTGGTTACCCTCTTCGTCCTCAAACATGCTTTCGTCAATGAGCATTTCGTTTTGATTGTCGGTCACGAATTCGTTTTCGGCAAATTCGTTGAATAGACGGAGGGCACCGGCGTCGATGCTCTGCCCGTTGAACAGCCTGGCTTGTGAGGCTGCATTGTCGTAGCCGGGTGCGGTTACGGTAATGACGGTTTCACCTGGACGGGCATTGCTGATGCGGAAGTCGCCGGCAGGGCCTGTTGTTACTGAGATACCTTGGTCTGGAATCGTGACGACGGCTCCCGCAATGGGTGAACCCGTATCGGCGTCAATCACGCTACCTGTCACCACGGCTGTCTGGGCCATGGTTGTAAGCACTGCCGTCAGCAGCAGCGATAGAAACAGTTTTAATCTCATAGATAGGTTGTTATTAATTGTTTTTTCGTGTTCTGATAACCGCGTTGACTGCACCGATGCATGCCCATAGGCATGCATAACACCCCCTCGAGGGGGTGTTATGAGGCGTATCAAGCCTCCAAAGATAATAAATATAAATTAAAAATAGAAAATTTTAATGCCTTGTGCGTTAATTATGAGTGGATACGTGCTGTTACGGGGTGCTTCCGGGTGGTGGCAGGAAGCCTGTCGGGGCAGTGGCTCAGGAAATCTATTCGGTTGAGTTCCGGGGGACTTTGAATGTGAAACGGTCGTCGGGGCTGTCGCGCCATGCCAGATGCCCTGTAAGTTTCGATTGGGCGAACAGCGGTGAGAATGTGCGTACACTGATGGTTTCGCCGTCGGGCAGGAACTCCAGGAGCCGCAGCCAGCAGTCGCCCCCGTTGCCGTTCCATTCGCCGTCGCCGGTCTGCGAGTTGAACATCATTACGGGCACAGGGCGTCCGTCGACGGCAGGTTCGATGCGGAAGGCGCTGTTGCTCCCGTAGTCGATATCTGATAGGCCGGTGGGGTTGCCCAGCACCGCAGGTGGGGTGCCTGTGTGGCCGCATAGAACCAGGTCGATGTTTTTCGACGGGGCTATCAGTTTGTCCCACACCTGTCGCGGCCAGTTGCGCGGGGTTAGCTGGTAGCGTTCGCTTTCCACAAACCTGTTGTCGGCGTGGAGCATGGAGTGGGTGAGGATAATCACACGGTCATTGCGGAAGCGTTCGCTTTCGATCAGGCTGCGGGCCCAGTCGAGTGTTTCGTCGCGCGGGGCGAATTCAAAGGCTATGACCAGGATGCGTCCCCAGGCAGGGGCTGCAAACTCGTAAGCGGCGTTTTCCATGGTGTGTATCCCCCGCCAGTCGGGGGCTGTGGCCACGAGGCATGTTTCCCATGCAGGGTTTCGTTCGGGGTAGAAAAATTCGGGCTGCATCGAGTGCCGCGATTCCGCCGCGACAGTGCCTACGTCGTGGTTTCCCTGGGCTAATATGTAGGGAAGTTTCCCGTCGAGATATGAAAACGCATGCGACGTCCCTTCCCATTGCTGACGTGAGGTAAGGTTGCCGTTGTGAGGATGCGGCACTCCGAGGTTTGTGAGTTTGTTGTTCTGTTCCACCATATCGCCGGTGACAAGGGCTGCCATTATGTTCAGATTGTCGATATTTTCGGCAATCCATGCGGTCTGGAGGTCGAAAAGCGGCTGGTTGCCTGTGAATTTGGTGTAGCTTTGCGGGTCAGGCACAAGAACCATGGTGAACGACCCTGCGTGTTCGGGGCGTGGGTTGACTGCAATTTGCGGGTTGGGTTTGACGACTTGTGAAAAGGCCGGTGAGGCAGCCAGGCAGATGCTTGCTGCTGCCAGCATGCGGCGGGTGAAGGTAAACAGGCGTTGCATGGTTGTTGTTTGGTTTATGAGGGTTTTCCGGCGTTTCGTTTACTGGATGATGTCGGAAATTATTTGGAAAATTTCGCAGACACCTCTTTAAAAACTGTTGCCGGGGGCAAAGTTATCGAAAAAATGTCTAATTTTGTATGTGAAGGGGGCGTTTACCTTAGTGGATTTTGTTAAATACCTTGGTATTATGGAAGAATCAGACAAAAAACGGCTTATGTCGGATGCCGACGGCCTTGCGACTTATGAATATATCGCCAACCATATCGGGAGTTGTGAAGAGGATATGGATTTCCTTATCGACAACATGGCCCGTGTAGACCTCACAGGGCAGTTCGTAATCAGTGCGGCACGTTATCTTTTTGCTATCGACAATGGGAGGTTTGCGGATGCCATCGGTCGCCTGGTGCAGCTTGGCATAGATAAGGATCGCGAACGCCGCTATCTCGGGGCTATGATGGAGCAGTTTTATGGCGCCGATTATGCCGCACGTGCCGACGAGCTTTCGGCTGCCGACGATAATTTCCGCCGTATTTACAAACGGCTGTTCCCGGCTTCGGCAATGTGAAGATGTGAAGTTGAGAAGATGAGAAGTTAAGAAGCTGAGAAGTTGAGTTATTTTTTTGGGAAGGATATTATAGTATGAAGAAGAAACGGAATCTTTTCGTGGCTTTGATAGCCGTTGCCGCTATCGTTGCTGCCGGAGCAATGACACTTGGAAAATCATCAAAAAAAATGGATAGTAAAAACAACACCGTGCAGGCAGCCTCGGCTGCCGATGCTTTCGTAGAAATCAAGACCTCGGAGGGTGACATAAAGGTGCGCCTTTTCGGTGACACCCCGAAACACCGCGACAACTTCCTGAAACTTGTAAAGGAGGGTTATTATGACAATGTGCTGTTCCACCGTGTAATCAATGAATTCATGGTGCAGACCGGCGACCCTGATTCGAAAAATGCCCCTATTGGCAAGATGCTCGGAGCCGGAGGCCCCGGTTATACCTTGGATGCCGAGATTGTTTATCCCGGTCATTTCCATAAGCGCGGAGCACTTGCGGCAGCACGCCAAGGCGACCAGGTTAACCCGGAACGCCGTTCTTCAGGCTCGCAATTCTATATCGTTACAGGAAAGGCTTATAATGATTCAACCCTTTCCCAGATGGAACGGCAGATGGAAATGATGCAGAAGCAGCAGGTGTTTAACGAGCTGACCAAGGAGTATAAGGATTCGATTATGAACATGCGCCGCAACCGTGACCAGGCAGGTTTGCAGGCTCTGCAGGAAGAGCTTATAGCTATCACTGAGAAGAAGGTCGCTGAAAATCCGGCGTCGCTTACCCCCGCGCAACGCGAGGCATATACAACCGTCGGCGGTACTCCCCATCTTGATAACCAGTACACCGTTTTCGGTGAGGTTGTCGAAGGTATGGATGTTGTCGATAAAATCGAGAAGGCGGAAACCGACGGCCATGACCGCCCTGTGAAGGATGTGCGCATTATTTCAATGAAAGAGGTAGGGGAGTGAGAAGTTGAGAAGTTAAGAAGTTAAGAAGTTAAGAAGTTAAGAAGTTAAGAAGTTAAGAAGTTAAGAATGCCTGGTACCTGCCTATTATAAAACAAGATTTATCATTTTTACAAAATATAGAGTGGTTTATAAGTTGTAAAGATGAATTGAAGTTCTCAACTTCCTGGTTTCTCAACTTCTCAATTTCCTAGTTTCTCAACTTCTTAACTTCTAAAATTACCATATTCTATGGAGATAAACAGGTTTGAGCTGGATAACGGGCTGCGGGTGGTGCATTGCCGTGACAAGGCTACGGCGATGGTGGCGGTGAACACGCTCTATAATGTCGGGGCGCGCGACGAGCACCCTGAGCTTACCGGGATGGCTCACCTTTTCGAGCATCTGATGTTCGGCGGCTCGGTCAACGTTGAAGATTTCGACGGGGAACTGTCGGCTGCCGGAGGTGTGTCGAATGCCTGGACTTCCAACGATTTTACGAATTTCTACGACATCCTGCCTGCCGTGAATATAGAAACGGCATTGTGGCTTGAAAGCGACCGCATGCTGCAACTGGGATTTTCTGAAAAATCACTGGCAGTGCAGCAGAGCGTCGTTATCGAGGAATTCAAACAGGTGTGTCTCAACCGCCCGTATGGCGACATGGAGCATGCCTTCCGCAACATGGCCTATAAGTCGCACCCTTACAGGTTTCCTGTGATAGGCAAGGAATTCAGCCATATCGAAAAAGTGGTGCCTGATGATGTGCGCAGTTGGTTCTATTCCCATTATGCGCCTAATAACGCAGTGCTTGCCGTTTGCGGCAATGTGGAATTCGGTCTTGTGCGTGAATTGGTGGAGAAATGGTATGGCAGCATCCCGAGGAGGGATATTGCACCCCGTCTGTATGCCAATGAGCCACTGCCTGATTCCCCACGGTTTGTTGAAATGTCGGGCAATGTGCCTCAGACCGCGCTCAACATCGCTTACCCGATGGCACAATATGGGGAGATGGGATATTTTGCGGCGGATATTCTGAGCGATATACTAGCCAATGGGAAGTCAAGCCGTTTTTATCGGAGGTTGCTTCTTGAAACCGACCTGTTTACAGAGGTAGATGCCGCGATACAGGGTAGTGAAGAACCCGGGTTGTTTACCATCAATGCCAAACTTCGGGGAGATGACCGGGCAACTGAGCAGAAGGCCATCGAGGCTATCCGTGGGGAGTTGCGGAGATTGTGTGAAGAGGAGGTGCCGCAACGGGAGTTGCAGCGTTGCATTAACAGGCTTGAATCGAGCAGGACGTTCTCGTTGTTGAATTATCTGTCAGTAGCCCAGACTCTTGCACATGCCGAGATGCACGGTGAGGATGCCAACAGGTTTATGGAGCCTTACATGTCGCTGACCCCTGCCTCGGTTAGGGATGCAGCCTGTGAGATATTCAATCCATTGCACGAGATGACGTTGGTGTATAGGGCAGGTTGAAAGGCTGCCTCATATCACCATTCTGACAGCACCCCTTCCATCCGGGCGAAAACAAATTCGGTGTGCCAAAATTCAATATTTTGGCACACCGAATTTGTTTTTACGGCTTATTTATTTTTCCAGGTCTGCGAGGATTGCCTTAAGTTCTTCGTCGGTTGCGACGAGGCGTGAGCGGCATTCCGCAATCAGTTCTGTTGCACGGCGTGTGAGGGCTGCCAGGCGGTCGATGTCGCATTCATCGCTTTGCATTGTGCGGAGGATGCTTTCCAACTCTGTTATAGCCTGCGTATAGGTGAGGTCTTTTACCGGTGTCATGTTTGGTGCTTGATAATATTTACGACTTGTTTGTTACGGTTTTGATTTCTGAGATTGCCGTGCCGTCGGGGAAGATGGTCTCGATGATGGCTCCCGGTTGGAGTTGCGAGGCTGATGTTACGGCATGGCCGTCGATACGCGTTATGGTGTAGCCGCGTTTCAAGGTTGCCATAGGGGAGAGGGCGTCGAGCAACGACGCGGCTGCATCGAGACGGCTGTTTGCCCTTTGCAACCTGTTGCGTGTGGCTTCTTTAACGGCTTGTAATGTCATGTCGAGGCGTGTAAGCTGCGGGTGTAGCCTCCGTCCGCTGATTCCCGACAGGGCGATTGCTGCATTTCTCAATCTGGCACCTGCCCGTTCGAGGGCGTTGCATGCAGCCACGGGCAGCAGTCCTTCGGCGTGCGCAAGCTGCTCTTTATTGCCTGAAAGCCTTTCGGATGCCAGTTGCAGGATACGGTTCCCTACGGTCATAAGGAAGCCGAGCGCGTTTTCCCCCGTTGACACCAGCCATTCGGCCACGGCCGTGGGGGTTTTCAGGCGTTTGTTCGCAACCCAGTCGAGTACAGTTATGTCGCGTTCATGGCCGATTCCGATGGCAATGGGGAGGGGGAATTGGGCTACGTTGGCAGCCAGTTCGTAGTCCTCGAATGCCTGTAGGTCGGAAGTGGCGCCGCCTCCGCGTATAATCACCACGCCGTCCCACATATCGGCTTCCGCTGCGATGCATTCCAGCGCGCTGATGATGGAGCGTGGGGCGGATGTGCCCTGCATTACGGCGGGATATAACCGCGTTTTGAACCTTAGTCTCGAAGGGTTATGGTAGAGTTGGTTCATGAAGTCGCCATAGCCTGCGGCTCCTTCGGCCGATACCACGGCGATGCGTTGAGGCACTGCAGGCCATTGCAGCTGGCGGTTAAGTTCGAGAATCCCCTCCCGTTGCAGGCGCTCAAGGATTTCGCGCCTGCGACGCATGAGGTCGCCCATCGTATAGTCGGGGTTTACGGCTGTGACAACCAGCGAAAAACCATAGACGGGGTGCATCGACGCCGACACGCGCAACATCACTTTCAGCCCGGTGGCGAACCGCTGGCCTGTGGCTGCAAAAAATTCCGCGTCAATCCGTGGGAAGTTGCTTGCCCATATAACCCCGCGTGCCTTGGCCACCTGTAACCCGCGTTCGTCCTTCTGCAGCAGTTCCATGTAGCAATGGCCGCCACGAACGGCAACGTCTGACAGCTCGGCGGTGACCCATACGTTCTGTGTCTCGGGTCGTTGCACAAGCGAAGCCACGAGCCGGGTCAGTTCGAGGAGCGATAAGGAGTTGGTTTGCATGAAAATGATGTTTGAACCGTGTGAAATAAGCCGACTGAACCAAAATGTCGAAGCCTATGTAGCTTCGTTGCCTGAACAGCAACCGACAGGCTTTGGAAAAGCCGGAGGGTCATTTGTCGTTTACCTTGACCATTTTCTTCCCGTCCCAACGGTATGTAAGCTTGCTTTTCAAGGCATCACCTGCCCATGACGTGGCTTCTTCGGGGAGGAGGGTGCTGACATTGTTGGTGAGGGTCATTACGCCTGATTCAGGCTCATAGGTGAACCGTGCCAGCATAAAGGGGCACAGGCTTTCAAGCTCGTCCTTCCTGTTGCGTGCTTCCGGCATGACCCAGTCGTCGAGCTGGGGAACGAGAAACAGCCCTTTGTCGATTTCCTTCCAGGCCGATGTGTAGAATTTGGCGTTACTGTCGTCGGCTGGGGTTTTCAGGGTTGTTATCACCATTATGATGGTGTCGGATTTTTGCGGAATCAGCGAGAGTGACACTTCCGACACCTCCGAGGTGGAAACTGTAATCTGGCTTTCGGAAGCCGTGAGTATGCGGCAATCTCCCTTGAAACTGTTTTTCGACGGTTTTTGCGACCCGCTGTTGAAATAGTCAATCATATCAAGCCGCGTGAGGCGGTCGATTGTAGGGAACACATTCACCGGGGCGTCAATAAAAGCCTGCGAGGCGGTAAGCGCCCAGGCTGCGGGCATGGTGGCAACCGCCGTCAGAATCATTATCAGTTTGGTTCTCATAGTTCAAGGGAGGTGGCCAGGGGGCAAAGGGGTAGTTTGTCTACCCCTTTGAACCTCTGCTGGATTATTTTTTACCTTTGCGACGCGATTTTTTCTTGAATACCTCGAATGCGTCGTATGGGTCGTTTGAATCTTCGAATTGGTTGTTTCGCTCTTTGGAGCGCCGTGTGGAAGCCTTGGCATAATCCTTATCCTGGCTGGCGATTTCTGAGAACAGGCGTTTGCCCATGAAATCGGCGCCTTTGAGAGAGCCGACAATGCGTTTGGCATCGGATTTCTTCACATCGAACAGTGAATAGGATGGCAGGAGGTCGATGCGGCCCACATCCACGCGTTTTCCCGGCACGAATGTGTTGAGCACTTCGATAAGGTTGCCTGCAAAGAACCCGTCGCGTTTGCCAACGTTGATATAGACGCGTTCCATCCCCTTGGATGCGGTGCGGCGGTCCTTATCCTCGTCATTGCGCGGTTCAGAATCGCGGCGACCCTTTCTCTCTTTATCTCCTTTCTTTTCCCGTCGGTTTTTTTCGTCGATGAAGTCGATTTTTGGAGCGTCCTTATAATATTCGAGCAGCCGGTGGAATTCGAGGGAAAGCACACGTTTGATGAGGTCCTCGGATGTGAGCCATCCGAGTTTCTTCATCACCCCCGGCAGGTATTTCTCCATTTCGTTGTCGTCGACTTCGACACGTTCGATGCGGTCGGCCAGCGAAAAGAGCTGCTTTTCGATGATATGCTCGGGGGTAGGCACTTCCTTGCGTTCGAATGTTTTGCCTATAATGCGCTCGATTTCGCGCAGTTTCCCTTTTTCGCGTGAGTGCATGATGGCGATTGACACGCCGGTTTTCCCCGCACGCCCGGTTCGGCCGGAGCGGTGGGTGTACACGGCTGTGTCGTCAGGCAGCCCGTAGTTGATTACGTGCGTGAGGTCGTCGACGTCGAGGCCGCGTGCGGCCACGTCGGTGGCTACGAGCATGGTAATCACGCGGTCGCGGAATTTCTTCATCACCATGTCGCGTTGCTGTTGCGAGAGGTCGCCATGGAGCGAGTCGGCGTTATATCCGTCGCGTATAAGGTTTTCGGCCACCTCCTGGGTGTCGCGTCGTGTGCGGCAGAAAATGATGGCGTAGATGTTGGGCGAGTTGTCAGCGATGCGCTTGAGCGCCAGGTATTTGTCGCGGGCATTGACCATGTAGTAGATGTGGCGCACGTTGGCGGCGCCTTCGTTGCGGGTGCCTATAACGAACTCCACGGGGTCGTGCATGTACTTTTTGGCGATTTTGGCGATTTCCGGGGGCATTGTTGCCGAGAACATCAGCATTTTGCGGTTTTCAGGCACATGCTCCAGGATTTCGTTGATTGAGTCGAGGAAGCCCATGTTGAGCATTTCGTCGGCCTCGTCGAGGATTACCGTGTGTACATGCTCGAGATTAACGACCTTACGGTTGATAAGGTCGATGAGGCGTCCAGGTGTGGCCACGATTATCTGGGAGCCTTCACGCAGTGCGCGAATCTGGCTTTGTATGCTCGAGCCACCGTAGACCGGGGTTACTCTGAGACGCTGTATGTATTTTGAGAAATCGGCCAGGTCGGAGGCGATTTGCAGGCATAATTCGCGGGTGGGGGATATGATTAACGCCTGTGGTGCGTTGAGCGACACATCGACGCGCTGCAGCACCGGCAGGCCGAATGCGGCGGTTTTGCCCGTGCCGGTCTGTGCGAGTGCGACAACGTCGCCCTCTTGGCCTAAAAGATGGGGGATAACCTTTTCCTGTACGGGCATGGGGTTTTCAAAACCCAGGTCGGCGATGGCTCGCAGCAGCGGTTCGCTTACGCCTAATTCTTCAAATGTCATGTTTCAGTCTGTAGTGTTTATTTGTTTCTGTCTGCCCATATAGCGGGTTTCCATTACAAAGCTACTAATAAAAATCAAGATTACCCCTCTGTGGTTCGGTCTATTTTTAAATATTTGGTTAAATTAACTTGCAGGGTGAGATGACCCAAGGTTGCGGAATCGGATTATTTTGGGTAGTTTTGTAGTGTGAATATGAAGAAAAAAACACTTTATGTAACCGATCTCGACGGCACTTTGCTGGGTGGCGACAGCCGTATCAGCAATGCCAGCGCGGAGATGCTCACACGGCTGGCCGATGCCGGGGTTATGTTTACTGCGGCTACCGCCCGCACACCGGCGACGGTGCAGCCTTTGATGCGGAATGTAGGGCAGTCGGTCTATATCGACAGTGACGGGGTTTCACAGCCGTTGCCGGTTATTGTGATGACCGGGGCGGGGATGTGGAACCGGGCCGCGTGCCGCTTTGACAGTTGTGAGCTTATCCCTGAGGAAGATGCATTGCGTATCCGCGACACGTTTGCCCGCGAGGAACTCAGGCCGTTTGTCTATTGCCTAAGCGGCGACAGCTTTTTGAATGTTTATCATCCGTCGGCTATGACGCGTCGTGAAAACAATTTCTATCAGGAGCGCAGACATTTGGAGCTTAAACGTTTTCATCTGGACCAGCAGCCGACCCGGTGGAACCATGTGGCCCTGTTTTTTGCAATCGGGCCGGTCAGGTCGGTCGAGAGGGTTACAAAAGAACTGGCCGGGGTTACGGACTGTGCGGCTGCATGGTATCCTGATATAATGATGCCCGACACCGGTCTGGTCGACCTATATGCCCCGGGGGTGTCGAAGGCTCATGCGGTCAAAGAACTGGCCGGTAGAACCGGCGCGGACGAAATAGTGGTATTCGGCGACAACCTCAACGATCTGCCCATGATGCGTGTTGCCGATGTGGCAGTGGCGATGGAAAACGCCCTTCCCGAGGTGAAGGCGGAGGCCGATGTGGTTATCGGCCGCAACACCGAGGATTCAGTGCCAAAGTTTGTAATGGAGAGGGAGGGGTTTTGAGAAGTTGAGAAGTTAAGAAGTTAAGAAGTTAAGAATGTATGTTACCAGCCCGTTATAAAAACAAGGCTTATAAAAGTTATAAGATTCATAATCCGTATCAAACTTATAAGGTTTATGGGTCGCAAGTTATGAACTTCCATGAACCGGAAGTCTCGGTTTCTCACTGTCTTAATTTCTCAACTTCTTAGCTTCTTAGCTTCTAAAACATATTGCTATGAATATCTATGATGTGCGCCGGTTTGGTGTGGTGGTGTTTTTGGTGGTTTCCCTGGGGTTGGTGGCATTCTTCCTGTACGTGTCAAACAACCTTGTGAGCGATCTTGCCGCACAGGAACGGGAAAGGATGCAGATATGGGCGGATGCCACTAAGCAGATTGCCGACATAGGGCAGTCGGATGCGTCGCAGGGTGCCGATATAGATTTCCTTTTCAGCATCATCGAACGCAATCACACCATCCCTGTGCTGCTTACCGATGACGAAGGCAATATACTTTTACACAGGAATTTCGATTTGCCTGATGCTATTGATTCGCTTGCACCTTACTACATATCGCCTGCCAATGAGGCTTTCCTCAATGCAAAGCTCGATAATCTGCGCAAAAGGGCGAATGTGATCCATATAATCATCACACCCGACAATTTGCAGCATCTTTACTATGATGATTCAAAGCTTTTGAGGAGGTTGAGCTATTACCCCTATATCCAGCTGTTTGTGATGCTGGCATTTATCCTTGTGGTTTATTTCGCGGTTAATTCCACCCGTCGTGCGGAGCAGAACAAGGTGTGGGTCGGCCTGTCGAAGGAGACTGCCCACCAGCTCGGGACACCGATTTCATCGCTGATGGCCTGGATGGAGTTGTTGCAGTCGATGGGTGTAGATCCCGATACCGTGCGTGAAATGAACAAGGATGTGAACCGTTTGAGCACTATAGCGTCGAGGTTCTCCAAAATCGGGTCACGGCCGAAAATGGAGAATGCCGATGTGAACAGTGTTATTGCCGGGGCTGCATCATATATGGCAACCAGGATTTCTTCACGCATCACGTTGACGGTGACCGAGGCTTCTGAGCCGCTTGAGGTCAAGATGTGTGCCCCGTTGTTTGAATGGGTTATGGAAAACCTCATAAAGAATGCTGTCGACGCAATGGAAGGGAGCGGGAGCATCACCATTGAAATCAGGCAGGAAGGTCACAAAGCCCATATAACCGTAACCGACACGGGGAAAGGGATTCCGCGTAAAAACCACAAGACGGTGTTCAACCCCGGCTATACCACCAAGAAGCGCGGATGGGGACTTGGGCTGACTTTGGCCAAACGTATTATCGAGCAATACCATATGGGGCGCATATTCGTGAGCCGGAGCGAACCTGGTACAGGAACCACGTTCACTATCGACCTCCCCCTGGCCAAATGACCGAAGCGTTATAAAGAAAAGGCGCCTGTAATCGTCATAATGATTGTGAATGGAATTTTTAATAGAATCTAAACCAGGATTATAAGTATCACAGCAATGAAAAAAAGAACCTTAGCTTTGGCCATGATACCTGCCATGACGCTGTGCGGCATCTCGGCAAAGGAATACCGGGTGACCTCGCCCGACGGGCAACTTAGCGCAATCGTCGAGACCGGGGGGAAACTGACGTATGAAGTGCAGCTCGACGGGCACACCGTAATTTCACCTTCCGCCATAGGGATGGAGCTTTCGAACGGTGTGAAACTCGGGGAAAAACCGAAAGTGAGCGGTGTGAAACGGAACAGTGTGGATGAGATGGTGCCATCGCCGTTCTATCGTGCCGAGAGCATACGCGACAATTACAACGAGTTGGCGATGAATATAGGGAAGGGGTGGACTTTGGTGTTCCGCGCCTTCAATGATGCGGTGGCCTATCGTTTCGTGTGTAAGGATAAGAAACCGTTCGAAATTATAAATGAGACTGTTGAATACCGGTTCCCCGCCGATTTCACAGCCACTGCACCTTATGTGCGCTCCGGCATCCCCGGCGATTTCGAATCGCAGTTTATGAATTCGTTTGAAAACACCTACACTGTGGCGCCGGTTTCGCAACTCGACAACGGGCGGCTGGTGTTTCTGCCTATGGCAGTGGAGACTCCCGAAGGCGTTACGGTGGCTATGACAGAGGCCGCGCTCGAAAATTACCCCGGTCTTTACCTCAACAATACCGGCATGGGCACAGGCATGAAGGGGGTGTTTGCCAAGCGTCCGAAAACCATGGGACAGGGTGGCCATAACCTCCTGCAGATGGTTGTGAAAGACCGTGAAAACTTTATTGCGAAGGTTGAGGGGCCGAGGAGTTTCCCGTGGCGTGTCGCCGTGGTCACCAAAAACGATAAAGACCTTGCGGCAAGCAATATCAGCTATCTGCTTTCCGACCCTTCGCGTGTTGCCGATACCTCCTGGATCAAGCCCGGAAAGGTAGCATGGGAATGGTGGAACGACTGGAACCTGGAAGGAGTTGATTTCAAAACCGGTGTCAATAACGAGACCTATAAGGCTTATATCGACTTTGCTGCTGAGAAAGGTATCGAATATGTGATTCTTGACGAAGGATGGGCTGTGAACCTCCAGGCCGACCTGATGCAGGTGGTTGACAACATCAACCTGCCGGAACTCGTGGATTATGCTGCCAAAAAGGGGGTGGGCTTGATTTTGTGGGCGGGATATTATGCATTCGACCGTGATATGGAGAATGTGTGCCGCCATTATGCCGATATGGGTATAAAGGGGTTCAAGGTCGACTTCATGGACCGCGATGACCAGATTATGACCGATTTCAATTATCGGGCAGCCGAAACAGCCGCGCGTCATCACCTTGTGCTCGACCTTCACGGGACCCATAAACCTGCAGGGATGAACCGCACTTGGCCGAATGTCCTGAATTTCGAGGGTGTCAACGGCCTTGAGCAACTGAAATGGGCCCAGGAAAAGGATGTGGACCAGATTAAAAACGATGTTACCATACCGTTCCTGCGTCAGCTTGCCGGGCCGATGGATTATACCCAGGGGGCTATGCTCAACGGGGTGCCGGGCAGCTACCGTCCCAGCAATTCCGAGCCGATGAGCCAGGGTACACGTTGCCGCCAGCTGGCCTTGTATATGATTTTCGATTCCCCGCTAAACATGCTTTGCGACAGCCCTAGCAATTACCGTCGCGAGCCGGAATGCACGGGGTTTATTGCCGAAGTACCTACGACATGGGATGAGACCCGTGTGCTCAATGCCTCGATGGGGGAATATATAGTGACGGCACGCCGCAAGGGCAATTCATGGTATGTGGGCGGTATCACCGACCGCACACCACGCGACATCAAAGTTGACCTTTCCTTCCTGGCTCCGGGCAGCCATAAGGCGGTTATATTCCGCGACGGGGTTAACGCCCACCGCAAGGGGAGCGATTACAAGCGTGTTGCGAAGGATGTCAATGCCGATATGGTTCTTGACATGCACCTTGCCCCAGGCGGAGGCTTCGCAATCAGGATTGACTAAGAGGGTGTTTAATAATAAATGTTAATTCCCGGCCGAAAATCACGTGGCGCATTTTGCTCTGAATTGAAGGAGCATAGCGAGCTATGTGACTGAAATGAAGAGCTAAAGGCGCCCGTGATTTTCGAGTGGAATGGTAATTTCTGTATCAACATTATTTTTTGAATTAATGGATTTTTAAAGTTACCCCCGCCTTGGCGTCTCTTTTGCTGAATTGCTAAAATTCATCAGTCACGTAGCTCGCTACGCTCCTTCTTCATTTATAGCAATTTAGCTAAAAGATACGCCACCGGGAATTTAACATTTATTATTAAACACCCTCTAAGTTTGGTTGAAATTTTTTAGAAACCATTGTTAGATTGACATCCGGGTTGATTAATCTACAGGCAACAGCTTTTTGAAGGGTTGCTTTGCAGGGATTTGCCGGATATTTTAAACGGGCGTTGTGTCATATTCCGACACAACGCCCGTTCCTGATTGTACCTAAGTTGCCTAAATCTATTGAGTAGCAGGCCGGCCGGTAGGTTTCAGACGACAGGTTTGATTGATATCGCGAAACCGCCGCCGGGGGCTGCTTTCAGTTTCAGTTTTGTTTTGGAGGTTACGGTTTTCCGTGTAATGGTGTAAGCCTGGGGGTTATCCATGTAGTGGGCATCGGGGGCGTCGGCATAGATTATCGCCTCGTATTTGCGCCCTTTGTCAAGGAAGTCGAGAGGCAGCTCGGTTACATGCCCGTGTTCGGACGCGGTGCATCCCACAAACCAGTTGTCTGTACCCTTTGCTTTGCGCGCGGCAACTATGTAACGTCCCGGTTCTGCTTCGAGGTATTTGCTGTCGTCCCAGTCAACTGCCACATCTTTTATGAACTGGAATGCGTCCATGAAACGTTCGTAGGATTCCGGCACGTCGGCAGCCATCTGCAAGGGGCTGTACATCGTAACATAAAGTGCCAGCTGTCGTGCCAGGGTGCTGTTGACGTGGCCTACGCTTGTGGGGTTGACCTTCTGCATGTTCATTTCGAAGATGCCGGGGGTGTAGTCCATCGGGCCCCCTTGGAGGCGGGTGAACGGTAGCACGGTGGTGTGGAACGGTTTGTTGCCTGAGAATGATTCATATTCCGTGCCACGGGCCGATTCGTTGCCTATGAGGTTGGGATATGTGCGGCAGAGTCCGGTGGGTCGCACAGCCTCGTGGGCGTTGACCATGATTTTATGTTTGGCAGCCTCTGTGACCGCATACAGGTAGTGGTTGTTGAGCCACTGTCCGTAGTGATGCTCGCCACGGGGAATCATATCGCCCACATATCCGCTTTTGACGGCGTTGTAGCCATACTTGTTCATAAGCTCGTAAGCCTGTTTCATGTGGCGTTCGTAGTTTCTCACCGAGCCTGATGTTTCGTGGTGCATCATGAGTTTCACACCCTTCGAGGCGGCATAGGCGTTAAGCCCTTCGAGGTCGAAATCGGGATACGGGGTCACGAAGTCGAACACGTAGTCCTTCGATTTGCCGAACCAGTCCTCCCAGCCTATGTTCCACCCTTCCACAAGCACCTGGTCGAAGCCATGTTCGGCGGCGAAGTCGATGTAGCGTTTCACGTTTTCGGTGTTGGCCGGATGGCGTCCGTGAGGCTTTGTCTTGGTGTAGTCGAGGGTTTCGAGTTTCACCGAGGGGAGGTCGTAGGTGTAGCTCCATTCCTTTCCGTGGCCTATCATCTCCCACCATACGCCCACATATTTCACAGGCTTTATCCATGATGTGTCATCGTAGGCACATGGTTCGTTGAGGTTGAGGATAAGGTTTGAGGCGAGCATGTCGCGGGCGTCGTCGCTTACCATGACGGTGCGCCATGGGGTTTTTGTTGGTGCCTGCATATAGGCTTTGTTCCCTTTTGCATCAGGTGTAAGCCATGATTCGAACACCATGTTTTTGTCGTCGAGATTCAGATGCATGCATGAATAGTCGACCAATGCGGCCTCGTGCAGGTTGATGTAAAGGCCGTTGTCGGTTTTCATCTGCAAGGAGGTCTGCACCCCGGTGGGTGAGAACTGTGTCTGTGAGGAATTGGGGGTTATGGCTCCGTCCATGAGCGAACGGATTTCCGACAGGCGCGATTCGGTGTAGTCGTATTCCTGGGTGTCGTAGTCGCCTGCAATCCACCATGCGGTGTGGTCACCGTCCATGGCGAATTGCGAATGCTCCTCTTTGACAACGAAATATACCAGGTTCTTTTGCTGTGGGAATTCGTAGCGGAATCCCATCCCGTCGTCGTAGACACGGAAACGCAGGTTCATCAGCCTGTCGGTTGCGGGCTGTTTCATCTCCACCAGGAGTTCGTTGTAATGGTTGCGGATGTCGCGGGTCTCGCCCCATACGGGTTGCCACGTCTCGTCGAACGGGAGTGTTTTGGTGCCGGTGATTTCAAACCCGTCAGTGAGGTCTGTGTCGTTGACAAGTTCAATGCCTAATTTCGAAGGCTTCACAACGTTTTTGTCGCCGAATGTCATGGAGTAGGTAGGAACTCCGCCCGGAACATCGACTGTGACTTTGATGTTGCCGTCGGGCGATGTCACTTCCACTGCTGCAGCGAGCATCGGGATTGCGGCCATTGCCGCAGCAAAAAACTTGTTTCTCATTGATATAGTGTTGTTTTATAGCGTAAAATGCGTGGAGCTTGCAGGCTCCACGCCGTAAGTAAGATTCCGTGGGAGGATTATTCGATGACAATCATCGACCAGTATTTGAGCGACGGGAGGATGAATGTCACTTTGCCGTCGGTCTGGCTGAAAGGCAGTTCCACAACCGCACCGCCGTGATAGTCGGGCGAGGCAGTCCAAATGCGGTTCACCTTTTTGCTGTAATTGATTGAGAGCGGCAACTCACGGGTCAGCCTAGGGGCGGTTCGCTTCCCCTGTAGGTCGCGCCAGCTCAGGTTGTCGATGTTGAGGAAATTCAGCAGGTGGATAACGTCGGCATCGCCGACTTTTTTCGCATAAGTGGTAATATTCCCCTTTTTAGGAGGCCATGCGGCTACGGTTATCTTTTTCGACGGGTCAGGGCATGACATGTCTGCCTGGAACTCGGTTTGGGTGGAGGTGCCGCGCAACAGGTTCTGGTAGGCCGTCATGAAGTCGTAGTAGCGTATCATGGCCGTGCGCAGTTCCTCGCTCATTTCCAATGGTGTTGCCGGGAAATATTCACGCGAGAGCATGTGGTCGCCCAATTCGAGGTGCGAACCGCCGAGAGCCATCATCACCGCGTCGGCCATCAATACGCCGGGGGTGTTGAATTCGCCTGTCGAACTTCCGGCCTTGTCGTAGTTCATATAGGCGGCAAAAACCGTGCGGAGCGAGTTGGAACTGTAGGAGTCGTTGGCCTTTATAATCTTGTGCAGGTCGGCAAATTCAGGCTCGTCGTTCCAAACCTCGTTATAGCAGAAATCAACTTTGCCCGAACCCGCAATCTGTGATGCACCGTAGCTGCTGACAGCATTCATCACGAGGCGTTTCGACGGGTGACGGGTTTTCATTGCGTCGATAAACGAGGCATAGCCTTTGGGGAGGTTGATGCGGTTGCCGTCATAATCATATAGGTCGGCACGGCCTCCGAGCTGGTCAATCTGGTAGCCGTCGAAATCGAAATTGGCATAAACATCGTCGTTACGGTCGCCGATATATTCCTGCCATTCCTTGTTTGCCGGGTCGAGCAGGAAGATATTGCTCTTCCATGAACCGGGGAGCGAATGGTAGTCCTTGTCGCCACGGCGGTCATTGCGGAAGGCGTACCATTGCTCTTTCACCCCGTCGGCAGCGGCGTCATCGAGTGCGCCGAAGCAGAGGTTATAGAACATGGACTTCATCCCCAAGGAGTGTTGCACGTCGATATATTTCTTCACAACGGCTGTGTAGACGTCGCGGTTGGCAATATCTTTATAGACCTCTAGAAGGTTGTCGCGCGTGCCGCCAAGGGGCCAGTGGTGTTTGTTGTGCCAGTCCTGGAACTGCACGCCGTTTATGTGGCAACGGTTCAGGAAGTCCATCTCCCGTTCTATAACGCCGTCGGCCAGTTTCGATTCGTCGAATGTGGCAACAAAGCCATAGCGTGGGAATCGTGTCCAGTCGCTTGATACGTCGACGGCTATTGTGCCGAGGATTGTCTCGCTGTGATTGTCGCCGGGTTGGTAGATTTCCACCATGTAACCGGTGAAATCGGCACCGGCAGGAGTCCATTCCCATTGTGTGACTGTGAGATTTTCCTCTTTTTCCACTTCGGCGCCGTGGCGGTAGCGCACCTTGGCACCTGCGTGAAGGCCGGATGCTGTGAACCGCACGGTTTCGCCGGGGCGGTAACATGCTTTGTCGGTTACGAGGTCGATGGAGAGGTTGGAGTTTATGTCGGTTACATCGGATACACCTCCCGACGGGCCTCCCCCTGGTGTGGGGGCAGGCTCGTTTCCGGGTGTGGTGTTACCGTCGCTGCAGGCAGCCGAGAGCAACGCCAGTCCTGCTATGAGAAGATTCATTTTATACATGTTTTTGCAATGTTCGATCATATATGCTTCAAAACCGGATGTGGCCAGTTCCTTGAGAGTGTCAGTTGCGGACTATGGTCACTTCCTCAAGAAGCTGGTTGAGGGTTACCGTGTAGTTTCCGGCCTCGACGATTCGCCATTTGTTGTCGATGCCTCCTATGGAAATATCCTTATACTGCTCCTGGCATCCGTTGTCACTCTTATTGATGAAAGTCACTTTCTGGGTGGTGCCGGTGGGTTCTTCGCCGTTCGATGCCGCCATGAACCATGCCCCGTTCCAGTCATCCTGTTTATCGGGTGAGAATTTCATCTCGCCTGTGTTCAGGTGGCCGCTCCAGGTGAAAATGTTTGCGTCGGCAGCATCCTGTGTCATCGGGGTCGCGTTGCCGAGATCCCATCCGTTGGGTGTCGCGTCACCGACCATGTACATTTCTGTGTAGGGGGTGAAGAGCGTCATCATCATGCGTTCTGCACCCGGACGTATGTCAAGGCAGATTTTGTAGGCAAGGTTGGTTTCGCCGGGGGTAAGCACCCATTTGTTGTCGGGGTCGAACCCTTTGACGAATTCCACTGCCTGGTCGGTGTAGGGGGCATCGGCATGTGCCGCCTTGTACATGTTTTCCCAAGAACCTTCGGCTGTTCCGAACTTGAATTCCCCTCCCTTGGAGAAGAATACCCCGATGCGGAACAGGAACGGGTCGAGCGGGTCCTGCGACATCTGTCGGAAACCCCAGTCGGTTTCGTTTCCGACGAAATATAGCTGGTCGTAGGGAGGTGTTACCCCTTCGGTCTGCGTATATGTGATGGTGAGGTCGAGCAGGTTGACGTCAACCTTGTAGCAGTGAGCCTCTTCAATGTTGAATTGCAGGTCAGGCTGGTCGTCGGATGTCCTATAAACGAGTTGCCCGTTGCCGTTATTGTTATAGGATGGGAGGAATTGTCCTAATGTGGTGATAAATTTGAAGTTGCCCGGTGAGAGGTTGCCTGTCCATGTAAACACACCGTTGTCGGAGCGGGTCATTTCGGAGGCATTGTCTGCTGCCCATCCGTTGGGGGTCGCATCTCCGATGAGGTAGAGGGTTGGCGTTACAGGTTCGTAGGGTGTTACGGTGAATTGGGTTACAGATGTCTGCACATCGTCGAAGCCGGTTACTGCGGCGGTGATGCGTGCTTCTATTGCAAGAGCTTCTCCGGGAAGTGTACCGAATTGCGAACGCACCAAAGTGTTGAGCTCTTCCACGGTAGGTTTCCAGGAATAAACCTGTTGCTCGGCTTCCTTTATGATATGCGGGTTGGCGAACCCCGTCCCGGCTTCGGCCAGTTCGAGGGTGTAGCTGATGCGGTTGCCGGTGCCGTGGTTTGTCCCGGTTGTCCATGACAGGGCTATGGCTTCGACTGCGTGGTTCTGCTCGCTGAGCACGGTTTCGGCCTTGTCGGCGGTGAGGGCAAGCTCCACCGACCCTTTGTCAAGTTCGGTGTAGTCATTGTCGCTGCATGAGGGGAGCGCTAGCGAGGCTGCCGCCATCAATGCTATGTGGATATATCTGAATTTCATGATTAGGTGTTTTAAAAGGGATTAATAGCCCGGGTTCTGGGTCATGAGGGGGTTGGCGTCGATTTCTGTCTGCGGGATGGGGAAGAGCAGGCGATCCTTGGTGGCGTTTGTTTTGCCGATGGAGTGGAGGAACCGCACAGCATAGTCGCCGTTGTCGATTCGTATCAGGTCGAACCAGCGATGCCCTTCGAAGGCGAGTTCCATGCGGCGTTCGTGGATGATGGCCTCGCGCATGTCGGTTTTGGTGATGTTGGAGGGGAGGGGCGACAGCCCGGCACGTTTACGCACTATGTTGACAGGGCCTCGGGCGTTGGATGTCTGACCAAGTTCGTTGAATGCCTCGGCCTGCATCAGCAGCACGCCAGCGTAGCGATAGACCACGAAGTTGGCGGGGCTGGTGTTTGTTTCGGGGGATATTTCTTTTGAAACTAGGAATTTGCGCACATTGTAGCCGGTGTTTGACCATTGCGGGCGATAGGGCTTTCCTTCCCAATCCGGGCATCCTTCATAGAACACCGATATGGGTTTGCGGAGGTCGCCCTCTTCATATGCGTCAATGAATTCCTGTGTTGGCAGGTTCCATCCCCACGAACCGGCTACGAGACCTGAGCCACGCGGCCCCATGAAGGTCGACAGCCATGATGCGTAGGGGGTGTTGCCCCAGAAATCAGATTCGGTGCTGCCTGAATACTGCACTTCGAAGATTGATTCGGCTCCGTTGCGCACAGGGCAGTTGAAGTTGTCGGCATAGGGGCATTGCGACAGGTCGTAGCCCAGTGATGTGATTTCGTCGCACAGGTCGATTACTTCGTTATAGAGCGAGGGGTTTGACGGGGCGAGGGTCAGGTAGATGTCGGCAAGCATGTACAAGGCTGCTTCCTGGCATGCGCGTCCTTTCTGCTCGTTGTCGTATTCATATTTCGGTGGTAGCAGGCTTATTGCGCCGGTGCAGTCCTCGATGATCTGGCGGTATGTCTCGTCGAGCGATGTGCGTGCTATGGCGCTTGATGTGTCGGGGTCGTAAGGCTCCAGGCGCAGGGGTACACCGCCATAGAGGCGTGCCAGCAGGTAGTAATAGTGGGCGCGGAGGAAAAGAGCCTCACCCATGGAGCGGTCGCGGATTTCATCGCTGACGTTGTTGGAATTTTCAAGTGCGTTGATGAGGTTGTTGCACTGGGCGATTCCAATCCAGGGGGAACGCCACATATAGAGAGCCATGGCATTGTCGCTGAGAGTGGTGAAGTTGGCGGCCTGGATGGTTTCTATACCGTCGTCACCACCGCCGGCGCCTACGTTGGAGTTCCCGGCCACTATGTCGAGGCTCCATATGCGCTGGTTGTAGAGGTTTGACGAACGGAGCGGGATGTAGCAGGCGTTGGCCATGGCCACTGCCACCTGGTCGGTAACGTCGGCCTGCGGGTCGACGCGGTCATATGGGGTTTTGTCGAGGAAATCCTCGCATGACGAGAAGGTCGCTGCCATCAATAACGCGGCCAGCGGGTATATGAGTTTTTTCATTGGGAATCCTGGATTAGAAGTTGAACGAAAGGCCGACATTGAAGGTGCGGGCAGGGGGGAAGCTCGAATAGTCGATACCGTCGATGCCCACTTCGGGGTCGAGACCCTTGTAGCCTGTGATTGTTGCCACGTTTTCGCATGAGAAAATCACGCGTGCCTGTTCGAAGCCGATGCGGTCGAGGAGGCGGGTCGGGAAGTTATAGGCCAATGTGAGGTTTTTAAGGCGGAGGTATGCGCCGTTTTCAACCCATCGGTCGCTGACGCGGTTGTTGCCGTTGGGGTCGGCCCATACGGCGCGGGGCATGTCGGACGATGTGCCGGGGCCGTTCCAGCGGTCGGCGGTTGTGGCATATTGGTTATATGCCGCCGACATGCTTTCCATGGCCGAGCGTGTGCGGTTGTAGATTTTGTTGCCTGCTATTCCCTGCAGGAATATTGAAAGCTCGAATCCCTTATAGGAGAATTTGTTGTTCATAGAGAAGAGCCATGTGGGGTTGGGGTTGCCGATTACGGTGCGGTCTTCGTCGTTGATAACCCCGTCGTTGTTAAGGTCGCGGAAGCGGATGTCGCCTGGTTCGGCGCCGGGCTGCACGGCATGTGCCTTGATTTCATCGGCGTTTTGGAAGATACCGTCGGTCACATAGCCGTAGAACACGTTCATCGGGAAGTCGGCGGCGAGCATTGTTGCATATGCGCCTCCGAACTGGTTGCGCCATAGCGGGGTGTCGCTGTTGAGATCTTTGATTTTGTTCTTGTTGTAGGTTATGGCCACGTTGGTTTCCCAGCCGAATTCGCCTGTGAGGTTCACTGAGTTGGCTGAAAGTTCCCAGCCGATGTTGCGCACTTTGCCTGCGTTGATATATGTGTCGAAAGTGTCCTCGAATCCGGTGGTTATGGGGAAGGCGGCTTTTACTAGCATTGCGTTGGTGTTCTTGATATATCCGTCGAGCGACACGTTAAGGCGTGAATTGAACAGCGACACGTCGAGACCGGCATTGAACTGCTCGATTTCCTCCCAGTGAATCGACGAGTTGGCGAGTACCTGGGAATAGAGTGCTGACTGCTCGGCATTGTCGAGTGATGTACCGAACGGGTAGAGCAGTGTGACGAGTGTCTGTATGTGGTCATAGTTTCCTACCGATGCCTGCGAGCCTGTTTTACCGTAGCCGAGACGCAGTTTGAGGTCGTTGACAGCTATATCCTGAGGGAAGAATTCCTCGGCCGAGATACGCCAGGCCGCCGATGCCGAGGGGAATGTGCCCCAGCGGTGTTTCCGACCGAAACGGCTTGAGCCGTCGCGGCGCACGGTGGCGGTGAGGAGGTATCTGTTGTCGTAGGAGTAGTTGGCACGTGCCATGTAGGAAAGGAGCGCCCATTCGTTTTGCGAACCTGCGAGGTCGTTGATTTTTTCACCGTTCTCGAGCTGGTGCACGTTGTCGAACAGGAAGCCGTTCATCTGCCCGTTCATCCAATAGGCGTGGTTCCACTGCGCCGACATACCTGCCATTACGTTGAGCGAGTGCTTATTGGCAAATGTATAGTCGAAGGTGAAGTAGTTATCCCACAGATAGGTGAAGTTCCGGTTCGATGATTGGTACTGGGTGCTTTCCTCAACCGGGGTGGGCTTCCAGTCATATTTGGGCGTGAAAGCCTCGTCGAAGAAGAATTTGCCGTCGAATCCGAATAGCGAGCGGAATTGCAGCCAGGGGGTGAATGTGACGTCGGCGGCTATGTTGGCCAGGAGGTTGTAGCCGTTTGTGGAGCTTTGGTTCATTTCGTTAACGCCGATAGGGTTACGCACGCTGCCATACCATTCGGAGTTACCCGAAGGCCCGCTCCATTGCCCGTCGTCGGTTTTGACGGGGAATGTGGGGAGTGCCTGCATGGCGTCCCACATGCTGTAGGAGCCGGAGTTCTTTATATCGGCACTGAAAAGAAGGTTGTTGGAGAGTTTGAGCCAGCTTTTGAGCTTCACATCGTTGTTGCTTTGAAAGGTGAAGCGGCGGTAGTTTACGTTGCGCACGATGCCGCTTTGGTCCAGGAAGCCTGCCGAGAAATAGTAGTGGGCCTTGTCGGTGCCGCCTGAATAACTCACATTGTAGTTCTGCATCACCCCGGTCTGGAGGAGTTCGTCAACCCAGTTGGTCGATTGTGTCAGGGTTGACGGGTCGGCCCAGTCGGGATTTGTGTTGTGGCCTGCCTGCGAGAGCATGTCGTTGCTAAGGGCGGCATATCCGGCCGCGTCGAGGAGCTTCATTGTCTTTGAAGCGTTTGAGAACGCGGCGTTGACCGAAACCGAGAGCTTCGCAGTGCCGCTCACGCCTTTGCGTGTGGTAATCATCACAACGCCATTGGCGCCGCGTGAGCCGTAGATGGCAGTAGCGGAGGCGTCTTTCAGCACGTCGAGCCGCTCGATATCCTGCGGGTTGAGGCTGTTAAGACCCAGGTCGGTCGGAACGCCGTCGATAACCACCAGGGGGTCGCAGTTGATAATCGAGCCTAGGCCGCGCACCTTGATGGTCACGTTGTCACCGGGTTTGTTACCGCCGACGATGTTCACACCTGCGATTTTTCCTTGGATAGCCTGTCCCACATTGTTGACCGGCACTTCCTTGATGTCTTTCGCCCCGAGTGAGGAAACTGCTCCTGTGAGGTCGCTTTTCTTAAGCGTACCGTAGCCGATTACCACCACTTCGTCGAGCACGGAAGCATTTTCCTCCAATGTGACATTGATGGTGTTGCGCCCGTCGACTGAAACGGATTGCGGTGTATAACCGATGTAGGAGAAGCGGATTTCGCCGAGTGGGTCGGCTTTGATTGTGTATTCGCCGTCGATATTGGTCGCGGTGCCGTTGCCGGAATTGCCCGCTATGACGCTGGCGCCGATAATCGGTTCGCCCGACGGGTCGGTCACTATGCCCGAAACATTGATTTGTTGTTGAGCCATGGCACGCGGGGTCATGGCAAACAGCATCAAAAGCAGGGTCAGACGGCATAAGATAGCCGGAGCTTTTGGTCGTTTCATGATGTAGATTTGTTATAGATTAAAGTTAGGAATTTCTCTTGGTCGGATTATCGGCTGCTCCCGTTTTTCATGGCATGGGATGTCGGCAGCCTTTTTCCACAATGCAAAAGTAAGTTATTAAATAATGCAAAAACCGGGCATGACTAAAAATATAGCCGCAATGCCCGGTTGATATGAATAAATATCATGATTGTTAGTAGGTTAGTGCTGTAGGACGCCGCCAAATAAGTAGTGGGAAATGAGCTGTCGCACACCATTGCAACAGCTGTTTGAAGTCGTTTTGCAATGAAGTTGTCTGTTCTTTCAGGATATGGGGAGCCCTATTTTCATTACTTCCTCCTCGAGTTTGTCGCGGTTGCCGACGGCTTTGTTACGTGCTTTTGTGCGGTAGTTGTAGATGGTGGTGACGGAGTAGCGCAGGAACTGTGCTATTTTCACACTGTCGCCGATGCCGAGCCTGATCAGGGCGAATATGCGTAGTTCGGTGGTAAGATGTCCGGGTTTCTTAGGCACTATTTCCTCTTCGGGGCGGAGCAGTGCGTTGAAATCGGCTACGAAAGTAGGGAAAAGGTTGAGGAATGTGTTGTCGAAATTATCATAGAATGCCTTCAGCTCCTCGTCGAGGAATGCGGTTGATTTCAATGTGTCGTTCAGCTGTCTGGTTTTACCTGCAATGATGAGTTTGCCCAGTTGTTTGCGATAGCTGTCGAGTTTTTCGATATATAGCGAGCATTGGTCCATATACCGTGCGATGTATTCCTCCTTGATACGTGAATTTTCGGCAATTGACTGGTTGGCTGCCTGGAGGGCGGCATTCGAGGCTTTGAGCTCGTTGTTGAGTTGCTGCAACATTTCGTTGGCATGTTCCACATCCTTCTTGGCGGCTGCCGTGCGTTTCATCTGTTTCAGCACGTAGAACACCGCCCCGAGCAGGATTGCCGACAGGATGCTTATAATTATCAGTGACCAGCGCAGATTGCGTTTTTGGCGTTGGATTACGTCTAGATACATATCGTTGACCAGCGGGAATATGTTGTTTAGCTCGACCACCCTCATGCGGGCGTTGCATTTGGCCGCATCTTCCATCGATATGCGTAACAGGTTGTAGGCATCCTCTACCTCACCTTCGCGGTAAAGGAGGACGGCGAGATTTCGTAACGAGATGTACTCACGCACGGCCGACTGCATGTCGGCTATTGCTGCACGGATCAGGTATTCTTTCTGTCTGCGGGTGTCGCCTGCCAGTTCGTAGGTTTCTGAAAGGGTGAAATCACAGATTGCTTTTTCGTGTGTGGTGGTTTCATTGTCGTGAAGGAAGCGGTTTACCACTTCTGCGGCGTTTTCATATTCCCCGCGTGCGTTGTGCAGTGTGGCAGCGGCCATTACGTAACCGACCGAGCCGGGAGGGTTTACGGCAGTCAGTGAGTCGAGATACTGTGTGGTAAGGGCGGAATATTTCTCCCGGTCGTCATCGCGCACGGCATAGTCTGCCATCATTCCGTAAAGTGTGCGGAGTATGTGATAGCGGAACGGGTGCATGTAACCGGGTATGTCGGCGGCATGGATTGTATCCATGATTTCCATCGCCTCTTTGTACATGCCGGTTGTGGCCAGCACGTTGGCAGTGTTCATCATGGCGTTGCGAATCATCACGGGGTTGCCGTTTTTCCTTGCAAGCAGTTCGCGACGCCTGCATATCGCCAATGCCGAATCGGTGTTGTAGGAGTTGTATTCGTTTATCAGGGCGTCAAGGGCGTCGGAGCGCCGGTTGTCGTTTTCGGCGGCAGAAATTTCCTTGCGTAATTCCACGATGCGGCTTTCTTTCTGTTGGATGAATGCCTCGCGGTTGTCGATAGCTTCTTGCAATTTTTCCATCAGGGAGTCAACCTTGTGTTCGTGGCGGTTGGCGGCCTGTAGGGTCGTTGCAAAAAATAGGAATATGGTGATTGGCAATATGTAGTGATGTTTACCCATTACGATCGGTATGCGGTTTTTGCAAAGTTACACAAATTCGGCAAAGCGGCAAAAGCCGTTGTCTCATGGCTGGTTCATGTTTTCAATTAGTCCTTTCCTTCGCGGATGAGCCGCATATCCTGGCAGATGACGGGTGAGAATAGGGGAGGGATATAAAACGAAAAGTGTGTTTCTTCACAGAAACACACCTCCCTCATAACCAAAATTCAAGTATATATGTCTTTTTTCGTCAAATTAACGTGTCGTTTTTTTGAATGTGACTCATTCCTTAAAATCCGATTGTCGGAGCCTTAAAAGGTTGGTGACATATGTGTCGCAACCATCGGCATGCAATGAAGGAACCACACCACAAAATTAGCTATTTTTCCACGCCCGTGCAGAATTGGATAGTTAAATAATGTTATTTGTGTATCTAATGGTTCTTATATCGGTACTCTGCTATGTCAATTGAAAGCGGCAAGTCATTTTGACTTACTTATCGTTTGGCGTGGGAAAAGCATCAATATGATTCTTCCGGGGTGGGGAAGGTGAGGTTTTTCACATCCGAGATGTATTGTTTCAATGCCCCGTCGATTGTTTCGGCAAGATTGGCATACAGGCGCAGGAATTTTGGACGGAACCCGTTGTTCATACCGAGCATATCCTGCAGCACCAGCACCTGCCCGTCTGTCCCGGAACCGGCACCGATTCCGATTGTGGGGATTGCCAGCTGTTTGGAAACAGTCGAGGCAAGCTCTGCGGGGATTTTTTCAAATACTACCGAGAAGCATCCCAAGTCCTGAAGCATCATTGCATCCTCCGTCAGCCGGGTTGCTTCGGCGTCGCCTTTGGCACGCACGCCGTATCCGCCGAACTTATTGACCGACTGCGGTGTCAGGCCGAGGTGTGCCATTACGGGGATGCCTGCCGAAAGGATTTTTTCAACGGATTCCTTTATCTCACGGCCACCTTCCAATTTGACTGCCGCAGCGCCTGATTCCTTGATGATGCGCACTGCCGAACGCAGGGCTTCGTCGGGGTTCCCCTGGTAGGTGCCGAAAGGCATGTCGACAATCACCATCGCCCTTTTGGCGGCGCGTGTAACGCATTGTGCATGGTAGATCATTTTGTCGAGCGTCATGGGGAGGGTGGTTTCATAACCTGCCATTACGTTTGCCGCGGAGTCGCCTACTAGGATCAGGTCGATGCCTGAGGCGTCGACGAGCGATGCCATCGTGTAGTCGTAGGCGGTAATCATTGCTATTTTCTCGCCGCGTTGCTTCATCTGCGCCACTGTGGTGGTGGTTACTTTTTTGGGTATGTCGATTGTGTTTGTTGACATGTCGCTTGCTGTTTATATAATCTCTTTTAGTTTTAAATGGCGGTGTGTCAGAATTCAATATTTTGGCACACCGCCATGGTTTTCGCCCGGAGGGCGAGGGTTCTGTCAGAATGGTTCAGGTGGCAGGAGCTTGAGGGATGCCGGCACACCCTCTTGGAAATGCGTTGGCAACTTATGGGATGAAGTTGCATATCAGTGGAAAAAGGCTGTTCCCACATGTTGTGGGAAGAGCCTTTTTCCATGGTCGTTTCATTTGTTTGCGGCGTTGCCTGTGCGGTTTTATTCCGCGTCGAACCGGTTATTTGCCGGTCTGGAGGCGTGCGCGGTCGAGGAGTTTCTCCACGTCGATGTTGTGGGCCTGCCCGTAGAGGGGGTAATCCTTCACGATTTCCTCATATAATTTGGCTTCTTCGTCATGTTTGCCCTGGGCTGCAAAAACCCTTGCGAGCTTCATCATGAAGAACGGGGTGTATGCAGGGTTGTTGTCGCTTGTTGAGATGGCATCCTTGAAAGCTTTCACTGCATCGTCAAGACGGTCGAGGTTTACCAGGCAGTCGCCTTTGAGCGAACGGGCACCGGCACCGATGATTTCGTCTTTTACCGAGTATTTGTCGAGATATTTGAGGGCCTCTTCATATTTCCCGTCCTGGTAGAGGAGGATTGCGCTTTGAAGGGCTGCACGGTTGGCTGCGTCATAGCCGCCGTTGTCGGCCAATGCCATGTATTGCACCATTGCGGTGGAGTCGTTGCCTTGTGCCAGCTCGAGGTCGGCTGCGCCTATTTGGTCGTTTGCTTTTTGGATACCTGGGTTGCGGAAGAAGTAGACATAAGAGAGCACGATGGCTGCGATGGCAATCACCACCAGCGAGCACACCATGATGATTTTTTTGTTGTCCTGCACCTTTTGGGTCATGGCGGTCAGCGAGTCGTTGATGCCGTCGAGACCCGTTTCAGGGGTTTCTTGGATTTTTTTTGACATGGATTATGACGGTTATTTTTGTTTAAATTGCTGAATCGGGTTGCTGTGCGTGCCTGTGGCGCCCCGCATTATGTGTTTTGTTTCGCGGAATCATCAGGTGTCAGGACGCACTGCATTCAGAGCGCAAAATTAATGAATTGAGAGTAAACGGCAAAAAAAAACGGAATCAAAACCGATTTTTTAGGAATTTAAGCGTTAACTTTATACGCTGCCTGCGGTTGTGCGCCATCCGGCGGGGTTGTCGGGCGCAGGGCGTATCCGTTATGTAAATTCGATTTGCACTTATGAAACAGAGAGATATAGTTATCACTTTTGAGGATTTGGCTTACGACGAGCTGCCCGCCGACGAACTGGCATTGGTGGAAGCGGCGCGTGAAGCCACGCAACGTAGTTATGCCCCTTATTCGCATTTCCGTGTAGGGGCGGCAATCGCACTTGACAACGGGGTGACCGTGCCGGGTTCCAACCAGGAGAATGTGGCGTTCCCATCGGGCACATGTGCCGAGCGTAGTGCTTGTTTTTATGCTCATGCCCGCTATCCTGAGGCCAGGTTCGAGAAAATCGCTGTTGCCGCCAGGGGTACTGACGGGGAGTTTACGGCCATGCCTACAGCGCCGTGCGGGGCTTGCAGGCAGTCGTTGCTGGAATATGAGATGCTTGCAGGGCATGATGTGCCTGTGTTGCTGGCCGCCCGCGACCGTGTGTACCGCCTTCCTTCGGTCAGGTCGACATTGCCGTTTGCCTTTTCGGAGTTTTAGACAATCTCTTGGGACGGACGTTTTTTCTCATACGTGGATAGCCGTTGGTGGGTCACGGAAGATGGTTTGTTCCCTGCCGTTCGTGTAAATGGCAGGTTGCAACGACTATGCGCATGCCGTAAGTTGCTTGGTATGGCTTATTTTTGCTTAGTATCGGTAAATTAAGTAACTTTGCGGTATTAAATTAATAATAAAATTGGATACAGACCCTTTACCAAGTATGGAAAGCGCTATAGGCGCTTTATCGGGGTGCGACATGGCTGCCATAGCCGCCCCATTGACAATTGATTTCGGAGTAGGCCAGATTGTGGCCTTGGTGTGTGCCGTGGTGGCACTCTTTGTGTCAGGCTTCGTCAGCGGCAGCGAAATCGCCTATTTCTCAATCACGCCGCAGCAGGCTGAGGAGCTTGACGAGTCGCCTCGTTCCGAGGCCATACGGCGTTTGATAGCCATGCCTGAGCGGTTGCTCGCAACCATCCTTATCGCCAACAACCTTGTCAATGTCACGATTGTGGTGTTGATGTCGTTTGCTTTGTCGGACTTGTTTGCCTTGATGCCCGGATGGCTTGATTTCCTGTTGCAGACCGTAATACTTACATTCCTGATTCTCTTGTTCGGCGAGATTCTGCCGAAGCTTGTGGCCAATACGAAGCCCATGGCATGGGCGCGGTTCGCCACATCGGGTCTGAATTTCTTCGTCAAGCTGTTTTACCCTGTATCGTCGATACTGGTGCATTCCACCAAAATCGTGAACCGTGTGGTGACGCGTCAGAGCCGTAACATTACGGCCGACGAACTCGGGCAGGCACTTGAAATAGCCGATGTCGAGGGGCGTCAGGATAAAGCTATGCTTGAAGGGATTCTGAAATTCGGCGACACCACGGCATCGGAAATCATGACACCACGTGTCGACATCGTGGGGTTGGATTTCGACATGACTTTTGCCGAAGTTATGGAGGTGGTGGTTGAAAAGGGCTATTCGCGCCTTCCGGTATTTGGCGATTCGCAAGATGATATACGCGGCGTTCTTTATGCCCGCGACCTCCTTCCATATATTAATGTAGGTAAATCCGCCGGTTCCTGCCAGGTGGCGCAGGGGCAGGCCGAAGGAGAATTCAAATGGCAGAAACTGATACGCAAAACGCATTTCGTGCCTGAGTCGCGCATGATCGATGACCTTATGGAGGATTTCCGCAAGCTGAAAATACATATCGCGATTGTGGTTGACGAATTCGGCGGCACACAGGGTGTGGTAACGCTGGAAGATGTGCTTGAGGAAATCGTGGGCGACATCAACGACGAATATGACGAGGAGGAGCAGACCTACCGCCGTCTGCCTGACGACACATATATTTTCGAGGGGAAAACCCTGCTTACCGATTTTTTCAGGATTACAGGTTTGGAAGAGGAGGATTACGCTCCCGTGGCCGGGGATTGCGAAACCGTGGCCGGGATGCTCCTTGCCATAAAGGGGGATTTCCCGAAGGAGAAGGAGCCGCTGGTTTATGGCCGTTGCCGTTTCCTTATTCTCCATGTGGAGCATCACCGTATTGCATCGGTCAGGGTGAAAGTTATGCCTGAGTTGCAGACTGCCTGAACCGCAGAGCCTGTGACCTGTCGGAATCCAATCCATGCCATATAGTTGACTATGCTGGTCTACGATAATGACGGAATAATGGTTTATTGCCGCATAATGCTTCCTGATGCGTCAAGCCGTTTGGAACAGAGTGAGGCAGAACGCGCGGCTGTGAGGATGCTTATCGCCGAGGCTTTCCCCCATAGGGATGCACCGGTGCTGTGCCATCACCCAACTGGTGCGCCGTTCCTGGAGGGTGTCGATGCGGCTGTGTCGGTGTCGCACTGCCGGGGCTGTGTATGTGTGGCACTGGGGTCATCGGACTGTAGGATAGGGATTGATGCCGAAAGCTGCATGCGCGGTGCGCAGTTGCGCCGTGTTGCCAGAAAATTCCTCTCACCCCGGCAATTGGCCGGATGGGGTGTTGACGAAACCCGGTTGTTGAGGGCATGGACGGTCAAGGAGGCCGTTTATAAGGCGGCGTCCGTCCCGGGGTTGCCGTTGCATGAAATCCCGTTGCCTGATGTGTTGGAAGAGGAAGGCGGGGATGTGCTGTTGCAAGGCCGCTGTTATGAAATCAAGCCGTTGGAGGTTAGCGGATTCGGCGGCATGGTTACACTGGCAATAGGAAAAACAGCCGATGAGGCTTTGTCGGAACCGGGAAAAATGTGGGGATGATTACTGCTTGTTTACGGAATTTATTAGTAAATTTGGCTCAGAATAATTCAATACCGACACGACACGATATGAAACGTCTATTTTTGCTGCCTCTGATGGCTTTGGCCATGGTTTTAGGGGTCACGGCCCAGAACAACAAGACCCCCGACGGGGCAAAGCGCCAATACCAGGTGTTCGGCGTGGCCTTCTACAATCTGGAAAACCTGTTTGATACCATCAATAACAACGGGAATTACGACCTGGAGTTTTCCCCCGGAGGTGCCCGGAAATGGAACGGAAAAAAGTATTGGCAGAAAATCGGCAACCTTGCGCGTGCAATCGCAAGTTTCACAACTCCCACCACCCCCAACGGCCCGGCGTTTATAGGCGTTTCGGAAATAGAGAACCGCACCGTGCTAGAGGATTTGGTAAAGGCTGTTGACGAGCGTCTGAAAGCCGAAGGGCGTAAGCCGTGGAATCTCAAAATAGTACATCATGATTCGCCCGACCGTCGTGGTGTCGATGTAGGTGCGCTTTACAACGAACGCTATTTCAAATTTATCAATGTGACCAACACCCCGTTGGTTATCCCCGACAAGCCTAATTTCAGAACGCGCGACCAGATGTGTGTTACCGGGCGTATGGGCGCGGATACGGTGAGCATAATCGTGAACCACTGGCCATCGCGCCTGGGTGGCCAGGAACAATCGTCGCCGCTGCGCGAGGCCGCTGCCGCTACTTGCAAACATATTGCTGATTCGATATGGGCTTTGCGTCCGAACGAAGGGATGATTATAATGGGCGACCTTAACGATGACCCGCAGGACAAATCATGCGCCAAAGTGCTCGGTGCCGCCAAGAAACAGAAAGGCGTGCCGGAACATGGCTTTTTCAACCCGTTCTGGAGCCTTCTCGACAAGGGTATAGGCACATTGGCCTATAACAGTTCGTGGAACCTTTTCGACCAGATTATCGTAAGTGGTTCGTTGCTAGAAGGCAATTCCGGTATCGGCAACCTGCATTTCTGGGATGCCAAAGTGCTTAATTTCGATTTCCTTAAGGATAAAGAGGGGAACCGCCAGGGGTATCCGCGCCGCACGTTCGCATCTGGGGTGTTCTTCCCCGACGGATGTTCCGACCACTTCCCCACGGAAATACTGCTGCGCCGCGCCATGGTGCCGAAAAGCCGGTAAGGTGGTTTCGGAAGGAGGATACGAGATTGTCTAAAATTTTTCAACCCTTTGCACGGGATTATATTATTATACGGCCTGACGGGATTATGGCTTTCCGTCAGGCCGTTGGCTGTTTTAATCCGTTAAATGATGCTCGAATGGCTGCGTTTTCTTAACTTTGTAACCGAAATGGGGTGGGACTTTCATGCCATAGTGAAGGCATGATACGGGGAATAAAACCTACCGTTATGAAGAAAAACGTCAGACACGCCGCCTGTGTAGCGGCTATGAGTGTGATATGTGGGGGAAGCATGGCGCTTGCGGCAAACGGACGTGAATTGCCGGAGGCTATTGCCGTGACACATGCCGACAGCCCTGTGCCGGCCGGTTATCTTGAACGTGGTGTCATGATGAAGAATGATGCCAATCCCAGGGGGACGCTCGACCAGGTCGGGCAGGCATTGAGGGGGGAGCTTTCGCTTGACGAAGCCGAGCGGGCTGAAATCACTGCCGCATTGGCCGCTATGGCTGTGCCTGGGGCCGATGCCGAGGGCAGGTTGAAAGAATTCCTGCGGAAATATCCGTCGTCGGCCTGGCGTGAACGCGCTTTGCTTGCCATTGCAGACATCCTGTATGACAACCGTGAATATGCCGTCGCGCTGAAAGCCTATAATAATGTGTCGGCACAGGCTCTTGATCCGGCGTCAGGGAACGACTGCCTTTACCGAAAGGCGTTCTGCCTGTTGAAACTTGCCGAATATGACCGTGCCGAAGCCATCTATGAGTCATTGCGCAACGAGCGCGGCTATGCCAACGATGCCCGTTTTTATTTGGGATATATAGCCTATGCGCGGGCTGATTATTCACGGGCAGCCGAACTTCTGCGTGGTGTGCGCCGTAACGGCATGCCTTCGGAAATGGCCGATTACTACCTTGCGCAAATCGAGTTCAAGCGCGGTGAATATGCCGAAGCTGCCCGTGACGCCAAAGTACTTCTTTCACGCGACGGGGTTGACGCCGAATTTGCAGCCGAGGCTGACCGCATTGCAGGTGAATCCCTTTGCCGTATGGGGGATTCGGCGCAAGGGCTTCCGTTCCTTCGCCGTTATGTGGCTTCTACATCGTCGCCACGTAAGTCGGCACTTTATATCCTTGGCGTCGATTCTTATGGTAAAGGTAACTTCCGTGAGGCGGTGGAACTCCTGACACCGGTTTCAGGCGATGATTCCGCTATGGGGCAGAGTGCCTATCTTTATATCGGCCAGTGTTATCAGAAGCTCGGCAACTACAATGCCGCCACTATGGCTTTTGATAAGGCTGCCACGATGCCGTATGACCACGATGTGCAGGAAAAGGCATTCTATAACCTTGCCGTGACCCGCATGCAGGGGGGGCAGGTGCCGTTTGGCAGTTCTGTCGCTTTGTTTGAGGAGTTCCTGCGTCGCTATCCCGACTCCGACCTGGTGCCGGAGGTGGCCGGTTACGTTGTGGAAGGGTATATGACTGATAATAATTATCCGGCTGCACTGGCTGCAATCGAAGGTGTCGCACATCCTTCGGAAGCCGTGCTGGGAGCCAAGCAGAAAGTTCTGTACATGCTGGGCACAAGGGAGCTGCAAGGCGGTGATACGCGCTCGGCTCTCAAACATCTGTCGGAGGCTGCGTCGATGCAGCGGTATGATGCCGCCACGGCTGCCGAAGCCATGCTGTGGGCAGGTGAATGCCGCTACAAACTCGGTGATTATGCCGGTGCGGTCAAGGATTATAATTTATATCTGCGCAACCCTGCCGCCGACCGTCGAAACAAACCGTTGGCGTGGTATGACCTTGGTTATGCACGTTTCGCGCTTAAAGAATTTGCCGGTGCCGGTGCGGATTTCCGCAAATTCATAGCTAATTCAGCCGGTGGGACTGACCGTAGGTTGCTTGCCGATGCCTACAACCGCCTGGCGGATTCGCAATATTATACTTCTGATTTTGCCGGGGCGGCCGAAAACTACGGGCTGGCCTTGGAAGCCGATCCCGCATCAGGCGATTACCCTATGTTCCAGCAGGGGCTTATGAAAGGATTGCGGCGTGATTACGCAGGGAAAATCGAAACGTTGTCGGCCATGACATCGCGTTTCCCGGCATCGGCATTGGTGCCGTCGGCGTTGCTTGAGATTGCGGAGAGCTATGGCGAATCGGGGGCAGCCGACCGGGCTATCGAAACCTACACGGCGCTTGTCGGCCGTTATCCCTCAACCGCCCAGGGGCGCCAGGGGCAGTTGCTGCTGGCAATCACATACCTGAACGAGGGGAACCGCCGTCAGGCTATGGAACATTACAAACGGGTGATAACCTCTTATCCCACATCCGACGAGGCTCGTGTGGCCGCCGACGACCTTAAACAGCTGTATGCCGATGAGGGCCGGGTAGGGGAATATGTGGAATTTATCAACAATGTGCCGGATGCACCACGGCCTGAGACCGCCGAACTGGCGCGTCTTACATTGCTCAGTGCAGAAAAGGCGATGGAGCAGGGGCGTGAGGCCGATGCCCTCGCACATGCTTCGGAAGTGGTTGTGAAATATCCTGATTCACCACAGGCGGTTGATGCGCTTGCCATCAAGGCTGAAGTGGAATTCCGCCAAGGGAAGGGTGGCGAAGCCCTTGCATCCTACCTGGCACTGGAACAACGGGCTTCGGAAGCCGCCGATATAAATGCAGCGCGTATGGGTGTGATGCGGGTAAGCCGCGACCTGGGTGACAATGCAAGGGTTATCGAAACTGCCGACAGGTTGCTGGCATCGTCGGCACTCGGTGCTTCGGGAAAACGTGAGGTGGTCTTTACGAAAGCGCTTGCCTTGGCCGATACCGACAGGGGTGGCGAAGCCGTTGCTATCTGGGAATCGCTTGCCGACGATATCGATGACCTGTATGGTACAAAGAGTGCTTTCAACCTGGCAGCGCATTATGCCGATTCCGGGCAGGATGCCAAAGCCCTTGAAGCTGTGAACCGCCTGATAGATGCCAATCCGCCGCATGATTACTGGCTTGCACGAGGATTCATACTCCTTAGCGACCTTTTGCGCCGCAAGGGTGACACATTCGAGGCCGATGAGTATCTGCGTTCGCTCAAACAGAACTATCCCGGCAACGAGGCCGATATTTTCCGTATGATTGACGACCGTCTGCATTAAACGGGCGCAGGCCGTGACAGGATATGTGTTTCCCTAATTGTCAGATACGTAATATAGACAATCCCTAAAGACCCAAAATGAAATCTCAATATATTGCCGCAATCTTTTTAACCGCCTCGGCTTATGCCGCCGGGGAGGAACAATTGTCGAAAGAAATCACGGTGGAACGTGAAATAGTGCCTGAAGTAAGGGCTGCTTCGCGCCTGAACCTTTATCCCCGTGCCATACCTTATAAGCCGCAGGGTAAGTCGTTGAACCTTAGCGAACCTGAAAACACGGTGCAGGTTCCGGCGACCATAACGACCCTCGAACCGGCGGCGACCGAACCGGCTGTTGAGCCTGCACCTTGGCGCGGTTATGTCAACGCAGGCTATTTCCCGGCAGCCAATGCCGCACTTTCGGCCGGTTATGCCATTGTGGCCGATGAGATGACGGGGTTGAATGCATGGTTGCAACTCAACAATACGTCATATAAAGGGCGCCCGGCGGCAGGGTTGTCAAAAGAGACATTCAACCGTCTGGCCGGGCATGTAGGTGTGGATTTCAGTCACCGATTCAACGATGCCGGAAGGCTGGAGGTGGCTACCGGGTTCGGTTTCTCATCGTTCGGCCAGCCTTGGTCGATAATAGGGAAAAGCGCCGGGGAGAATCGTCAGATAGAGAACCAGGGTGTGATTGACTGGGCGTTGTCGGCTATGTGGCGTGGGGAGGCCGGTAATAACCTGCGCTATCATATCGGTGCGGGATTCGATGTTTTCAATTTTTCAAAAGGGTTGCCTGCCGAGGATTTTGATTACCTGTCGGCAACATATGAAATGCAGGATGGTGCGGGGGCTGTTGCCGAACCCATCCCCGCAGTGCATCAGACCGGGTTTAATGCCGACTTAGGCATAGCCCAGCAAATCAATGCCGGTTCGTCGGCAGGTGTGGATCTGACTGCTGATTTCCTCAGCTATAATCATTTCGCAGGGGAGTCGGGTAAAACCCTAGGGGTTGCGGCATTGAAGCCCTATTACCGTTTCGGGAACTCGGTGGTGACCCTTAAGGCCGGTTTGCGGTTGGACTTGACGATTAATTCCGGCAAGGCGTTCCATGTTGCGCCCGACGTGTTGCTCGGTGTGAATCCTACAAGCGGTTTCGGTGCATGGCTGCGTCTTGGCGGTGGGGAAGAGCTGAATTCACTCAGAAACCTGTTTGCATTCTCACCCTATATTTCCCAGATTTATGCTTACGGCACCTCCAATATGCCGATTACAGGTGACCTTGGGCTGCGTTTCGGCCCGGTGAAAGGCGCTTCGCTCACGCTGGGGGTGGCGTATGCCGCAGCTAACGACTGGTTGCTTCCCGAAATGTATGGAAGCCAGCTGGTATTCGGGCGCAACAACCTCCGTGCATGGAAAGCCTCGGCAAAACTTCATTGGGAATTCCGCAAGATGCTTTCACTTGATGCATCGTTTGAAAGCAGGCTCGGCAGCGGGGAAAAGGATGTGTGGGTTCAGTGGCGTGACCGTGCCCGGCACCGTTTGGCGGCGTCAGTGGCTTTCCGCCCTATCTACAAGCTGACGTTCGATGTTTCGTATGAATTGCGGATGAAGCGGAGTATGCCTGTGTGGGGTGGCAGCCTTTGGACTGCACAGGATGCTGCGGAGGAAGGGATGCCTGTGAGTGCCGGACTGAAAGACGTGAGCGACCTCGGAGTCGGTGCTTCCTACCGTGTTACGGATGCTTTTACGGTATTTGCGCGTGTCGACAACCTGCTCAATACGGAAACATACATACTCCCGTTGGTTCCTGAACAAGGTTTTTCGGGATTGGCAGGGGTTACATTTAAATTTTAGACAGTGACGGAGTGGGATATAATGTGAATTTCAAACCGAGGCTTTTGCGTGAAACCGCTGAAATCGCCCTGTCGGAAATCAAGCGTTTTATCGAGCCGAAGCTGATTGACGAATTTTCGTTGCGCCGTGTGTCGGCGCCGCTGTTCCTGCCTGTAGGGTCGCCGTTGCTTGACAGCCGTAATCCTGGCGTAAGAATCACGCTACCGTCAATAAGCGGGGAGGTGGAAATTGTCGGTTCGCTCGATGTGTGGCTTCGGGGGCAGCTGTCACGCTATGACATCGCCCCGGGATTCGGTGTGTACACGGTGATGAATGCAATCCGCCCGTCGATGCCCTGCAATGCCGTGTCGTCGCCGCATATCACAGCATGGGCGTGGCAGCAGGTGGCTAAACCTGATAATGCCGACAGGCAAGGGCTGGTTTCGGCAGCGGAGCGGATTTACTCGTTGCTGGTGGATGCGGAAAAGATGATACTCGACAAGTTCCCGCATCTTTCCGCAACTTTGCAGAAAACACTTGACACGGTTGATGAGGCCGACCTTGAACGCAGTTTCCCAGAATATACGCCCGAACGGCGTGTTTATGAGTATCTGCATCCTGATTCATCCGACCGTTCCGACCGTCGTTCTCCCGAAGGACACCATTGCGCGGCGCTGTTTCTGATGCGTGGAACCGAAGGGAGGGAGCTGGAAGGGGAGATATGGGTGTGGAACCGCATCCTCAAAAGGCCGTTGCGCATCGCCGATATGGCTATATGGGATGCCGACGTTGTTGCAAAGCGTTCGCTGGGGGGCAACCTTTTCCGGGATTATATTGCTTTGCAGCTGCTGCACCAGGACCGCATACTGGGCTGATGGAACGATTTTGTATAAACTTCAAGCAAACCTCACAACCTCTTAATAATAAACAACAATGCGTATCGACATCATAACCGTACTTCCAGAAATGTTCGAGTCCCCGCTGGGATGCTCGATTTTGCAACGGGCACAAAAAAAGGGGCTGGTGGAGTTCCATGTGCATAATCTGCGTGACTACACTACCAACAAGCACCGGAAGGTGGATGATTATCCTTTCGGCGGGGAGGCCGGGATGGTGATGCAGGTTGAGCCAATCGACCGTTGTATCTCCGCACTTAAATCCGAACGTGATTATGACGAGGTGATTTTCACCTCGCCCGACGGGGAGCGGTTCGACCAGCCTATGGCTAACCGCATGTCGATGCTTGATAACATCATAATTCTCTGCGGACATTACAAGGGGGTGGATTACCGTGTGCGCGAGCATCTTATCACAAAGGAAATTTCAATTGGCGATTATGTGCTTACCGGCGGCGAGATGCCTGCCATAATCATTTCGGATGCGTTGGTGCGCCTTATCCCCGGTGCTATCGGTGATGAACAGAGCGCCCTTTCCGATTCGTTTCAGGACAGGCTCCTGGCCGCTCCGGATTATACACGTCCCGCCGAATATAAGGGGTGGCGCGTTCCCGATATACTCCTTTCAGGGCATGAGGCCAACATAGCCGCCTGGTGTCATGAACAGGCGCTGGAGCGTACACGCCGCCTGCGTCCCGACCTGCTTGACTGATGCGTGGGTAGGTGCTGTGGCTGGTCGGAAGGTATTGTATGTCACGGCAGGTTGGATGAAATTTTCAGACTACTTATGATTGGCATTTGGAAAAATTTGGAGATAAGGGGGCAAAAGCCTACTTTTGTGATATGAAAAATTTAATCGGGATATTGGTTGCGGCCTGTGTTATTGCCGGATGCTCCGGTGCCAAGGGGCAGCGTGGCGAAAGCACGCAGGCGGCGGCAGATACCGCGACAACCCGTTTTGCGGCAGATGCCGATTCCCTTTTTAAATATGTTTCCGACCAGGTGGGACTCGGCCCCAGGGTGCCTGGGTCGGATGCCCACCGCCTGTGCGGGGATATGATTTTAAATCGCTTGAAAGCATCAGGGATTGACTCCGTGGCGGTGCAGCTGGCTGAGGTGGGAACCTTTAAAGGTGACCGGCATATGGCACGCAACATAATGGGGTGCGTCAACCCCGGTGCCGGCAAGCGGGTGTTGCTTATAGCACATTATGACACGCGTCCCTGGGCTGATAACGACCCGGTTGCGGAAGAACGCATACGCCCTGTCGACGGGGCTAACGATGGTGCCAGCGGGGTGGCTGTGCTTCTCGAAGCGGCACGCCTGCTTGGGCGGCCATTGCCCGATTCGCTCGGTGTCGACCTGCTTTTTGTCGACATGGAGGATTCCGGCACCAGCGACGGGGCCGACAGCGAGTCGACATGGTGCCTTGGAACCCAGGAATGGGTTAAGCAGATGCCTTACACTGCAAGCAACCGCCCGCAATATGGGATTCTGCTGGATATGGTAGGTGGTCAGGATGCCCGTTTTCACAGGGAATATTTCTCGCACCAGCTTGCCCCGGGTGTTGTTGACCGCGTATGGGCTGTGGCACGGGAATCGGGCTTTGGCGACCGTTTTGTCAACAGCGTAGGCGGGGCGGTGGTCGACGATCACCTGTTCGTAAATCGTGCCGGGATTCCATGTATAGATATAATCGAAAGCATGCATCCGCACACAGGGTCGTTCAACCCCACGTGGCATACGTCGGCCGACAATCTCGGCGGCATAGACCGTGGCACATTGAAGGCTGTGACGCAGGTGGTGCTCAACACTATAACCAGGTAATATATTTTGCAGCTTGCAGCAATAACTTATAACTTAAAGCATTCATGACCATTAACGATAAACAGGATGAGATAATTGCCGAGATGTCGGAACTCGACGACTGGATGGACCGATATGCCTATATCATTGATTTGGGCAATTCGCTTCCTCCTATTGACGGGCAGTATAAAACCCCGGAACACCTTATCGAGGGGTGCCAGAGCCGTGTGTGGCTTAATGCAGAGCTTTCCGATGACGGAAAGGTCGGTTTTACCGCCGATTCCGACGCTATAATAGTTAAAGGGATTATCTCGATGCTGATTGATGTGCTTTCGGGGCATACGCCGCGCGAGATTCTTGACGCCGACCTGTATTTCATCGACCGTATAGGGCTGTCGGAACACCTTTCGCCAACACGTTCTAACGGGCTGCTTGCCATGGTGAAACAGATAAGGATGTATGCGCTGGCCTTCAACGAACTTCTCAACAAGGCCGACTGATTCCCCGCTTTTGAATAAGAAATATTAACCCTAAACCAATACCTCGAATAATGTTCAAGAACCAACCCAAAGGGCTGATTCCAGCAGCCCTCAGTAACATGGGCGAACGCTTCGGTTACTACATCATGAACGCGGTGCTGGTACTCTTCCTTTGCTCGAAATTCGGGCTTTCGGAGGAGACGAGTACGCTGATCTATTCATTCTTCTATGCCGGTATCTATGTGCTAAGCCTTGTTGGCGGCCTTATTGCCGACAAGACCCAGAACTACAAATCAACCATTATCTGGGGGCTTGTGATTATGACCCTGGGCTATGTGGTGCTGGCATTCCCGATTTTCGCTACCCAGGAAAACCACACTTGGCTGCTTACGCTGACTTGTGCCGCGTTGTTTTTCATCGCGTTTGGTAACGGTTTGTTCAAAGGGAACCTTCAGGCCATCGTTGGGCAGCTGTATGACAATCCCCGTTATGCGGCACAACGCGATTCAGGCTTCCAGATTTTCTATGTGTTCATCAATATCGGCGGCCTGATTGCCCCGTTCATCGCCCCTATGCTTCGCAGCTGGTGGCTTGATGTCAACGGCATGGTCTATAATGCGTCGTTCCCGGCTATGTGCCACCAGTTCCTGAGCGTGTCGGATTCGATGACCAACGAGAATATCAACCAGCTTTACGCACTGGCAACCGCCGTGGGATATAACGGCGTGCAGGCCATGCAGGAGTTCTGCAGCGAATACCTGAATGTGTTTAACACCGGTATCCACTACTCGTTCTTTGCATCTGTTGCCGCAATGGTTATTTCGATTATCATTTTCGTGTCGACAAAGAAGGGGCTGCCAACCCCCTCGAAGAAGGTGAAAGAGGAAACCGTAAGCTATACTCCCGAAGAGAAACGCGCCATGGCCAAGGAAATCCGCCAGCGCATGTATGCTCTTTTCGCAGTGCTCGGCATCGCAATCTTCTTCTGGTTCTCGTTCCATCAGAACGGCACCTCTATGTCGCTCTTTGCACGCGACTTCGTTGACACGTCGGCTGTGGCTCCTGAGATATGGCAGGCTGTCAACCCGTTCTTTGTGATTGTGCTCACCCCGTTGATTATGCTGCTTTTCTCTTCGTTGAGCCGTCGCGGCCGCGAGATTTCCACCCCTAAGAAAATCGCTATCGGTATGGGGCTGGCCGGTGTGGCATATCTGTTCCTGACAATCTTCTCGATGGTTATGGATTATCCTTCGGGTACCGAATTCCGCGAACTCATGGCATCCGGTGTAACCGTTGTAAAAGCCGGTTGGTGGGTGCTTATCCTCTACTATTTCTTTATGACGGTTGCCGAGCTGTTTATCTCGCCCCTCGGCCTCTCGTTCGTGTCAAAAGTTGCCCCGAAGAATCTGCAAGGTCTCTGCCAGGGTCTTTGGCTCACCGCCACCGCCCTTGGTAACCTCCTGCTGTGGATCGGTCCGCTGATTTACAACAAGTGCCCGATATGGGTTGCCTGGGTGGTATTCCTGGTAGTCTGCCTCATCTCCATGGGTGCGATGCTCGGCATGCTCAAATGGCTTGAACGCGTCACCAAGTGATACCGGCCATAGGATTTCTTCCAATTGTAGATGTCATCACAATGGAGGCTTTTCCCGCCTAAAACGTATAAAAATTTCTAATATGAAAATAAATCGGCACGCATATTTGCGCGTGCCGATTTATTTTCATACCTTTGCATCGCTTTAGGCTACGGGGCATGATGCAGAGGCATCCCGCCAACGCTTATCCGCAAGGCTTGGGCATATAGGATTGTCTTATGGTGTAATGGTAGCACTGCAGTTTTTGGTTCTGCCTGTCTAGGTTCGAATCCTGGTAAGACAACACAAGAAAGGCGTTAAGATTACTGAATCTTAACGCCTTTCTTGTGTTGTATCAGAGGTTTTTAAATTGGCTTGGAATGGTAGGAGGCGGGTGGCAATCCATGCAGGGGAGGTGATATGGGCGTAGGATTGTGTTGAAGTGGAGCAGTCAGGATGGGAATGATTAATGCAAAGGTTTAGTAGTAAAGGAGCCTTCCGTTGTCATGCCAGTCGCCGATTATCTCCCCGCGCTCGCTCGCTTCGATTAATTTGTTTAGCCTGTTGGCAAACAGCTCTGTTGAAGCTTTGTTGCGTTGTATGTTGTCAATCCTGACCCTTTGGTATAGTTTGGGGAATGTGTTGAAATTTAGCCATGCCTGAGGGTTGGATTTGAATGCCTGGAGTATATCCGCATCGATTTCCATTTCGGCATACAGGTCGGGGCAGGCCGCACGGCCGTTGGCTGTCATCAACCCTAGTGCTTCCAGCCTTCGGCAACGCTCCTTGTTCAATTCTGTCCAGCAGCTGCTTTTCTGACGTCGTCCGAACCGTTGCAGCGTCACCCCGTCAACTTTTTTTACAGTGGAATCAATCCATCCGAAGCACAATGCCTCTTCCACGGCATCCAGATACCACAGCATGCCGGTAGGAGGGTTTTTCCCGCGTTTTACTGCAATCCAGCATTCCTTTTCGGCAGTGTGGTTATCAGTCAGCCATTTACGGAATTCTGCCCGTGATGATATTTTCAAAATATTTTTCGGGGTCATCTCGTTATTTGTCGGGATATTATCAATAATCTGTTTCCCATGCTTGTCGCTGGCGGTCATATTTCGGAAGATTTGCAGGAGTACCATCGGCATTCATTTTTATGCCTTGTGCCGCCATCATGCTCTCAAAATTGTTTTTATAGTGCTCATGGTCGGCGAGAATCTGCTTTCGTTCTCCTTTGGTGTAATCTTTTATTGAATAGACCGAAGGAATTGCTTGTTTGGTATAGCCTATTTCTTTTGCCTCTATTATAAAGCCATCACCGCCATCGGCGCTTAGAATCATTCCCGGCAGACCGTGAAGTTTCCAAGGCCCGTCATGTACCGGGATTTCCGGTGAGAACCAAGCTTTCCAGATTCTGCCATGATAGTTGGTTTGTGCCATTACACATTCAAAACCAAGTATATTCTTTGTGGAATCTTCAATTACTGTCCACTTCATTTCAGACATGGGTTCTTCATAACGCCACAGTTCGCCTGCCTTAAAGTCATAAACTGACATCTTTCCTTGTTCGGAATCTTTCGAGACATATAGAAATTCCTTCTTTTCCGGCGCAAGTCCGAGTTTGCGACCATCGTATGTGACGGTTCCGTCAGGCTGGACAACGCGCCATGCTTTCATCTGGATTTCGCGAAGTTTTGCTTTCCCCTCAGGCGTGGATTCACAAGAGTCTACATATAGACTCATTTTGTCAAAATAAAGCGACTTTTCCGGACTTGCAACAAGTGCCATTTTTTGAGTATATGCCTTGCCGGAATCAGAATCGCGGGTCGTGACATCATATTCTACTGCCACGTTGTTCTGCGCCATTGCAGCCATCGCCGCAAAGCACATGATGATTGATGTGAATATTTGTTTCATAATGTTATTTGTAATCTGTTTCAAGTAAATCAAAACCATCTTTCCCACTTTCGTAATCAATTTTTTCCTGAGAATGACGCGGCCCGTTGCCACCAAAGTGCATATCGCTCATGCCCTGAAAATTATCATATCTATATCGACAAAGTTTCAGAAACTCCCTTCTTGTTGTCTTCTCATAAGAATTTGGTTCATAAACTTTGGCAATAGGCATATTGACTGATTGAATTCCATTGGCTGTGAAATGATGTTGACTTGTACTGTCAACAGCCTCTAATATCAGGCCGGGCAATCCAAGCAATTTCCATGGCCCGGTGTTCATTGGTACTTCTGGAGTGAACCAGGCATTCCAATTACGGCCATGATAATTGGCCGTCGCCATAATGCAGTCATAACCTAATATAGTCTTTGTGGTGTCATCAACAATAGTCCATTCCCTATCCTCAATTGGTTCTGTGTATTTACGGTATTCATGATAAACCATATCCCAGACATTGAACTTGTCTTTATCCCTAACAACATAAAGATCTACAGGCCGACCAACAGGTGAACTGTTTAGAATCGCCTCTCGCTCTTCTCTGGATTTCTGCATAAGCTCACCCATCATTACCAACCCTTGCTGAACATACCATTGTTCCCCCTCGTTAGTGCACCGTGTTGAGTCAAGCCATTGTGTATGGCTATTGTAAAACTTCGAACAATCCTGTCCAGCAAGAAGTATGAAATCCTGTCTTTTCTCGATACCTCTTGGGTCGAAAAAATGGTATTCATATCCGACCATTATTTGTGCTTTCTGAGCCATTACAGCTATCGACACAAAGCACACTATTATTAACGTTAATAGTCTGTTCATTTTCTGAGAGATATTGAGATTAACAGCTCGCGGCCCCGGAGCCGGCGCTGGCTCTCGAAGGAGGTGAGCTGATTGTATGTTGTGTAATTGTATGTTCGCTGATTGAAGATGTTATTTAAGGAGGCGGAGAGTTCCAGTCGCTTGTTGAGTTTGTAGATTAGCTTGGTGTCGAGAAGGAACACGTTTTTGAACTGGTCGGAAGTCAGTTCGTTTCGGTAGTGTTCGCCGCTGATGTGCCATTCCCATTTGCGGTGGGGCATGATGTTGAGTAGCAATTCGTTTTCCATATTGCAGAGCCACGAGGCGTTAATGCCGTTCATGGACATACGGCTCGATGCCCACTCGAAACGATAGT